>Ga0209919_1000053_pt1 | contig 58649 bp, 58 predicted proteins | sample SalPon2A_C_D2_MG_FD_185721 | JGI IMG/M metagenome (GOLD analysis project Ga0209919, IMG submission 185721) | Soil microbial communities from South San Francisco under conditions of wetland restoration - Salt Pond MetaG R2A_C_D2_MG (SPAdes)... | ecosystem: Environmental > Terrestrial > Soil >... | reverse complement strand
ACTAGGGTGCACCATTTTTTTTACCCTATGTCCTGCCAGGCAAACAGCAGCAACCGAGGCTCCATGAAGTTTGACCGCTATTACATTTCCGCTGAAATCAAAAAGAATCTGGCAGGGCTCGGCTTTAAACGGCCGACCGATATTCAGTTCAAGGCGATCCCCTCCATTCTGAATGGCGAAGATGTGCTGGCCATCGCCCAGACAGGCACGGGCAAAACAGCAGCCTTTGCCATCCCGGTCATCGATAAGGTTCACCGAGAAAAAAGCAGCAGGCGCACAGCTGGGATCAAGTGTATTGTCATGGCTCCCACGCGCGAACTCACCCAGCAGATTGGAAGTGTCTTCGCGACATTGTCCAGACATACCAAGGTTGAGACCTTTGCCTTGTATGGCGGGGTCGAACAGGAACGGCAGATTGCCAAACTGCAGGATGGCATCGATGTTCTGGTCACCACACCGGGCCGCATGTTCGATCTGATCAATCAGGGCGTGATAAGACTGAACAGTGTCGACACCCTTGTTCTCGATGAGGCAGACCACATGCTTGATCTCGGTTTCATCGAGGACATTAAATACGTCAAGAAGATGTTAAGCCGTCCCCATCAGACCCTGTTTTTCTCGGCGACCATCAGCGATGAGATAAGGAAGCTTGCCTATTCGCAGGTCAAAAGTGCGGCGATCCGTATTCAGGTGTCGCCCAGTGACAAGGTCTCAAAAAACATATCCCATGCCGTGATGTTTGTTGAGCCAGATGACAAACGTTTCTTTCTCGAACGCATGATCGGGGAAAACCCCGAAATCAAGATGATCGTGTTTGTGCGCACGAAGGTGCGTGCCGAACGTGTGGTCAAGGCCATGCAACGTGCCGGGATTGAGGCGGTAAACATTCACGGTGGCAAGGATCAGCACGAACGCAATGAAGCCATGCAGCAATTCAGGGATGGACATTGCCGTATTATGGTCGCCACTGATGTCAGTGCGCGGGGCATTGATGTTCCTGATGTGGCCTATGTCATCAACTACGACCTGCCGGAGAAGCCGGAGAACTACGTGCATCGCGTCGGTCGTACCGGACGCGGCGTCAATAAGGGCATTGCCATTTCTTTCTGCAGTACGGAAGAAAAAACACTGCTCGATGATATTCAGGCCTTTCTTAATAAGCCCATTGAAGTTCTGGATATCGACAGGGTGGATTATGCTGCAACCATCGCACCCGTTTCAGATGATGCCCTCGCCCTAAAAGCGCTTGTGGATGAGCACGACGCATGGCTGAACAAAAAGAAAAAGAAGAAAGGCAAGACCAAAAAAACCAAAAGATAATATGTGAACCGGACTTGCTCTGCATCAGCACGATGGATAGGAGCCAATAGCAGCCACATTCTGCTTTAACCACGGCGACGGCTGTTTAACCGAGCAAATGTCTGCTCCATAATTCGTAAACCGTAAGAAGAATCTCGATCACAATCAGTGCCACGATATACCACTCAACGCGCAATGAGCGTTTGGTCTGCAGCAAGTCCAGCAAGGTCTCGGCTGTTCTGGAAATCAGGTCGAGCTTGCGCTCCAGGGCTCTATGTCGTTCGATGAGTTCATATTCCTCAGCCATATGCTGGTGCAGACGTTCGTACTGGGGCTTTTCCCAGAGCAATTCGGGCTTTTCGGTGATCTCGACACGCCCCACCATGCGTGCCTGTGTAAGCAGGACCTCGCCGATGTGCGAAAGTAGTTCGCGGCTTTTATGCATGAAGCGTCCGCCATGCTGCAGGCTGTGGGCCAGCGGTTCGATGCGATCGAAGGTTCTTTCAACCGCCGCCTCGTAATGGTCCAGGATTACGCTCTTGGCCAGCACACTGGCCACTACCTGCAGGCGGGGCAGGTTGAATTCGTCAAGCGGGACGGCAACCGTATCCTTGGAGGCCTTGTTCGACTGCACGGCAGTAAGACAAAGGCTTACCTTCTCTGCTTTGTACTGTACAAATGGATCGGTGACGAAGCTTTCCATGTGTTTGAGAAAAGCCAGTTCCTCCAGCGGGTCCACACCGAAGAACACGACAACGCCGTAACGGAACAGAATAGCCGCTCCCTGGCTGCCGGCACGAACGACCAGAGGCCCTGTTGCCAGGGAATTGGTTTTCTCAAAGGCCCGCAATTCCAGGCGCTGCCCGATAAAAAGCGCTCGACCGTCCAAGGTTTGAATGTCGTTAAATAGCATAGTTTGCTCCATGCCTGAATGATTTACGCTGGCGAAATGTGGATTCGCCGGATGCTGGTAGCCTTTTTACTGGACGGATCAATGCTGACCAAGGTGGCGAAAATGCTCGCTCCTCGCTCAACTGCCTCAAAGCGCCGGGGCAACCGCTCAACCATCCGCTTTAATGCCCCTTCCACCTTCATGCCGATAATCGACTGGTAAGAGCCGGTCATGCCGATGTCGGTCTGATAGGCCGTGCCGCTGGTATGGATTATGTCGTCGCAGGTCGGGATGTGTGTGTGCGTTCCGTATACAAAGCTGGCTTGTCCATCAAGGTGCCAGCCCATGCCCATTTTTTCACTGGATGCTTCGGCATGCATGTCGACGAGAATGGCGCTGACATCATCTGGGATTTCAGACATGGCCTGATCAACAGCGGCAAAAGGGCAATCCCAGCCGCCCATGAACACCTGCCCGATGAGGTTGATCACGGCGATCTTGTGACCCGCAGCTGTTTCCTGCACCGTCCAGCCGCGACCGGGGGCATGCGCACTGAAATTCATCGGCCGGATCAGCCGGGTATCATGGTCGATGGTTTCAAGAAATTCCCGCTGATCCCAGCAATGATTGCCATTAGTCAGCACATGCACGCCAAGATCGAACATCTCCTCGGCCAGAATTTGGGTGGTACCGAAGCCATGGGCAAGATTTTCGCCATTGGCGACCACGAAATCAATTTGGTGGCTGTCGACCAAAGACGGCAGGTGCTCATGCAGCGCCCTGCGTCCGGCCTTGCCAATGATGTCGCCAATAACAAGTACATTCAGAGATTCGGGCATACGATAACCTCGCTTTCGGTGATGACATAATCCATGGGAATATCATGGGCTTCGTGTGGAATGGATGGTGCCTCCTGACAGGAGAAAGCCAAGCCGATGATAGACTGCAGCTCTGAGCGGTGTTCGGCTAGCCAGAAATCAAAACAGCCTTTGCCCATGCCGAGCCGGTTGCCCATGCGATCAAAGGCGGTCAGGGGACAAATCAGGACGGCAGGGCCGTCATGCCCCTGCCAGATATTCCCTTGCTCGGGTTCCAGAGTGCCAAACAGACCGGGTGCCCATGTGGTGTCCGGAGAGGTGGCCCGCCATTCCATATGTTCATGGTGATGTGTGACTGGCGCGAAAACCCGGTAATCAGGGTGCTGGAACAGGGTGTCGACATTGACCTCACTGTTCATGGCCCGGTATGACAGGAGTGTGGTGGTTTCGGGGAAATATCCCTGCAAATGCTTCAGCAGGCAGTTGGAAACAACGGATGACATATCCTGTCTTTGTTTCGTCGAGAGGGATTGCCTGCGGATCAAGGCAGCCTGACGTAGATTGTTTTTGTTCATGGGATCAGTTCAGCTTTGATTGATGATAAACAGTGGAAATCATGGGGGCCTTTTAGCATGCGGGGAACACGGGCAAAAAGGCGCCCCCGCGCTGACGTTTTGGCAAGCTATTGTCGAACCCTCTAACAAGAGGTGGGCGCGGCACCCTGACGTCAGGTATCCCGAAAAGGGGATTCACATCGTCAGAGTAGCTTAGCTCCCTATCAACAAGCATCGGCTCAGGCAATATGTGTGCCAATCGTTCAACGCAGGGGCGCTTTCGCTAATCCTTCTGCTTGTAATACTACATCGTCGAGTGAGGATAGCAAGCCGTCAAAGCCCTCGATTTGGACCTGGCCTTTCTGGAGTAATTCACCCGCCAGATTGAGTGCCACCAGTGTGAGAAGGCGATCAGATGCGACGGTTGTGCCCATCTGGCGAAGTTCATCAACGCGTTCCTGTACCATACTCGCGGCCGACAAAACCTGTTCGGGATCATCGTCCGTGCGAATGGTGAAATTGCGCCCCATCAGTGAGACTTCAACGGACTGGCTCATGTGGCATCCCCTTGCTCGGAAATCAGCTCGTCAACCTGCTCCATGGCATGCTCGACGCGGGCTTTTGCTTCAAGGCGCCCGTCCTGCAAGGACTGAAGTTCTGACTCGAGATTTTGAACCTGGTCGCGACGTTTTCGCAACTCGCCTTCAGCCAGCCTGACGACCTCGCGCATGCGGCGGTTTTCCGCAATAAGCTTTTCCATCTGCCGCCGGATGGTTGACATATGCTCGGTCAATAAGGCGACGCGTGATTCAAGTGCTTTCTGGGCTGATTCCTGCATGCGGATAATTGAAACACTGCGGCAACCCGGGGTCAATAGGGCAGAATGATGCCCTGATACCCTTTCTATCGCATAATCAGGGCGTCAGCGCACCTTCGATTTCGGCCAAGCCGGGGAACCATTCAATGATCCAGGCCGATACCATGCTGAAACTTCCGAGAAAAATCATGCCGCCGACAATAATGAGAAGCACCCCAGAAACCCTCTCGATCAGGGCAAGGTGTTGTTTAAAGTCTTGTGACCACCGCAGAAATGCATCCGTTGCCAGTGCAGCTAACAGGAAGGGAACACCCAGTCCCAGCGAATAAACGGCCAACAGCCCGATGCCGCGGCCTACTTCGGCCTGGGCCCCGGCGAGGGCCAGAATGGCACCGAGGATCGGCCCTATGCAGGGTGTCCAACCAAAGGCAAAAGCTGCACCCAGAAGCAATGCCCCGATGCCGTGCTTGGCATTGATGCCGCCTGTGTCGAAGTGTGCGTCCATCATCAGCACCGGGATACGGATGATGCCGGCATAGTGAATGCCAAAGGTTATGATGATGATGCCTGCAATTTTACCGAGGATGGCCATGTGCCCGAGCATCCACTGGCCGAAGAGTGAAGCCGAGGCGCCAAGGGCAATGAAAACGAGGCTGAAGCCGGCAATGAACCATATGGACTGCTTCAGCGCCCTGCGCTGCTGGGATGTGGTGGCCGCATCATGCTGGCGCAACTCATTGACGGATACCCCCGAGATATAGGACAGGTATGCAGGCACCAGCGGCAAAACACAGGGCGATAAAAAAGATAACAAGCCGGCCAGTAGCGCTCCCGCATAGGTGACTTCAATCATTCATGTACTCCTTTTATCGGCTTGGTCTGATCATTGCGTGATTGCTTACAGAAAACATTCATGTGGTTTCCAGCCGCAGCCAATCGATATAGTCGCGGCTGGCCGTACACTCATGGCAGATAATTTCGGGTGTATCATACGGATGTTGTCCGATAAGCCAATCCATCAGGTCCGAGCGTTTTTCGGCAGATGTTTTGAAACTCAGATAATATTCTTCCGCTTCTTCAATCGTGCCATGCCAGCGGTACAGGGACTGACCCGGCCCGAGAATCTGCACACAGGCCGCCAGGTGTTTTGACAGGGATGCTTCCGCCAGATTGCGCGCTTCCTGCAAGGAGGCGACGCTGGTCTGGATGACGATGCATATCGGACTCATGCGCCGAGTCTAGCCTGATATGCCCAAACTGTAAGCTTGTCGAATGGAGCAGTCCTTGCTAGAAAGGTACACATGCTACAATGCACTTTGCGCATGCGGGCCTGGCACCTTGGGCGTGCTCTTTGAGAGCCCATAAGCTGTTTCGGCACCCGGTCGGCATTTTCTCATTCGGCGCGCGCTGGTATCTGGCATCGCTGGCGGTGTTGGTCCTTATTCTTGTGGCGGTGCATTTCGTGATTCATATCCAGGCCCAGGAGCAGGCCAGGCATCTGATGCAGCAGTGGCTGGGCAAGGCACACATAACCGTTGGCCAGGTACGATATCATTTGCTGCGCAATGCCCTCACCCTCCAAAAAGTCCGAATTCAGCGCGGGAAGGATTCCCTTGCGATAGGGCAGGCGCTTGTGCGCGCTGATGCGGAGGGCCTGACCGCTGATGTGCCGCGACTTGGCAGTGTTGAACTATCCGGGGTGGTGGCTGAAATCCGGGATCTTAATGCAGAAGATAGCCTGCAAAATGACATGGTTCTGGTTCGTATTTTACATGCTGTTGAGTCGCTGCGGTTCAATCATGGGCTACTGATTGTTTATGCAGGAGGTGAAATAGCTCCTCCTCTTGAATTTGATGCGCTCAGCTTTCATCAGCAAAGGCGAAAGGGCAGACTCGACATGCAAGCGTCGGCGGAGTTGTACGGCGCCCCGGTTACTGTGGCGCTGGACCTCCCTGCGCATGCAGGAACGGAGGAGTCGGCCTTGCGTGGAAAGATGGCGTGGCAGGGAGTTGAGGCCGGTGCTGTGATGGCTTCGATGGGCTGGCAGGATATGGCAGGGCTTCTGGATGGCGAAATAAGCTTTCAGGAAGGGTCTTCCGGAGAAACCGGGCAGGCAGCTGGTGCAAGCTTTCGAGGACATGTGCAGGTGGTGAAGGAAGATGATGCCAGCGCCCATAGCTTGCAGGTGGAGGGCATAAGAAAGTCCGGGCAATGGCAGCTTGATGTGGAGGCCGGGGCATGGTCGCTGTCGCCTTGGGCAAAGTTGCTGCCGATGGTTTCGGGGCGTCGGTTGCTGTCGGCCCAATGGCAGGGACGCATGCGTCTGTGGGAAAAGAACGGTGCATGGCAGGGGCGCAGCCCGGAAGGTTTATTGCAACATATTACCTGGCAAGAGGGTACTGAAGAGCAGATGCTTGGCCGGCTGAGGCAACTTGATTATAAGGCTTTGAGTTGGAACGGAGCTGACCGCAGCGCGCACATCGATGCATCGACCCTGCAAGGGTTGGATGTCATGGCACAACCCGGGGCGGACACCAAGGCATCTCAGGATGTCTGGCGCATGAGTGTGAATAGGTTCCAATTACATGATGCCCGTCTCGGCTTGGCCTTGCAGCGTGGAGAGGTGATGTTTGCGCCGCTGCGCGGACAGGGGAGTATCAGTGGGCAGGGCATGATGGATTTCAGCCTGGAATCTGGGATGGAAGCGGGATGGGCGCTCAAGGGAAAGCTGCAAATGCGGGCCGGACAGTGGCAAAGGGGCAGTATATTGTTGAGTGGTCATGATATTCCGCTGCAACAGTTGCGGGCCGCGATACCTCTTGGAGGCACGCCGGAAAGCCCTTTGGGGCTGGAGGGAACAGTCCAGACGAATGCAGAAGCGGTTGTTGATCAGGGCCGCTGGCAATTGAGCGGCGAGGCGATAATCGGGCAGCTTGTTCTTACTCACACAGGCGATCGCTGGACAGCGGATCGGGTGCAGGTTGAATTTGGCCCGGTGGGGCCGTTTCTTCCAGGGCAGGTGATCAGCAAAGTGGATGTGCTGGATTGGAACTATACCGCGGCCTTGCATCCTCTCTCGAGGGAGGCTCCTGCAGACAGCATCGGTGCGGATGCTGCCAATGGCCCATACTGGTGGGCAATGTTATTACGAAATAATAACTGGACCATAGGATCAATTAACTGTGCCGGTGGCAGTATGAGCGTTGGCCGGGAGGAGTCTTATTGGGCAACAGGACTTCAGCTTCAGGTGCAGGGTGTGCAGGCAGACAAATGGGCCGGGTTTGCGCTGCAGGGGCAGGTAGATGGCGGCTTGCTGAATGCAAAGGGTGCATGGCAGCCATTGGCAGAGCATCCTGCATATAAACTCAAGGCGGAGCTTGTTCATGCCAATCCTTTCTTCCTGCGTGACTGGCTGCAGTCCTCTGGCATGCCTCCGCTGGTTCGCGGCCGTATATCCAGCGACCTTGTTGTCGACAGCAAGGACGATGGGAGTTATCAGGCAAGTATGCGAGTTCGTCTTGATAGGGCTAAAACAGAGGCCGTTGTTTCACCCAGGGATCCGTTGCTGGGTCGATTGGGTTATGGTCTGGCAGATGTGCTTGTCAGGCTTGATAATGGCAAAGGCAGAATTTCTGCGGGCTTTGATGTTCAGGGTGACTGGGAGCATTCCCCATTGAATATGCAGCGACTGGGTTTTGCCTTTGAAGAGAAGCTGCTTGAAAGCATGAAAAAAGGGCCGATGTCCTTTGCCAGACAACGACAGGCACTGTACTCGGCCCGTGTGCGGCTGCATGCAAGGGGTGGCTTGTCGCATAATGAACGGACCCGGTTGCGCAAGCTGTGGAGACAGCTTCGTGACCATAAGACCTGGGTCGTCGATCTTGAGCCCGTGTGGACTACCGGCGCCACATTGGATGAGGGCCTTGTTGAGCGCATACGCTATACCCAGCGGTTGATAGAAGATTTCATGCATGATCGTAACATCAGTACAGGAAGATTGTTTCCGCAGTGGCCGCTACAGCAGAGCCGATCACAGGATCCCGCCTTTATCCGTGTGCTGATCAGATCATCCAGCTAGACATTTCGAAAAAGATTTGGTTTCCCGGGCGCCGGTATTAGTCTGCGCCGCCCTTATGCATTAACAGGAGTTACCCCATGACCGTTCGCACACGTTTCGCACCTTCACCGACTGGTATGCTGCATATCGGCGGCGCCCGCACTGCGCTTTTTTCATGGTTGTATGCGCGCCATCACAAGGGTGAATTTGTGCTGCGGATCGAAGATACCGACAAGGAACGCTCCACGGAAGAGGCTACGCGCGTGATTCTGGATGGCCTGGCCTGGTTGGGTCTGGATTGGGATGGTGAGCCGGTTTATCAGGCCTCCCGTCAGGAAGAACATGTGGTGGCCGCGGAGCAGTTGATTGAGGAAGGGCACGCTTATCGTTGCTATTGCACACGGGAAGAGCTGGATGAAATGCGGGAAGAGCAGCGGGCAAGTGGCAAGAAGCCGATGTACGACGGCCGTTGCAGGCATCGCTCCGATCGGCCGCAGGATCAACCGTTTGTGGTTCGCTTCCGTTCGCCGGACGAAGGCGAAACCATCGTGCACGATCTGGTGCTAGGCGATGTCGAATTCAATAATGCCGAACTGGACGACCTGATCATTCTGCGCTCGGATGGCTCGCCAACCTATAATCTGGCCGTGGTTGCCGATGATGCAGCCATGGGTATCACGCATGTCGTGCGTGGTTCGGATCATCTGAATAACACACCACGCCAGATTCAGCTTTATCGGGCGCTTGGCCTGGCACCTCCGACCTTTGCGCATATACCGCTGATTCATGGCCCGGATGGGGCGAAAATGTCCAAACGCCACGGTGCAGTGGCGATTACTGAATACCGGCAGGCCGGCTATCTGCCTGATGCGGTGAACAATTATCTGGCGCGTCTTGGCTGGTCGCATGGCGATGATGAAGTATTCAGCCGCGAGCAGTTGATCGAGCTTTTTGATCTTAACCAGGTTGGCAAGACAGCTGCACGCTTTGACCAAGCCAAGCTGGATTGGTTGAATGCCCATTATCTGCGTGAAGCAGCACCGGCCGATTTGGTCGGGGGGGTCAGAGAGCTTTTGTCACTGGATGTGTCACAGGGTCCGGATCTGGCAAGCGTTATCGACAGTCTGCAGGAACGTTCGAAAAATCTGGTTGAACTTGCCGAGGGTGCCCGTTTCTTTTATGCCGCGCCTGTTGAATATCAGGAAAAGGCGGTTAAAAAGAATTTCAACGATGATACATGGCTGTTGCTGGAGAAATTTATCGAGGCCCTCGAAGGCATGGCTGAATTGACGGGCGAAGCTGTGCATGCCCTGATTCAGGGCATCAGCGAGGAGGCCGGCGTGAATATGGGCAAGCTCGCGCAACCCCTGCGCATCCTTGTCTCCGGGGGCCCTGTGTCTCCTCCGATTGACCTGACTCTGGCGCTGCTCGGGCGTGATGAAACCCTGCGCCGGGTTCGTGGCGGCATGCAGGCGCTGCGCGGTTAAAGACCGGTTTCGCCCTGAAAGAAAGCGGAGGGTGAACGCTTCAGGGTGATGGCCATCCACTCGCCTTCCGAATCCGAACGCTCGATATGCAGGCCTGCATCCAGATAGGGCTTGCTGACACTTTCGGCCTGCGAGACCAGCAGGCCGGACAGCACCAGTGTTCGGCCAACACATGCTGACAGGGCCTGAGCCATATCGATCAACGGGCCGGCCAGGATGTTGGCCACCACCAGATCGAACGCGCCCTCGGGCGGGATGCAGGCCAGCCGGGCCTCAAGGCTAACGGCATTGATGGCGGCATTTTCATGGCATGCAGCAACTGACTCTTCCTCCATATCAATCGCCAGGGCCGAAGTGACGCCGAGTTTCAGTGCCGCAATCGCAAGGAGTCCCGAGCCTGCGCCCATATCCAGGATTGAAGCAGGTGTTTCATCACGGCAGATGCGTTCAATGGCCTGCAGGCACAGGCGTGTCGTCGAGTGGGTGCCGGTGCCGAAGGCCATGCCGGGGTCGAGCACAATGTCGATGCGCCCATCGGTTGAAGCGGCGCAGAATGATGGACGCACCCAGAGGGAGTCACCGACAGGCTGGCCATGCCAGTCCTTCTGCCAGGCCGTCGCCCAATCCTGCTCGGCCAGCGAATTGAAGCTGACTGCTTTGGCGGGCACTTTGGCCAGCAGGGCTGCGGCTGTAATTTTTGCGCGCTGCCGCTGTTCATCAGGCTCGGCGTCAAACCAGGCTATATGGGTGCTGATGCCTGATTTCGCATCGGTCTCAAGGGATATGCCCAGTGCGCCGAGTAATTCTGCAAAAGTGAAAAAATCATCCTCGCTCATGAAATCAGCACTGATTCGCAGTTCCAGACATTTTCCTGCTTGCATGTTGAGGGCCCCTTCGTTGCAATGTGCCCCGCGGCCGGCACATCGAATGATGTCAAAATCCGCGGGAGGTTAAGATGGCAAAGTCTCGCCTATATCGTATGCGGGTGAAAGAGAATGTGCGTATGACAGACCCTGCCTGCGAGGATGTTGTGGTGCGCATCTCGTTGTTACCCAGGGAGGGTGGTACGCCTGCATTCGAATCCGGGCAGTATGTGCGCATTGGTATCCCCGGTGTCGATTCTCCCGCACCAGCCTATTTTGCCATTGCTTCGGATCCGACTCAAAGCGAAGGGTATGAATTTTTCGTCAAGTGTGCAGGCGGCATGGCTAACTACCTGTGTGATGCTCAGGCAGGGGTTGAGGTGGAGGTCGACGGTCCGATGGGCAAGGGATTTGGCCTGGATAAATTTCATGGGGCGGATGTGTACCTGATCGGTGTGGGTACCGGGATTGCGCCCTTGCGCAGCGTCTGGCGCTATATCATTGCGCATCGCAAAAGCTTTGGCCGGGTGGCCATCTATGCGGGTTTTATGACACCGATGCATCAGCTTTTGACCGAAGAACTGGAAACGTTGGGTGAGCATCATATTGAAGTCAGCGTGTCGCTGGAGATGGGGCATGAATCATGGGACGGGCCCATCGGTTATGTGCAACATGCGATTGAGGCGGATGCTCCGGATGGCGGTAATGCTGTGGCTTGTCTTGCCGGAATGAGCGCGATGGTGGACGCCTGTACGAAAACGCTGCAGAATCTCGGCTTTAATGAAAGCCGCATCCTGCTCAATTACTGATTCTGTGGGTACTCAGCCCCACGCTGCGACTTATCCGGAAAACTTTCAGCTTCCTCTTATCTCTCTTGATATCGGCACCAAACGCATCGGCGTTGCCGTATGCGACCGCTTGGCCATGAGTTGCCGTGGCGTGGCGTGCCTGCACCGGCGCGACAAGGGCTGGCCGCTGCAGCTGCTCAAGCTGGTGGCCGAATATGGCTCACGCGGCATCGTCGCCGGACTACCCAGAAACATGGACGGAAGCGAGGGCGTACAGGCTGCCGATGCGCGCGCGGCTGTGGCCCAGTTGCGGCAAGCCACCGATCTGCCGGTTGTGTTTCAAGATGAGCGACTGTCCACCTGGACGGCGAAAGAGCGTCTGTATGCACAGGGACTGAACGAGAAAAAGGTCATGGACAGGCTGGACCAGACGGCAGCTGCAGTGATACTGGAAGACTTTCTGTTGGCTCATCGGGAGAGGTTGCATGGCTGATGTTATTTTTGATACGCCTGGGGTCGAGCAGGCGCTTGATCGTATGGCAAATGCGATAAGCGGCGAGGAAGTGTTTCTGATCGGCATCCAGCGCGGCGGTGCCGATGTGGCCGATGCTCTGCAGGCAAGATTGGAGAAGTGCGGAGCCCGGGTGCAGCGGGGTAACCTTGATATCAGTTTCTATCGCGACGATCTTGATACCGTGGGGCCGAACCCGGAAGTCAGGCCGTCGCTACTGCCATTTGACGTGTCCGGGAAGACCCTGTGGCTTGTGGATGATGTGCTCTACACTGGGCGTACGATACGGGCGGCCATGGGCGAGCTGTTCGATTACGGCAGGCCCGATGCCATCCGGCTGGCTGTGCTGCTGGATCGCGGTGGACGTGAACTTCCGGTAGCTCCCGACATCACCGGTCTTGCCCATCAGGCAGATGCAGGCTGCTCGGTGAAGCTCGTAGTGGAGAGTGGTGGCTGGCATATTGAGCAAAGGCGGGTGAAGATATGATGGGATTGCGGCATCTGTTCGGTATCGCCGGACTGGAAAAGGAGCAGATGGAATATCTGCTGAATCTGGGCGAGTCCTTTGTCGATGTATCGCGGCGTCCGATCCGGAAAGCGCCCACCCTGCGCGGCAAAACGATCATCAACCTGTTCTTCGAAAACTCAACCCGCACGCGTACAAGTTTCGAAATCGCCGGCAAGCGCCTTTCCGCCGATGTGATCAATATCTCGGCCACAACCAGTGCTACCAAAAAAGGCGAATCTCTGCTTGATACGGGCCAGACGCTTGCGGCCATGCAGCCACATGTGCTGGTGATCCGCCATTCTGTTGCCGGAACCTGTGAATTCCTAAGCGAGTACCTGACAAACACCGCCATCGTCAATGCAGGCGATGGCGCACATGAACATCCGACCCAGGTGCTGACCGATCTGCTCACGCTCAAAATGGCCGGCGGCTATGAGGGTAAGGTTGTGACCATGGTCGGTGATATCTCGCACTCGCGCGTGGCCCGTTCACACCTGCTTGCTGCAAAGCTGATGGGCTATCAGGTGCGGTTGGTGGCTCCCAAGACCCTGCTGCCTTCGCAGGTGGAGCGATATGGCTGTGAGGTAACGCATGATTTTAACGAGGCAATACCGGGTTCGGATGTGCTGTATATGCTGCGCGTGCAAAGCGAGCGCCTGACCGACAGCTGCGCATTCCCCTCTATCAGGGAATACCACGAGGCCTACGGGTTAAACCGGAAACGGCTGGCTGCGGCTGGCGAAGGTTGTCTGGTCATGCATCCGGGACCGATGAACCGGGGCGTTGAAATCGCCACCGACGTGGCCGACTCGGCCAGTTCCAGGATACTCAATCAGGTAGAAAACGGCGTGGCTGTTCGTATGGCTGTACTGACCGCCCTGTGTGGCGCGGACACGGGAGGCGAGGGATGACCCTTTTGATTCAAAACGGGCATGTCGTTGACCCTGCCAATGGCATCGACGAGGTCTGCGACGTCTGGATGGATGCGGACAGGATTGCCGGTGTCGGAAAATTCTCGGGACAGGCAGATGAGACAATCGATGCAACCGGCCAGTATGTCTGCCCGGGCCTGATTGATATGCATGTGCATCTGCGCGAGCCGGGACAGGAATGGAAGGAAGATGTTGAGTCCGGATCGCGTGCAGCTGTTGCGGGCGGGGTAACCACATTCTGCTGCATGCCCAACACCCAGCCGCGGCTGGATCATGCGGGTGTGCTGCTACAGGTTATCCAGAGGGCTGAGCAGGTCGGCCTGTGTCATGTGCATCCGATCGGCGCTGTCAGCAAAAACCTTGAGGGCAAGGAACTCACCGAAATGCGTGAGCTAGTGCGTGCGGGTGCCGTGGCCTTTTCTGACGACGGCCTGCCTATCTGGCATGCGGGCGTGATGAGAAAAGCCCTGGAATACGCTTCAAGCTTCGGTTATCTGGTTATCCAGCATGCCGAGGAGCTTGAACTGACGTCGGGCGGCTGCATCAACGAGGGCTGGATTTCTACCCAGCTTGGCGTAGGCGGCATGCCGACGGAAGGCGAGGACACCATGATCTCCCGCGACATCATGCTAACCCGCCTGGCCGATGCCCGTTATCACGTGGCGCATATTTCGACTGCGGGCGCGGTCGACCTTGTGCGCAAGGCGCGTACCGAGGGTCTGAAGGTGTCGGCGGAGGCTGCTCCTCACCATTTCAACCTGACCGAGGAAGAAGTGGTGAACTTCAATGCCGATGCCAAGATGAGTCCGCCGCTAAGGACTGAAGCGGATCGTCTTGCTGTTATCGAAGGCCTGCGTGACGGCACCATCGAGGTGATCGCAACCGATCATGCCCCGCACCACGAAGATGACAAGCGCTGCGGTCTTTCCTGTGCCGCATTCGGTATTGTCGGCCTGGAAACCATGCTTGCAGTTTCACTTGAGCTTGTTAAAAACAAAGTTATAACAATGTCAGGCCTTGTTGCCAAGATGACAAGTAATCCGGCGAGGCTTTTGAATCTTAAGTCTGGCACGCTGTCGGTCGGCGCTGAAGCGGATATATGCATCTTCGATGCTGATAAACCCTGGACACTGGATCGCAGTAAGCTGTTCTCCAAATCCCGCAATACCCCATGGCATGGCAAGAAGATGACTGGTCTTGTCACGCATACACTCAAGGCCGGAAGGGTCGTGTTCAGCAATGGAGTTGTGCATGACTGAACGCGCCACGATTTTTGAAGAGCAGGCCGAGGTGCTTGCCAATATCCTGCATCCGGGCGATCAGTTCATCGTGCGGGTCAGGGCGCCGAGAATTGCAGCAGCAGCCAGGCCCGGCCAGTTCGTGCATATGCGTGTGTCGAATGAGCGCGCCATGCGGCGTCCTATTTCCATCATGCTGACCGATCCCGTCAGGGGCACGGTGGATCTTCTCATCAAGGCCATCGGCGAAGGCACCCGCCTGCTCAGGGAGCGCAAGGTGGGTGATTCGATGCCCATGCTCGGGCCGATCGGGCAACCGTTCGATCTTTCCGATCCATCCAGACGTTATATCCTGATCGGCGGCGGTGTCGGTATTCCGCCGATGATTTTTGTTGCTGACTATCTCAAGGGCAAGGCGGATTGCGTGGTATTCGCAGGCTCGGAAGTGGAGTTCCCTTTCGCCCTGAAGCCGACCGCGACGCTGCTCCCCGGCATTAACGGCAACGCCATCCTCGGCATCGCATCGCTGGAGGAGCGCGGCGTCCCGAGCCGGCTGGCATCCAATGCCGGGCTTTATGGTTGTTATGAGGGTTATGTGCCGGATATGGCCGGCAGTTATCTTGAAGCTCTTTCGCCCAAGGATCGCGAACGCTGTGTTATCCTTTCCTGCGGCCCGCATCCGATGCTGCATGCAGTGGCGCGCGTGGGCCGCAAATATGCTGTTCCGACTTATCTCAGCCTTGAAGAACACATGGCCTGCGGTATCGGTGGCTGTGCCGGTTGCGTGGTGAAAACGGTTGAAGCAGGTGCAGAGAAATATCGCCGTGTCTGCGTGGATGGCCCGGTGTTCAATGCGGATCTGCTGCCCGAGTTTGCATGAAGACCGACGATATCAGCCAGGTGCTGAATTTCTGGTTCGAAGAGCTGGAGCCCAGACAGTGGTGGGTGAAGGAAGTTGAGCTTGATGCCCTGATCCGGGAGCGCTTCGGCTCCCTGCATGTGGCAGCAGGCAATGCTGAACTGTTTACATGGCGCGCATCAGCTGAGGGCCGGCTGGCCGAGATTATCGTTCTGGATCAGTTCTCGAGGAATATTTACCGCGACAAGCCCGAGGCATTTGCCTGTGATTCCATGGCTCTTGTCCTGGCGCAGGAGGCTGTTCGCCATAGCCTCGATCAGGTTCTGGATGTGCCGCAAAAGGCATTTTTTTATATGCCGTACATGCACAGCGAGTCACCCCTGATTCATGTTGAAGCCCTGCGCCTGTTCAGCCAGCCGGGTGTCGAGTTCAATCTGGAATTTGAAGAAAAGCATAAGGCGATTATCGATCGCTTCGGCCGCTATCCGCATCGCAACAAGATTCTCGGTCGGACTTCCACCTCTGAAGAACTGGCCTTTCTTAAGGGCCCAGATTCATCTTTCTGAGCCTGTCTGCAATCATAAATTCCGAATAAACCACTCACCTATGTCGAATAGAAAGACTGATATTGGCCTAAAGCAGAGGATTTTTTACGCGCTGCTTTGGTGATCCTGCACACAGTTGGCGAATGCGCCCTGCCCGAAAATGGGATTATGAAGAACGATCTGTATGCCATGAAGATGGTGATGGCCCTTGTTGCCCTGCTGTTTGCTTTCCCGCAAGCATCCGTCGCCCGGTCGTTTGACTATGAATCATCAGCAAGTTACCAGCAGTTTGAGAGCAGGCAGGAGGCATGGACGTACAAGCAACTGCAACGCTACTACCGTGATTGGGAGGGTGTGCGCTATAAGTACGGCGGCCTGGACAAGCGCGGGGTGGATTGCTCCGGTTTCGTGTATCGCTTTTACCGCGAGAGGTATGGTATGGAGATTCCGCGCAGCACTGAGCTTATCTCGCGTATCTCGAACAGGGTGCGCTTAAACCAGTTGGCCCCAGGCGATATCCTGATATTCAGGAACGACAGCAAGAGCCTGCATGTGGGCATTTATGTCGCTGGCGGCATGTTTATCCATGCCTCAAAATCGAAAGGGGTGATGAAATCGGCGCTTTCCAACCCCTATTGGACCAGCCACTATATAAAGGCTGTGCGGGTGATCGAGCCGGATCGGGCGGATCAATTCAGCCGCCGGCGAACTTCGCTTTAAAACCCTCTTTCTCCAGCAAGGCCAGGACTTTCTCGCGGTGGTCGCCCTGAATCTCCAGTTCGCCGCCCTTCAGTGCACCGCCGGTTCCTAGATGTCCCTTGAGTGTTTTGAGCAGCGCCTTCAGCTCCGCTTCGCCCAGCGACAGACCACTGATAATGCAGACCTGTTTTCCACCCCGGCCCTTGCTTTCGCGACGGACCCGCACGCCCTGCTTGGCCGGATTCTTGATCGATGGAGGCGCCTGTCTGGCAGCCTGTTTCTTTCCTTTTCCCGGCATGGGCTTTTCCAGTGATCCATGTTCAGTGGAATAAACCAGTTTGCGGTCCTGACTCATCGTGCGCTCCGGCCCACCAGTTAAATCCTCACATGCAGGTTAAACAGATACGGCGCTGAAATTTCGCCGAAGCATAGCGTGTGATTTCCCTGAGGTAGAGGCACAACCGTACCTGTCTTGCCGTAGCCCACGCGTTCGCCGTCGAGTTCGCAATAATCGCCGTGCTGCATGAGGTGCAGCTGCATGCCGCCGCTTTCGGCCGCTTCCAGACACAGGTGTTGCTCGCGCAGCATGCGCACAGAGCCGGAGAGTTTGACATCCACCTGCACATTATCGCGAAACAGGTCGGTTACACTTTGCGGCGGACGATGCGCGCCAAAATACCACGGCAGCCTTGTGACAAGGCGCGGCTGATTGCACAGGGCTTGCTTTGAGAGTTCATTTTCGCCTTCCAGCTTGGCATAAATGATTACGGTATCATCAAGCTCATCCTCGACTTCCTCATCGATCAGGGCATGTTTCAGACGTGCAAACAAGGCGGCCAGCAATGGGGTCAGGTTGCGGCCCGGGCCATTGACCAGCCGAATCAGCGTGCCGCGGTCGATGATTTCCAGTTCGCCCGAGGTAAGGGCGGTGACATTGGCTGAGCGGCTGGGGGTCAGGCCTGCCAGGCCGAGTTCACCGACAATCTCGCCTGGACCGATTGTACTGGTGCAGATGCTTCCGTTGGCTCGCTTGCGGTTTATCTTCAACCAGCCGCTGTGGATCAGGTAGGCGGCGGTATCCGCATCACCCTGGGTGATGATGGTATCCCCTTCCTTGAATTCTAACATTTTTGCCATGGTTGTTTATCCTCGCTGCCGGCAGCATCATCCGCATACAAGTCTGCCATGATGTGACGCTTGTCGCAAAAGCTCCGGCCCGCGCCGGTTGCCGCTGCAAGGCGGCTCGGGCATCATTCGCCAACTTTATTTCCGCTGGAGGGTTCATGTCTGCAAAGCAGAAACAGGCGGCCGGTATCACGCATGACGGTTCTTTTTATAATCTGGACGAACTCAATGCAATGCATGACAGCATGCTGTACATCCGTCGTTTTGAAGAGAAGGCGGGTCAGCTCTACGGGCTAAAAAAGATCGGCGGCTTCTGCCATCTCTGTAATGGGCAGGAAGCTGTATGCGTAGGCATGCATCATGCAGCCGAACCAACTGATTATATTCTTACCAGTTATCGCGATCATGGTCATGTGCTGGCGCGCGGTTCTGATCCGACGGCCGTGATGGCTGAATTGCTCGGCCGTGCCGGGGGTGTCGTCAAGGGCAAGGGCGGCTCGATGCACATGTTTGATGTGGAGCGCAATTTTGTCGGCGGTAATGGAATCGTCGGTGAGCAGGTTCCGATTGGGCTGGGCCTTGGGTTTTCCAGCTGGTACAAGGAAGACGGGCGCGTCACCATGACCATCATGGGTGACGGCGGCATCAACCAGGGAGCGGTGTACGAAGCCTTTAATATGGCTGCGTTGTGGAAGCTGCCGATTGTGTTCGTGGTGGAAAACAACCAGTACGCCATGGGCACCTCGATCGGTCGTGCGAGTGCGGAAACCCACCTGTTCAAGCGTGGCATTTCATTCAAGATTCCGGGTATGCAGATAGACGGCATGGATGTACTTGAATTCGACAAAAAGATGGGTGAGGCCATTGCCCATGCTCGTTCCGGCGAAGGCCCGATTCTGGTTGAGGCGATTACCTATCGTTACCGCGGGCACTCAATGTCCGATCCCGCCACCTACCGCTCGCGTGCCGAAGTGGATGAATGGCGTGCAGGCCGCGATCCGATCGCACGCCTGCAGTTGCAGATGATTGAGGCGGGCCTCGCTACTGAGGAAGAATTCAAGCAGCGCGACAAGGACATCAAGAAGGATGTTGCCGCAGTGGCCAAGGCGGCCGAGGCACAGCCTGAACCGGACCCATCCGAATTGTGGACCGATGTTTATAACGACCCTATTGAGGGCGCATATCCTTATCCGGTGAAGGTGGGCTGAAGATGAGCAAGATTACTTATCGTGAAGCACTGAATCAGGCGATGTGCGAAGAAATGACGCGCGATGATCGCGTCTTCCTGATGGGTGAAGAAGTGGCCGAATACAATGGCGCCTACAAGGTATCCCAGGGGATGCTCGAGAAGTTCGGGCCCAAGCGCGTCATCGATACGCCGATTACCGAGCTCGGCTTTGCCGGTCTGGGTGTGGGAGCATCCATGGCCGGCTTGCGCCCTGTGATCGAATTTATGACCTGGAACTTTGCCATCCTGGCGCTGGATCAGATCGTCAATGCCGCAGCCAAGATGAAATACATGTCCGGCGGCCAGTACAGCTGTCCGCTGGTATTCCGCGGAGCAGGTGGTTCCGCAGCCCGTGTGGGCGCTCAACATTCCCAATCGCTGGAAAACTGGCTGGCCAACGTGCCGGGCCTGAAGGTTGTGATGCCTTCAAATCCTGCCGATGCCAAAGGCCTGTTGAAGGCAGCTATCCGCGACAACGATACCGTCTGTTTTATCGAGAATGAAATTAACTATGGCGATGTCGGCGAAGTTCCGGATGGCGAATATATCATTCCGCTGGGCAAGGCCGATGTGAAGCGCGTCGGCAGCGATGTGACTCTGGTGGCGCATTCGCGCATGACAGGCTTCGCGCTGCTTGCTGCTGATGAACTGGCCAAGCAGGGTATCAGTGCCGAGGTGATTGATCCGAGAACCATCCGGCCGCTGGATGAAAATACCATCCTTGCTTCCGTGGCCAAGACCAACCGGGCCGTGGTGATTGAGGAAGGCTGGCGTTTTGCCGGTATCGGTGCCGAGATTTCAGCCCGCATCATGGAGCGCGGTTTTGATGATCTGGATGCACCTGTCGCCCGCGTAACCGGCAAGGATGTGCCAATGCCTTATGCGGCCAATCTGGAAGGACTTGCCCTGCCGAGTGTGGCCGAAATTGTTGAAGCCGCCCGCGTGGTTTGCGGACGCGCCTGAGAACTTGCCATACGGCGCATCTCGCGCCGTATGCTTAGCTATTTGAGGTAATTGTATGCCGATTGATGTATTTATGACCCAGCTGTCACCGACGATGACCGAAGGCAAGATTGCCCGCTGGTTGAAGAAGGAAGGGGACACACTGGAATCCGGAGAAGTGCTGGCCGAGGTGGAAACCGACAAGGCCACCATGGAAATGGAAGTGGTGGATGAAGGTGTGCTGCACAAGATTCTCGCCCCGGAAGGTTCGGTCGTGACGGTGGGTACGGCGATCGGCGTGATCGCTGAAGATGGTGAGGAAGTTCCGGCCGATTACAAGCCTGCAGCTGCGACGGAAGCCCCTGCTGCCGAGGCACCGGTCGAGACCCCAGCTCCGGCGCCTGCTGAAGCACCACAGTCAGCACCGGCTCCGGTAGCAAGACCTGCTCCCGCACCAGCACCGGCTGAGCCGGCAAAGAAAGCAGGCCGCATTAACGCCAGCCCGCTGGCGCGCCGGCTGGCCAAGCAGAAAGGCATCAACCTCGCCGCTATTACCGGTACTGGTCCGAATGGCCGCATTGTGAAGGAAGATGTTGATAAGGCATTGAAGGGAGGCATCAGACTCGGTGGTTCCGGCATGGCCACCACACCGCCTCCGAGCAGGCCACTGCCGCAGGGGCCATTGCCTTATCACGAGGATGAATTCGAGCGCGTCGAAAACACGATGATGCGCAAGGCTATTGCCCGCAGGCTGTGTGAATCCAAGCAGCAGGTGCCGCATTTCTACCTGAGTATTGATGTGGCGATGGATCGATTGATGGATTTGCGCGCCCAGCTTAACGAGGCAGCCAACGGCGCATTCAAACTTTCGGTCAATGATTTCATTATCAAGGCAGTGTCCAAGGCGCTGGTGGATGTTCCGGCCGCCAATGCCAGCTGGACTGAAAGCCATACCCTGAAACACAAACACACGCATGTTTCCGTGGCTGTAGCTATCGACGGTGGCCTGATTACGCCGGTGATCCGTTTTGCCGAGCAAAAGGGCGTGGTGGATATCTCCGCTGAGGTCAAGGAACTGGCCGGGCGTGCCCGTGAAGGTTCGCTGAAGCCGGAAGAATATACCGGGGGGACTTTCTCGATCTCCAATCTTGGCATGTACGGCATCAAGCAGTTTGCCGCCATCGTCAATCCGCCGGAAGGCGCGATTCTGGCAGTCGGCGGCACTGAAGATCGCGCAGTTGTCGAAGGCGGCCAGGTGGTTGTGAAGAAGACGATGACCCTGACCCTTTCCTGCGATCATCGTGTGGTGGATGGTGCTGTCGGTGCCGAATTCCTGGCCGCGTTGAAGAAGCATCTCGAGGTTCCGGCCAGCGTGCTGATTTAAACACCACCCCACCCGCACATGGATGTGCGGCGGCTGAACATTGTGAAGCCGTAAGTGGAGCAAGATCGCGTTCTTGCGAAACGATAAAGGCTGAGGGCAGGATGCTCCGAAGCCGTATCTAAAGAGGATACCGATGCCGATTGATGTATTTATGACCCAGCTGTCACCGACGATGACCGAAGGCAAGATTGCCCGCTGGTTGAAGAAGGAAGGGGACACACTGGAATCCGGAGAAGTGCTGGCCGAGGTGGAAACCGACAAGGCCACCATGGAAATGGAAGTGGTGGATGAAGGTGTGCTGCACAAGATTCTCGCCCCGGAAGGTTCGGTCGTTACCGTGGGCATGCCCATTGGTGTGATTGCAGAAGACGGCGAAGAGATCCCCGGCGATTACATGCCGGACGGAGCCGGTATGGCTGCTGCAGCTGAACCTGAACCTGCGACGGAAGCTCCGACAGCCACGCCTGCACAGGTTGTTGAAACGCTTGCCGCGGCAGCATCCGCTCCTTCGGCCGATGAAGAAGATGAGCACGAGCTGAAGCTCAAGCCGGCTGGTGTGTTCAATGCCGACGGTGAATATGATGTTGTGGTGATCGGTGCCGGCCCTGGCGGCTATGTGGCTGCTATCCGCGCTGCACAGCTGGGCCTGAAGGTGGCTTGTGTGGAGTCCACGCATCTGGGCGGCATCTGCCTGAACTGGGGCTGTATCCCGACCAAGGCGCTGCTTAGAACCGCTGAGATCATCAATGTGATCGAACATCATGGTGAAGAGCTGGGCATCGGTGTGAGCAAGGCCAAGCCGAATCTGGATGCTGCTATCGGGCGTAGCCGTGGCATTGCCAATAAACTGTCCGGCGGAATCGGCTTTTTGTTCAAGAAGAACAAGATTACCCATATCGAGGGTTATGCGAAATTCGCCGCCGGCAACAAGCTGATGGTGGAAACAGCCAACGGTGAAAAACAGGTCACCGCCAAGCACGTGATTGTCGCCACCGGTGCGCGTGCGCGTGCCTTCCCGGGCATGGACGTGGACGGCGAAGTGGTCATTACCTACAAGAAAGCACTGTCGATGGAAAAACTGCCAAAGAAACTGGTGGTTATCGGTTCCGGCGCTATCGGCATGGAATTCGCCTATTTCTATAATGCCATGGGTTCGGAAGTGACCGTGATTGAAGCGGCTCAGCAGATCCTGCCGCTGGAAGATCACGAGATTTCCAAGGTTGTGGATCGTTCGTTCAAGAAGAACGGCATCAAGGTTATCACCGGCGCGATGGTGAAGTCCGCTAAGAAGGTCAAAACAAAAGGCGTTGTTGAATACGAAGCCAAGGGTAAATCCGAAACGATCGAGGGAGATTGCGTACTGGTTGCAGTCGGCGTACTTGGCAATACCGAAAACAGCGGTGCCGAGAACACCTCCATGCAGATTGAGCGCAACACCATTGCCGTCGACGACTGGTATCGCACCGATCATCCCGGCATCTATGCGATTGGCGATGTGATCGGTGCACCGGCCCTGGCGCATGTGGCCTCTCACGAAGGCATTGTCTGCGTGGAAGCCATTGCCGGCGGTCATCCGCACAAGGTGGATTATGGCAACGTGCCGGGCTGCACCTACTGCCAGCCGCAGGTCGGCTCATGCGGCAAGACTGAAAACCAGTGTAAGGAAGAGGGAATCCCGACCAAGATCGGTCGCATGTCCTACGCTCCGAACGGCAAGGCCATGGGTCTTGCCGAAACCGAAGGCATGGTCAAAACCATCTTCCACGCCGAGACCGGCGAACTGCTTGGCGCTCATATTGTTGGTGCTGAGGCAACCGAGCTGATCGTATCGTTGCAGCTTGCGCGCACCTATGAGACCACCGAGGCGGAACTGATGCATCATATGTTCCCGCATCCAACGCTGTCAGAAATGATCCACGAGTCGGTGCTCGACTCGGAAAATCGCGCAATTCATATCTAAAAACACAACGGCCCTTCGGGGCCGTTTTGCTTCTTAAGAGACTTATTATTCAAATTTTTTCTAATGGTCTATATTCTTCTGAAATATCCAGGAGGGGGGATTCGAAGTGAAATTAATGGGGATGATAAAAAGATGCGCATTGATATTTAGCGCAGCAGCGATTCTATTGCTTTCGGGTTGCGCGACAGTGCATGAAATGGCCTTGAAAAAAGGGGATCAGTCGCTTGCTTTGAAGGGCAAGGGCATGGTGTTGATGTCTATGGAGATTTCGAACCACTATAAGCCGGATTACCAGCCACAAATTATTGTGGCGCAAGTTGAAAAACCGAATGCCAAAGAGAAAAAAGACAGAGATAATTTCAAAACAGATATGGACGGTACGGTCGCAAGTTCCAACGGTTCACGTTATCTGCTACGTATGGAACTGAATCCCGGGCACTACATTATCAGGGGAGCGATGTGCAGGTATCAAAGCCTGTTTATTATGGCGACTTGTCAAATGCCGGTGCATGGCGAAATCGAAGTAAAAGCCAACGAAATAAGCTATCTGGGGAGGGCCGAAGGCGTGCTGCGAGAGCGACATGGTGATGAATTTCGCGCTGGGCCCGTGATTCCACTGATTGACCAAGGCGTAGCCGGTTTCTCCGGTGGAACATTTGATGTTTCGATAAGTGATCAACAACAGGAGGATCTGGAAGCCTACAGGCAGCTATTTCCAGCCTTGAGGAACCAGCGGATCGAGGTGTCCATCCTGCCTCCTTTTGACAGGGAGAGAGCTCAAATCTGGTGGGATAGCAACGGTAAGAAAGACAAACCGACAGCTGAGGTTGTTCATGCAAAGGCTGACCAATAAATAATAAGTGAACTGAAATAAAAAGGCTCCCTCGCTCGGGAGCCTTTTTATTTGTACACAGGGGAAAAGGCCGATTCGATAACAAGCAAATATGCGAGAATCATGGGCTTACCGGGTACCAGCGTTTTGAAACGGAAGGAGAGGATGCCCCGCTTTCCGGTTACCAGTTGTTGAGATCGGCAACGTGCATCTGAACCTTACCAATGTGGTCATAGGCCTCTTCGTGTGTCACAAAGGAAGCTTGTGATGACGGATCGGACAGTTTGTTGAAAGCGCTATCGGTCATGAGCAGATAGGATTTGATGCCCGTATCCGGGACGACGGAGTTTTTCATCATGCGATGAACCAAAATCACATCCGAGCCCATCAGTTCATCCCGCTCTCCCAGCTTTTTGACAAGATACTCCCCGAAATGAACGAAAATTTTCAGGTCAAGGTCATCGATATTGGCACAGGCTTTACATTTGCAGGGAGGGTCGATGTGCATCTCGGCGACCTTGGCCGTAAAGGCACTGTAAATATTTCGCGCTCTGTCAATCAGTGAAGCGGCGCTATCAAGGTGGTCCTCTGGCACATGGCAAAGGATGGCATCTCCCTGAAAGTTGGATATCTGTACCGGCGATGTCAAAGCGTCCAACTGGCAGTTCATCAGGCCTTCGATGATATGCTGGGCATGATCCAGTTCATGTCCGGTCAAAAAGGATGTGTATCCGGTAATATCGGTAATCAGTAAATAACCCTTGGTTGCCATTTTTATCTCCTTATGAACTTAGGAGGCCTAGCCATGAGTTGGATCAGCTTTTTTGCCATTTTCAAAAACTATAGGTCAAACATTCTGGTATGGCGAATGGCAGGCTTCCCGGAAGATAATCCGATCATTTATCTGGAGGGAGGTATCAGGCGACAGGGTTATCCCAGACGCTGGCAAAGAAGCAGGAGCCCATCGGCTGGCGTTTTCTTTCGGCCAGTTCGATGTTGCGGAAGCCTTCATCGAGTGTATCGGCAGCGCCCTGATAGCCGAGTGCCATGGCCGCCATCGGGGTGAAATCAGCCGGAATATTGAATGCGTCGCGTACGGCATCGGCATCGAAGCCGCCCATCTGGTGGGTGACCAGGCCAAGTTCCTCGGCCTGCAGACACAGCGAGATGGCGGCCTGACCGGTATCGTACTGCCCCCAGCGATTCGGTTTACCGCTGCGGAACAGGGTTGCTGCACAGGCCAGCATCAGCACGGGTGCGTTCTTTGCCCATTCCTGATTCTTCGGGGACAGGCAGGCCAGCAGCTTGTTCCAGCCTGTCACATCGTTTTCCTTGTTGCAGACAATGAAACGCCACGGCTCATCGCCGAAACAGGATGGCGCCCAGCGGGCGGCTTCCAGGCAGGTCAGCAGCTTGTCTTTTTCGACAGGCCGGCCGCCATTAAAAGCGCGAGGGCTCCAGCGATTGGCCAGCATGGGGTGAATGTCGGTATATGGATTGCTACGGGTATGGCTCATATGTTCTCCCTGAATGGATAATTCAATTATTCGTTTTGTTCAAAGCCGATGTTCTGGTGTGAGCCATCGCAGTACGGCTTCATACTGGATGCTCCGCAGCGGCACATAGCAGCCTTGCCGCTTTCGCAAACACTGGCTCCTGTTGCATCAAGAAGGGTGCAAGGCCCCTCCAGTATAAGTGGTGCACCGGGCTTGCAGGTGATGGCGAGCTGACCATTCCCCGTCGCAGCCGAAGGCATAGGCAGGGCAACATCGCCACTATCGGTAAATCCAGCTTCGCGATGGCTGTTGTCGCAATAAGGCATCAATCGCGATTTGCCACAGCGGCAGAAGGCGGCGCGATGGGCTGCAACCGCTTCGCCGTTCAGCGTCATCCTCGCGTGCACGTACAGCGGTCCATCGGGCATCACCTGTACGCTGTTGGTCTCCGGCGCGGCATTCAGCGCCAGGCCGGTGGCTTTATTGATGCAGCGCAACGCGCCGGTCGGGCAGTCGGCGCAGACCTTCGCCACCGCATCGGCTGGAGCAGCATTGGGACGCACCCAGCGACCGCTGCGCTTGACATCAAACACGGTTGGCAGGGCGTGCGTGCAGTCGCCGGTATGAATGCATCGGGACAAATCGAATTCGACAACGACTTCTTCACCCTCATAACGATGGATGCGGCCCATCAGCCCAATTCCTGTTTGCGGGCTTCTTCCGCTTCTTTAAGGCGCTGTTCAACTTCAGGGTATTCGCTGGCCAGGGTCAGCACATCCTTGCGGGCAAGACGCAGCAGGGTTGAGGGCTGTTTGGCGATGACCGTTGCCCTGCGCACCTGATCACCGAGCAGCGCCATCTCACCGAAGAAATCACCGACCCGGAGTTCGGTCAGGATGACGCTGTCGTGCATGCTTTCCATATGACTCACGACAACCGCACCCTGCGAAATAATATACAAGGCATCACCTTTCGCATCCTCTTCAATCACCGTGTCACCGGGCAAAAAGGTGACAACAGCGGCCTGGTTGCCAAGTACCTCGGCGGCCTTCTCGGAGAGTGATGAAAACATTGGCACCATACGGATCAGGTCCTTGGCCGGCAGGGTCAGTGGCGCATCATTTATTTCAGGAAGCTTGTCGGAGGCAGCGAAAATCATCTGCTGAATACGATGGTGAGCCTTCTGGCCGATTTCGCCGTGGCTCTGGTCATCATCCGCTTGCCAACCTGCGCCGGCCAGCGCTGCCTGCATGCCCATGCGGGTTTCAAAGCGGGCAAAGAAACCGGGGAAATTTGCATGCACTTCAGCGATCTGTGCATGCAGTGATTTCAGTTGAACCTTGAGCTCATCAAGAATCAATTTACGGGCATCCTCATCAATATCCTTGCGCGCCTTCAGATGTTCGATGGCGGCGTCGGTCATCAGAATACGCAGAATAGTTCGCCGCAATCGCCCGGAGATGCGCAGCCCCTGATATCTGGATAGCCACCCGGCCATCCAGTCGCGCTCGCGCAGCCAGCCGAGCAGCCCCTGCTCAAACCTCAAAATGGGATTGGCTCCCGCGGCGTCCCCCTTCGTTGATTCGCGCTCAAGACGCAATTCGCTCTTGATATCAAGCAACACATATTGCGGCACCATGCCGGCGTCGCGCAGCCGCTCGAGCTCTTCCAGTTCTGCCCGTGTGGCAATCTGGCGGACATGGGACAATTGCTGCTCGGGGCTGATAGCTATATGGGGATCTCGCATGACATTGCCAATCAGTTGATTGGCCTGCATCAGGCCGGCCCGGGTCATGAAATGCGCTTTTTCCATCCTCTGCAGGACAAGGTTGGCATGTTCTCTGGCATGCAATATTCCCTGCTCCAACTCGGCGCGCTCATCGGCATTCAGCTTGTTCAGGCCGAGTCTGGCCATCAGCGGTTTGATCGTCGGGGCATTGATAAGCAGGGTAAAAATAACCACGCCCAGCGTCATATCCAGCAATAGTTGGCGCCCGGCAAGGTCTTCCGGCAGGGACAGGACGATGGCAATCGCCAGGCCGCCTTTCAGGCCCCCCCACCACATGATGTGTTTGTCCCCTTTGCGTACGGCAGGCAGGCGAAACCTGCGCAGAGTGAAGGGGAGTAGCCAGTAAACGGCCGGCATGCGTGAAAGCAGGACAAGGGCGATGGCAGCCGCGATATAGGGCAGATGAGCGGCAAGGCTGTTCAGGTCAACGGACAGGCCGACCAGCATAAAAAGCAGTGAATTGCAGACATAGGCAAAACCTTCCCAGCTTTCGCGCAGCCCTTCACCTGCATGATGGGAAATGCGCGTGACACCGTAAACACCAAGACACAACGATGCGCCGACCACGGCCATCACGCCCGAGATGTGCAGGAAATGTTCGGCAATAATAAAACTGACATAAGCCAGGATCACCGACAGGACAAGGATGCCGCTGAAGTTATCGCGCAACAGCCGCATCCATTCGCAGAAAACCAGGCCGCAGGCTAGGCCTAACAATGCGCCGCCAAAAAACACATACAGGAATTCGACTCCGGCATGACCGAGTGTACCGATCCCGAGCGAGCCGCCGGCCAGTGCCAGGCCCAACAGAATATGGAACACGACGATAGCCGTCGCATCATTGAAAAGGGATTCCCCTTCGACCAGCACAGTGAGCCTGAGTGGCGCTCCCAGCTCCTTGAAAAGGCTAATTACGGCAACCGGATCGGTGGCGGAAATCAATGCTCCGAACAGCAGCGCAAGCCCGAGCTGCATGCTGAAAATCAGATACAGGCCGGTGCCGATGAGCAATGTGGACAACAGCAGGGCAGGAACCGCCAGCACCAGTACGGGAAAGATATCCTTGATCAGTTGGCGGGCATCAAGATTGTATCCGGATTCAAAAATCAGCACAGGCAGGAAAACAAAAAGCACAAGATCAGGGGTCAGGCGGAAATGCTGGAGCAGGTGCAGTGGTTCCCAGAACTGGGAGGCCCAGCCCAGCCCCATGCCGAAACCGACAAGGACCACTGTAAACGGAATGGGTAATCGCCTTGTCAGCGGTGCGGCGATCATCGCCAGCGCCAGGAGCGCCATCAGAACCAGAATACTTTCAGATAATGGCAGCATAAGAATATCGGGGCATGCAGGTGCGGGGAAACATCAATGTATCGAAGGTTTCGACAACACTGAGGCAGGGCAGGTCGAGCATATGTTCACCCCCTCTCTTCAGCGTTAATCATCGCCTAAATCAGCGAATTTTGCAAAAAGCCTTGCCTGCATCACCAAACGTACGCGGCTAATCCACAAAGGGGCCATGCTGATGGATAGGCTCCTGGTGCGGCTCGCCAAAACACCACATCAATCGCGTGTCGCCGGATGCCTTGAGCGTGAGCGATGTCTCGGTTTCGACGAATGCTGCCTGTCCTGTCTGCAGGGTATTATCATCGCCCAGAGTTAGCTCTCCATCGACCACATAGATGAAACCGCGCATGCCGGCGGGGATGGCCCGCTCGAGTGAGCTCATCGCCTGCATGTGAATATCAAGATATTCAACCTTGCTATGCAGTTCGATCGCGCCCAGTTCGCCCACGATGTGTGCAATGCTGACGCCTTCGCGGAGCTGTTCCCTGATGTCGCCTTTTTCGGCCTGCTGGTAGGCCGGTTTGATCTGTTTCAGGCGGCGGGGAAGATTGATCCACAACTGGATGCCGGCCGCCGATCCATCCGGCATCTCCGAGTGTACGATGCCGCTGCCGGCGGTAAAGCGCTGGGCACCGCCGGCATGCACGGTGCCTTTGTTGCCGAGGTTGTCCTTGTGCTGCATGCCACCTGCGAACATGTAGGTGATGGCTTCAAAGCCGCGGTGTGGATGCGGTGGAAAGCCGCCGCTGTCGATGTCGAAATGATCCCACAGCACAAAGGGATCGAAGTTCAAAAACCTCTGAACAGGCATGAGTCGCTTTACGCTAACCCCATCCCCTTCAGGGACAGTGTTGGCTGTACGGATGGAGATGCTCATGGCTGTTTCTCCGGCCCAACATTGGCGAATCCGGAATATTGGACACCGGATAGCTGTGCCAGATCATGATGCCATGTGGCCAGATCATGCTTATTGAACAGATTCAAATGATCATGGCCGCAGGCACGGGCCATTACCTGCATCAATTCCACCGAAGCATTGAAGAAGTTATGCAGACGAACCGATGCTTGATCGATATCCAGACGTTTGCGCAGTTCCGGGTTCTGCGTGGCAATGCCGGCAGGGCAGTTGTTGGTATTGCATATCCTTGCAGCCACACAGCCGATGGCCTGCATGGCGCTATTGGAAATAGCTACGCCATCGGCGCCCAATCCCAGCGCCTTCACAAAATCCACAGGCACACGCAATCCACCTGTGATAATCAGGGTGACGCGGCCGCTGGCCTTTTGCTGATCCAGATACCGCCGGGCACGGGCAAGTGCCGGGATGGTGGGCACGCTGATATGGTCCCTGAAAATTGCAGGCGCAGCACCTGTACCGCCTCCGCGCCCGTCCAGAATGATGTAATCTGCGCTGGCATCGAGTGCGAACTGGATATCCTGTTCAATATGATTGGCGCTTAATTTAAAACCAATCGGAATACCGCCGGTAACGTCCCGCACCCGATCTGCAAAGCGCCTGAAATCTGACGGTGTCGTGAGATCGGAGAAGGTCGGCGGAGATACTGCCGGCTCACCTTCAGGAATGTTTCTGACCTGTGAAATCTTACCTTTGTTTTTATTGCCAGGAAGATGGCCGCCGGTTCCTGTCTTGGCGCCCTGGCCGCCTTTGAAATGAAAGGCCTGCACCTTCTTCAGTAAGTCTTCCTGATAGCCGAATCTGGCACTGGCAAGCTCGTAGAAATATCGCGAATTTTCTGCCTGTTCTTCCGGCAGCATTCCCCCTTCTCCCGAACAAATGCCTGTGCCCGCCAATTCCGCACCGCGGGCCATGGAGACCTTCGCCTCTTCAGACAGGGATCCGAAACTCATGTCGGAGACAAACAGTGGGATTTTCAGAACCAGCGGTTTTTTCGCTTCTGGCCCTATCACCAGCTCCGTCCCGACCGGCTGGTCTTCCATTAACGGCTTTGTTGCCATTTGTGCGGCCATAATTTGCAGGCCGTCCCAATGGGGTAATAGATGACGCGGCACACCCATGGATGTCATTGATCCATGATGCCCCAGCTTCGATAAGCCTTCGCGGGCCAATTGGTGAATGAAAGCAACCGTCGGCTCTTCAATGGTAGGTTCGGCGGGGAGCTGGGCAGCTGCTCCGGCTTTGACCCCCGGGCCCTCAGTTCCCACCTGATCATCCGTGAACTGCTTATGCGAGCCATCGCAGAATGGGGCGTTGTGCGTATGCTTGCATGCGCACAACCAGGCTTCCTGATCTTCGTCCGAAACGATGACGCGCGGCGTGAATGAGGTGTCAACATGCGAGCCATCGCAGAACGGCTGGCTTTTGGAGCGTCCGCAGGTGCAGAAATGATACTCCTGCCCTTTGGCCAGATTGACCTGAACAGGCCTGTTGTTTGCGATGACGGGTTTACTCATATGAACCTCTCTCTGTTATGCGGAAGTGTAAAATCGAGGTGTGGGCCCTTGGGTATGATGCGGGTCGGATTGATGGATGCGTGGCTGTAATAATAGTGCTGCTTGATGTGCTCAAAATTCACCGTTTCAGCGATATCGGGCTGTTGATACAAATCGCGCAGGTAGTTCCACAGATTCGGCATATCGCTGATCCCGTTGCGGTTGCATTTGAAATGGCCGACATAGACTGCATCGAAGCGGATCAGCGTAGTGAACAGACGCCAGTCGGCCTCGGTTATTTGCAGGCCGACCAGATACTGTCGGTTTGACAGGCGCTCTTCGATTTCATCGAGGGCTGCGAAAAGCTCGTCGAAGGCTTCTTCGTAAGCGGCTTGCTCTGTGGCGAAGCCACACTTATATACGCCGTTGTTGATCTTTTCATAGATAAACGCATTGATCTCATCAATGTCCGCACGCAAGGCCTCAGGATAATAATCGTCCGTGTTGCCAGTGAGATCGTTAAAGGCCGAATTGAACATGCGGATGATTTCGCTGGATTCATTGTTGACGATGGTTTTCAGCTTGTTGTCCCATAAAACAGGTACCGACACGCGCCCGCTATATTTCGCATTGGCTTTGGTATAAAGCTGGTGCGCACAGGTATAGCTGTACAGCGGCTCAGGCGGTTCGAACTCCCAGCCGCTTTGTAACATATGCGGTTTCACAACAGTCACCGGAATGATGTTTTCCAGCCCTTTCAGTTTGCGGAAGATCAGCGTGCGATGCGCCCAGGGGCAGGCCAGTGATACATACAGGTGATAACGCCCGGCCTCGGCCGGAAAATCATCTTCTCCAATGAATGAGCGGAATTGCGATTCGGCGCGATGGAACTTTCCATCGCTTGAGGCCCATATGCCGTTATCCGCATGCCACCGGCCATCAACAAGCAGACCCATCAGGTGTCCAACGCCGGATAGTCGGTATAGCCGTGCGCATCGCCGCCATAGAATGTGGCCTGATCCGGCTCATTCAGGGGCGCATCACGTAGGAATCGCTCGGGCAGGTCGGGATTGGCGAGATAGGGAATGCCATAGGCCACCAGATCGGCCGCACCTTTCGCGAGCACCGCATTGCCGCGGGGCTTGTCATAGCGGCCGTTGGCGATATAGGAGCCCTTGAAGCATTTGCGGATTTCCAGCATATCTACGGCGTTGTCGAGCTCTCCTGCCATTGATACTTCGACCACATGCAGAAAGGCAGGTTTGAGTGCTGAAAGCGTGCTTGCTACGTGATTGAACAGCGCCTGAGGATCGGAATCGTGCATGTCGTTGAAGGCGTTGACCGGAGAAATGCGGATGCCGACCTTATCCGCCCCGATCTCGTTGCACACCGCTTCGGTCACCTCTTTTAGCAGGCGGGTACGGTTCTCGATAGAGCCGCCGTACGCATCGCTGCGTTGATTGGATCCGTCGCGCAGGAATTGGTCGAGCAGATAACCGTTGGCCGAATGAATTTCCACACCATCGAAGCCTGCCTTGATGGCCATCGCAGCCGCGTGTCGATATTGCTCGATGATGCCGGGGATTTCGTCTGCATCCAGGGCTCTCGGGGTGACGAAATCCTGCAGTCCGGTATAGGTGAAGGCCTGACCGGCTGGCCGGATATCGCTCGGTGCAGGCGGCAGTTCTCCATTGTGGAAGTCGGGGTGCGATACGCGTCCGCAATGCCATAACTGCACGAAGATATGCCCGCCTTTGGCATGCACGGCATCCGTGATCGGTTGCCAGCCTTCCACCTGTTCGATGCTGTGAATGCCTGGTGTTGCCGGATAGCCGATTCCTTGGGGGGAAATCTGTGCACCCTCCGTAATAATCAGCCCGGCGGATGCGCGCTGGGTATAATATTCCACCATCAGTGCAGTGGGGGTGTTCTCCGGGGCACGATTGCGCGTCATGGGGGCCATGACGATGCGATTTGGCAGTTTCAGTTTGCCTAGCTGAACAGGTGAGAAAAGGTCGGTCATGGTTGCTCCTGAGTTTGGGTGGTGTTTATTTACAGTTCGGCGTGGGAACCGTCGCAGAACGGCGGGCTCTTGGTTTGTTTGCACTGGCACAGGACCACCTTTCGTTTTTCAGTAATTTCAAAGGGTTTGGGTTCGAATGCGCTGCCTTTGTGCGAACCGTCGCAGAATGGCTGGTTGGCGGATTTTCCGCATGCACACCAGTAATAGGTTCCTGCTTCAAGCTCTGTGACCTTGGGTGTCTTGGCGGCAATTGTTGCTTTACTCATATTGCTCTCCTTGGACTCTGATTTTTTAAAAATGGCCGGGGGGGCGAGGGAGGATAGCCCCTGCCTGGGGGACTTACTGGCGTACACCTTCGACGGACAGGAATAGCTCCACACTCTCGGACAGAGGCCCGAGCATGCCGGCCTTCTTCATATTGTAATCGGACAGATGCAGGGTGGTGTGGCCTGCGAAGCCGCGACGATAACCGCCCCAAGGGTCGGGGCCGGTGCCAATCTGGCTGACTTCAATGGCGATGTTCTTGTTGATGCCATGTAGATTCAGGGTGCCATTGATGATGCCTTTGCCTTCACCGGTCGGCTTGTAGGACGTGCTGGTGAAAGTGGCGGTCGGGAACGTCTCGACATCGAAGAAGTCGGCACTGCGCAGATGTTTGTTGCGTTCGGCATGGTTGGTGTCGAGGGAGGCGGTGTCGATGCTGACCTTCACCGAATTGTTTTCCGGATGGGCTTCGTCATAGGTGAATGAACCGTCAAAGGTGCGAAACTCACCCATCAACCAGCTATAACCCAGATGCTTGATTTTGAAATGGATAAAGGCGTGCTGGCCTTTGATGTCAAAAGCATAATTTTCGGCTGCCTGGGCAGGCAGCGCAAAAGCAATGCTGATCAGAAGTGCAGCAAACAGTTGTTTCAGTTTCATGGTTTTTCTCCTTTGTTTTTTTGGGGGATCCCCAACATACGCAGTAGCGTAATGTCTTTATCGATAACATGGTGCTTCAATGCGGCACCGGCATGCATGGCGGCAAGCCCCATCATGGCCCAGGCTGAAGCCCAGTGAATGATGCCGATCATGTCGGCCTGCTGTTTGTCGAAGTTGAATGTTGCCGGGACGGTGAACCAGCCGAACATGTCGATACCCACGCCCTCGGCGGTCGGGATCAGGTAGCCGCTGAGCATCACCGTGAACATCAACAGGTAATGCAGGCGGTGCACAGCCAGTGCGACAAGCTTCTCCCACCACAGCCCCAGCAGCTCGGGGCGTACATTGATCAGGCGCCAGCCAAGGCGGAAGATCAGCGCGAACAGCAACAGTATGCCGATGGATTTGTGGATGGCGGGAGCCTCGTGATACCAGGTTTCGTAATAGCCGAGCGTGCGCATCCACACACCGAGTGCAAACATGCCGAAGATGGTAAGGGCCATGCCCCAATGCAGTCCGATGGACACCCAGCCGTAGCTTCCCGCTGTGTTTTTCAGGCTCATGCTGGCGCCTCCAGCCCGAGCCCGTAGCTGTGCAGTGCAAGCGTGCCGAACCCCCACCCTTTGTGAATGGGCACGAGCTTATTATTTCCTGCTATACCGAGGATCACTAGGAACGGCAGATAATGATCAAGTGTCGGCACTGCTTCACGCCCATGCGGAAGCTCCCAAGGCTGACTCAGCGCTTCGATATCGTTGCGGGAAACAGCCTCTTCAAATGACTGCATGAATTCCGCCGCCCAGCCATTCGCTTCATTTTCCTGCGCCTGCCAGTCGATACGTCCCAGATTGTGGCTGATGCCGCCGGAGCCGATGACAAGCACGTTGGCCTTGCGCAGCGATGCCAGCTTCCTGCCCAGCTCGATATGCCCGGCCGGACTTTCATCTGAGCCCAGGGATAGCTGGAGAATCGGAAACGCAGGCTCGGGCCAGGCAGCTTTAAGAGGTACCCAGACACCGTGGTCGAGCGGCCGGTTTTCGCTTTCTACTTTGATGCCGAGCTGAGCAAGTTCATCCACCATCCATGCCGCCATCTCGGGGTCATCGTGCAGCGGCCAGCCAACGCGATACAGCCCGGCGGAGAAGCCTGAGAAGTCGTGTTGGATAGAGATACTGGAGCTCAGTTTCGGGGTGGACGATTCCCAGTGCCCCGATAAGATCAGAATCGCCTTGGGAGGCCTGGGCAACAGCTTGGGAATGGTAGCCCAGAAGCGGGTCGCGGCATTGTCTACCAGAGCGTAAGTCGGGGCGCCGTGGGCCACAAACAGGGCGGGCATCATGGTGCTTTTGACTCCTCTTTTGCCATCGCGCCGCTCTGCTGCATTTGCTCAATCTCTGTATCGGTAAAAAATTTGTTGCCTGAGATCATGCTGGAGGCGAGGCCGCGCTTCTCAACCAGATCGTGCAGTGCCAGTGCCGAAAGGTGTGCCACGATAAACAGGCCGATCAAGAGTGCGATCAGTGCGTGAAAATCCATAAGCCATTCCGGCGGCCAGGTATTGGCAGCGGCATGGTGTCCGGCATGAGCATGCGCAGCAGGAATGAGGCCATCACCGAGCAGATACATGGCAGCGCCTGTGATGACCTGTGAGGTGGCAAACAGGAAAAAGCCAGTGTAGGCCAGTCCAGCCAGCGGGTTATGCGCAAAATACAGCGGACATTCACCCTTGCAGCCGCTCAGGTAGTAGCGGATGGTGGCTGTGCCCAGAGCAAATTGTGCTTTGGTGTGCGGCACTACATCCCGCCAGGAAGCAACTCCCTCGCCGGCCAGCAGGTAGGCAATGCGGATGGTCAGAGATGCGGCTAGGAGGAAGCCGATAGCGGCGTGTATGTTGATCAGAGTTTCGACGTGCGGCTTGCTGATGCCCAGCCACTCGCGGCCGAACAGTACAGCACCAAGGGGAAGCAACAGCAGGACGGCAAAGGCATTGATCCAGTGGGTGATGCGAACCAGGCCATCCCAAACGGCGACCGGTCTATGTGTGGCGTTCATGGTTTAATCCACGCTCTTCAAGCGCAGCACGCCGATTCCCATCAGAAGCATTGAGGAAATGATCGAGATGGCGCCGATGGGTGTAAGCATCAGGGCGGTGCTGTAACCGGCACCGCCAAGATACAGCATGCCCGAGTGAAACACCGCACCGACGATCAGCAGGATGGAAACAGTTTTGGCGATCCAGGCATCCAATGCCAGCCGGCAAAGCAGATAGCCGATGGCAATATTCAGAAAGCTTTCCAGATTGCCGTGCGCATGCGCAGCTTTGAGTGTGGCATGCTGGGCCGATTGTAGCCAGGGGCCGAGCTGATCTGGCGGCAGTTGGAATTTGCTGCCCAGAAACAAGCCAAGGCCGAGCGTGGTGAGAAAATAGAAAAAGCCGAATGCCATGTTCTTTTTACCTATCATGATGTGCCTCCATTGGTGTTTTGGCGGGGCGCCAGCCCCAGATGCAATAGTGAAATCAAGCGCTGTAAATCGGATTCCAGTAAGCCAAGTTCGTTGTGCTTGAGGTTCACCGGGTTGTTGTAGCGCAGCGTGGCCTGATGGATGTCGTAAGCAGTTTGGGCCGGATTGTCTGTGTGAAAGCGCCCTTGCCTGATGCCTCGCTCAATAATGGATGTCAGGGCCTCGATGACCCTCTCCTCGAAAGCCAGCAGCAGGTCGCGATGCCGTGAATTGATGAGCGCCATCATATCGAATAAATGACGGGTATCGGCGAAATAAGCATGGCCCAACCGGAGGCGGGTCAGTAAAAAAGCCGAAAGTCCGTTCAGTGCATCCTTTTGCGATTCGGCGGCGCCGATGCCGGCTTCAAGTTTTGCCTGCAACTTTCGCTGCATGGTGGCAACGGCAATGGCTTCCTTGTTTTTGAAATGACGATACAGATTGCCAACGCTCATATCGCAGTCTGAGGCGATCTCAGCCATGGTGGTTTTGTTGTAGCTGTAGTCGGCAAAGCGGCGGTCGGCCGCATCAAGAATCTGTTTTTGTACACCCATGCGGCGCAGTATGAAGCGGTGAATAATGAACATCAAGTTATAATCTTCACAGAAGACGCTGTAACGAAGATCGGATAATTTACCTGTAAAGGAAGTGAGAAAAGCGGCCTATCCGGCAATAAGATGGAGATATTCAACGGCCCGTGAAAACTGCCGTGGGTCAAGGCGATGCATCAGCGCAAACAGAAATTTCTTGAAGTCCTTGAGGAGAGGGGCGGCGGGAAACCCAAGGATTCATGCCCCGCTGGTGCATCACTTAATCGGCGGCTTCAATTTCCAGAACCAGCTTGCCGGCCATGCCGCCGGCCTCCAGACGTCGATGTGCTTCGGCTGCCTGCTCCAGCGGCAGCACCTCGGAGACAAATACTGATAGCTTTCGTTCATCAAAGAATTGGCCGCATTGTTCAAGAATGGCTGCCTGATGTTCGGCAGCATCTTTCAGGCCCATGACCATGGGGGTCAGCATCAGTTCCTGTGAAACCCTGATATTGCGCAGACGGATGTTCTTCCAGTCGGCATTGTCCGGCACCTGCAGAATGGTCACCAGATCGCCATATACGCGGATCGCAGGGGCCAGCTGGTTGAATGCTTCGCCACCAACGGTGTCGAATGCGACATCAACCCCCATGCCATCGCTCCACTGTAATAGCGATTCAGCGACATCCTGCTCGCGATAGTTGATCACATGGGCCGCGCCGAGTTCTCTGACCAGCGAAGCCTTTTCTTCCGAACTGACAGTTGTGGCAACTTCGCACCCGGCTATGACAGCCAGCTGAATGGCAACATGGCCGACACCCCCGGCGCCACCATGAATGAAAACCTTTTGCCCTGATTGAAGTGCAGCGCGATCGAACAAGGCCTCCCATGCGGTTATCAGCACAAGAGGTGCGGCCGCGGCATCGGCGAAGTCGATGCTGTCCGGCTTATGTGCCAGAAAGCGGGACGGCACTGCGGCATATTCAGCATAGGTTCCTGATTTCTGACCGAGTCCACCATGGCAGAAATAGACCGTATCACCGGGCTCAAAATCGAGAACCTCGCTGCCGATTTCGGTAACAGTCCCTGCACCATCACAACCAAGAATGGCGGGAGGCTTGCCGATATAAAGCCCGTTTTTCCTTAGCTTAGTATCAATGGGGTTGATGCCGGCGGCAGCAATTTTCACCAACACCTCATCAGGGGCGACCTCGGGCACAGCCACATCGGTGAGTTTGAGGACATCGGGCGTCCCTGTTTCCTGCATTACCATTGCTCGCATCATATTCTCCATGTCAGTGGCTCGGGTTCTGTCGATCAAGTCGGATTTCAACATATCCGCCGCTGGTTGGGAATCATCACCAGCGCTATACTCGGCTCATTCCAGCAGTTCATATGCGATATTATGCCTGACCCGTACTGTGTGCATGACTGCTTATTCCAAAGGGAGGCTGGCATGCATGCCGCCACAAGACGCATCGAACTCTTTGATACCACCCTGCGTGATGGAGCCCAGACTGCTGGCATCAATTTTTCAGCTGAAGACAAAAAACGCATAGCCAACCGGCTTGCCGAATTCGGCATTGACTGGATCGAGGGTGGATGGCCAGGAGCCAGCCCCAAGGACGATGAGTTTTTTGAATTGATGCGAAAACGCGACTGGAGCCATAGCCGGCTTGTAGCCTTCGGTTCAACCGCCCGCCCGGGCAAGGAAGCGGAGAAAGATCAGGGTCTGCTCAAGCTTGTGCGCAGTGGAGCTGATGCAGCATGTATTTTTGGCAAAAGCTGGGATCTACACGTCACGACAGCACTGGGTATTCCGCTGCAGGAAAATGTTGATCTTGTGCGCGCCTCGGTCGCTTTTTTAAAGCGGCATTTTGATACTGTCATTTTCGATGCTGAGCATTTCTTTGATGGCTATACTGCAAATGCCGATTATGCGATGCAAGTGCTTGCTGCGGCAGTCGAGGGTGGTGCCGATACGCTGGTGCTGTGCGATACCAATGGCGGCAATATCCCCTATCGCATCGCGGAGTTGGTAAAGATTGTGCTGGAGCGATTTCCCAAGCAGACCATTGGCATCCATGCTCATAACGATTGCGAAATGGCGGTGGCCAATTCACTGGCGGCAGCCCGGGTCGGCGCCAATCATGTGCAGGGTACAATGAATGGAATTGGCGAGCGTTGCGGCAATGCCAATCTGGTGACGATCCTCCCTACGTTGCAGCTGAAGATGGGGTTTGATTGTGGCATCGGGCCGGAAACGCTTGCGCAGCTTGCTCCGCTGTCGCGTTTTGTGAATGAAATGGCCAACCGCCTGCCATGGCGGCATCAACCTTTTGTTGGCCTGAATGCTTTTACGCACAAGGGCGGCATTCATGTATCGGCGATTCGAAAGGCATCCCAGCTATATGAGCATATTGATCCGGCATTGGTGGGTAATCAGCAGCGGGTGACCGTGTCCGATCAGGCAGGCAAGAGCAATGTGCTGGTCAAGCTGTCTGAAATGGGGCTTGCAGCCGAGGTGGATCCCAGCGACCCCATTGTTGCCGAGGTGCTAAAAAAGGTAAAGGCCATGGAGGCGCAGGGCTTTGCCTATGAAGGGGCTGAAGCCTCGTTTCATTTGCTGATGTTGAAGGCCATGAAGAGATTCCATCATTATTTTGAGCTTGAAGGATTCCGGGTGCTGGATGAAAAGCATGGTCATGAAGGCAAACCCCAGGCTGAGGCCACGGTGATGATCCGGGTTGGTGATCAATTTGCCCACACGGCCTCCCTTGGTAATGGCCCAGTGAATGCGATGGATAATGCGCTGAGAGCAGCCTTGCTTGGATTCTATCCGACACTCGCAGAGCTGCGACTGATCGATTACAAGGTGCGGGTGCTCAGTACCCAGAAGGCTACCGAAGCAGGCGTGCGCGTGCTTATTGAATCGACCGATGGCAAGAGCAAGTGGGGGACTGTAGGTGTATCTACCAATATGATTGATGCAAGTTACCAGGCGCTGATTGATGCCATTGAATTCAAGCTTTTGTCAGACAAGGTGAAACCACCCGCGCTGAATGGTTGATGGCGTTGCCTTAAGCCCCCATGTTGGCCCTGTCAGGCTATACTGAGGGAGTAGACAGGAGTTAATGATGCCAAATGCCACAGAGTTGCAGAAAAAAAAGTGCGTACCGTGTGAGGGCGGTGTTCAGCCTATTTCCCAAAAAACCGCCGAATCCATGCTGGACCAGATTCCCGGATGGGAGTTGATTGAATCAGGGACAAAATTGCGCCGGACGTTTTCGTTTGCCAATTTTCTGAAGGCTCAGGATTTCGCTGTGCAGGTCGGAAGTCTCGCTGAATCAGAGAATCATCATCCCGACATTTCCTATGGCTGGGCTTATTGCGCGGTTGTCTTTTTCACCCATAAGATCGGGGGGTTGCACGAAAACGATTTTATCATGGCTGCCAAGGTCAACGCGCTGGGTTGTTAATTCAAGTTGTTCGGGCCGAAGCTCATTTAGAGCCCAAGCCCGAAAAAGCCGCGCTTGTCTTTGCCGGTTTCGCCGCCATCCGATTCCTCGGTAGGGGCAGTGCCGGCACGAAATGCCTCCAGATAAACATCTTCGCTATCCACTGATGGCAATCGTCCGGTCTTGGGGTCAATGGCTACCCATTCGATATCGGCCGGCGGGGTGAAATCCTCCACGGGCCTGCCCTTCTCAAATGCCTGCATGGCCTCCAGCCAGGTGGGCAGGGCGGCATGTGAGCCGGTTTCGTGCCGCCCCATCGGGGCTGGCGTGTCGCGGCCAGTCCAGACGCCGGTCAGGACTTGAGGCGTATAGCCCATGAACCATGCATCAACCTGGTTGTTGGTCGTGCCGGTTTTGCCGGCAGCTGGCCGGTTCAGGGCTCTGGCCAGACGGCCAGTGCCATGCTCGATGACACCTTTGAGCATATTGGTGATCAGGAATGCGTTTGCGGGATCCAGCACCTGAGTGGCCGGAGTCATTGATTCATTGACCGGCAGAACCGGATTGACATGACAGACCTGGCAGCGGTTCCCGGCCACCGATCGATGCAGAGTGATGCCGGTCCGATCCTGTACCTGTTGCACAGAAACAGGTTTCCATTTTTGCCCCTGGCTGGCCAATACAATATAGGATTCAGTCATGGCTTCCGGCGTGACTTCTGTGGCACCAAGTGCAAGCGCCAGTTGCGGTGGAAAGGTTCTTCCAAGCGGGTAGGTATTGAGGGCGCGCAGAAAGCGATTGATGCCAATATTCTGCAACACTTTAATTGAGGCGAGATTTCTTGAATGTTCAAGCGCATTGCGCAATGTGACGGGGCCCGCAAAACGGTTTTTATAGTTTTCCGGCCGCCAAACATCATCAAGCTGATTTCCTTCAAAAACGACCGGTGAGTCCATGACAATAGACGCCGGGGTAAACCCTGCATCAAGTGCGGTAGCATAAAGAAACGGCTTGAAGGCGCTTCCCGGCTGACGATTGGCATTGCCAATGCGATCAAAATCACCGATTCCGTACGCATAGCCGCCCACCCGCGCCAGCACTGTTCCGCGCTCAAGGTCGACCGCATACAGGGCAGACTCAACCGATGGCTCCTGAGCCAGCCGGACGCCCTCTTTGCCTACGCCTTGCAGTCGAATTTCATCGCCGGCAATCCAGGTGGCAGGCCTGTTCTTCAATTCCGGCTCGGCATCATCCGGCAATCTTTCCCAGTGCCAGGAAGGCTTGCTTAATTGCCACTGGTTGATGCCGTCGTTGACCAGCAGGTCACCATTCTTCTCCACCTTCATAACCAGCGCAGGGATGAGCGTATCATCGGAGGGGGTACTTTTTTCGTCTGCGCGCGACTTAGCCCAAGCACTCAAAAGCTCGGACCATTCTCCTGCTTCATGATGTTTCGGGAAGCGATAGAACTGGCGTTGTTCGATTTCCAGGACTCCGTGACGTACGGCCCGAATGGCAGCCTGCTCGGCTTCCGGTTGGTAGGGAACCACAATACTCAGGCCCTGGCGGCGGAGTGTTTTGGTGCCGAAGCGATTGATAAGCTGTTTATACACCTGATCCGCATAAGCGTTGATCAGCTTGGGTTCTGCAAGCTCGGCAACAACCAGAGGTTCCTTCAGGGCGCTCACCACCTCTTCCGGTTTGGCAAGATGACTTTGTTGCATCAGGTACAACACAGTATTGCGGCGCTTAAGTGCACGTTCAGGGTTGGCATGCGGGGCATAACTGCTCGGTGCTTTTGGCAGCCCGGCGAGCATCGCACATTCGGCCAGCGTCAGTTCGTCCAGGCGCTTGTTGAAATAGCGCCAGGCCGCAGAGGCGACGCCATAGGCCCCGCGCCCGAGATAGATATGATTCAGATACAAATAAAGAATTTCATCCTTGGAGAATTTTTTTTCAATACGGGAGGAAAGAATGATCTCGCGGATTTTGCGGGTATATGAGCGTTCGGAGGTGAGCAGGAAGTTTTTTGCAACCTGCTGGGTAATGGTCGATCCGCCCTGCACGGTGTGGCCCGCACGGATATTGGCCAGTGCTGCCGACAGGATGCGAGCCGGGTTGATGCCGGGGTGCTCATAAAACTGTTGATCTTCAGCGGCAAGAAAAGCCTGTTTGAGCCGGGCAGGTATCTTGTCGAAGGGCGTCAGGATGCGATGTTGGTCAGCGTATTCGGCGATCAACTCGCCCTGATCGTTGTATACGCGGCTGACCAGTGGCGGCTGGTAATCGGAAAGCTTGCTAAGCTCAGGCAGGTTGCTGGAGAAATGTAAATAGCCAACCACAAGGGTTGCTATCCCAAGAAGAAGCATAATGAAACCGACTTTGAGTAAGAGTACAAGTGCGCGCATTTCGGCGAGTCTAGTTTTGGACGGGTGCGGCTCGCAAGGGTTGATGTGATTATGCAAAGCATATTAGTTTTGCATTTGTGCTATGTTGGCCTATATTGATTTTGTTGGGATCGTGACTTGAGTCACAGGATGAGATGGCTAATAGTCACAGGGTGTGGAGTCGTATGAACCATTTTATACTTAGAAGACCGAAGCGTGAGGTTCCATCAGCGGCTGAGCGTCCTTTGCATGATCAGAGGGGCGTTACCCTGATAGAACTCATGGCGACGATTGCGGTTCTCGGCATTTTATTGACTGTAGCTGTGCCAAACATGAAAGAGATGGCTCGAAGTTATGAGGTGAGCTCAAAAGCTAATTACTGGATGAACGTGCTGAATTTTGCTCGCAGTGAAGCTTCGAGGCGAGGTCAGCGCGTCACTTTGTGTCCTAGTGGTAATGGAGTATCCTGTTCGGGATCATCGAATTTACATTCGGGCTGGATCGCTTTTGCTGATACTAATAATAATGCGACGGTCGATCTTGGAGAAGCAATCCTTAAGGTGGGCTCAGTTGACAATACATACACCTATGTGCTCTCAGGGACAGCAAACACCTATATCAGCTTTATTTCTAATGGCATGACCAAGACAATTGGCAATGCCAGCTGGAGCGGGAATATCAAAATTTGCCTGGAGGCCGGAGCTCCGGGTCGTCAGGTTACGATCAGTGCGGTTGGTAGATCGAAAGTGGAGAATGTCGGGTGCTAGCAGCTAAGTGTATCTCTCCGGCCCCGGCAAAGCATGTTTCGCCGCAATCGGGATTCACGCTCATAGAGTTGATGGTTGCCATGTTGATTCTTTCGGTGGGGCTGCTTGCGATGGCTGCACTTCAGGCTTCATCCGTGCGGAGTACCCATATGGCGTATATGCGCACGCAGGCAGGATTTGCAGCAACCGAAATGGCCGAGCGTATGCGGGTGAATATTGTCGGTGTTAATAACAATGCATACGCGAATGTATCAAGCCCCCCGGCCGGCACTGCTCCGACCGACTGTTCTGCCAATAATTGCGGAGACGCTGCGATGGCGGCGGATGACATCTACCAGTGGCTAACTTCTCTGGCAAATAACCGGGACTTACTGTCGGCCCAAGGGCGGGTGCAGTGTGTGGATAGTGACACAACCGATGGGGATGCCTGCACGGACGGATCAGTGCACGTGATTACGGTGATGTGGGATGGCAGGCGCAATGGAGCTACAGGAACGGGATGTACCAGCAGCGTAACGGATTTGATCTGCTATCAGACCAGGATTCAACCATGAAAAGTGAAGCCGTGGAGCGCTCTCAAACCAGTGGCTTTACGCTGGTAGAGATGATGGTGGCCATGTTGATTGGCCTTGTCTTGCTGGGTGGCGTTTACAGCATGTTTTATTCCAGCAGTGAGAGCTATCGTCGCCTGCAGGGCCTGGCTTCGATTCAGGAGAGAGCACGAATCGCCCTGAATCTTTTGCAGGATACGGTTCAGGCGGCTGATTATTCTGGATGCAGGAAAAACATTACGATTAATAATGTTCTCACAAATGCCGGAAATTATGAATTCAATTTCACCCAGGGAATTGAAGGATATGATGGCAGCACAGGTGGCTGGAGTCCTGCGATGGTGGCTGCGATTCCTTCGCCTTTGCCGTCAGCTGGAGATGCCATCACTGTGCGCGGGCCGGTTGGCCGCAGCGTCAAGCTTGCTGCAGCTATGGGGTCGGTGACTTCTGCGCTGACTGTGCCGGCAGGAAGTCCGTTTGTTCAGGGTGATGTGTTGATGGTTGTTGATTGTGCAGGCGCCGCCGATATTTTTGAAAAAACAGATGCTGGCGGCAGCACCGTGACGACAGTCGCGCATGCGGCATCTGGCGGGAATAGTAGTGCCAGCCTGAGCAGCGCGTATGGAATTGATTCGACTGTAATCAAGGTGGGAACGACATCATTTTTTATTAGGAATACAGGCGGAACCCGTGCCTTGTGGTGGAAGGAAAACGCTGGTGCTGCTCAGGAGATTCTCGAAGGCGTGGATGGCATGCAGATTTTATACGGGGTGACATCCAATACAGACACCTCTGCAAATCAATACATGACGGCAACCGACGTTGATAACGGGAACCTGTGGGATAATGTCGTAAGCATCAGGATTGGGCTTTTGGTCGCGACTGTAAATTCCCCATCGCGAACCCAGGACACAAAGGTTTATTCCCTGTTGAACGTGAACTATGGCCCATACAATGATTTTCAATTACGCAGAATCTTTACGACGAACATTGTTCTGCGCAACAGGAGCTTTTAATGAAAGGCTACTTGGTAAAAGATTCTGCAATGGATTCGTTAGAAGGTTTTGAAGGCCGCACATCGGAGAAGGGCGTGGTGCTGGTTGTTGCCCTGTTCATCCTGTTGATCTTGACGGCCATTGGCCTGTCGGCGAGTGATACTTCTATCTTTGAGCAGAAGATGTCAACCAACATGCTTGATCAAAATACTGCATTTCAGTCGGCTGAGTCAGGATTGAGAGCAGGTGAATTATATCTTGAAGGGCTGGCCGCTTTGAATACCGGGACAGCCGGCTGTAATGCCAGCTCCGCCCCCTGTGTATCAGTAATCGGCACTGTAAATGGTGGGGATTTCAGTGGCACCTTCCCATGGCAGGACATCTATACCTTTGCTATTCCGGGATTTCCTGCTTCAGGAGCAGGCAAAGTAAGCGCTCCCCCGGAATATATAGTTGAGTACATCACGAATTTGCCTGATACCAACAGCTCATTGGGCATTGGAACCGGGGGCACGGTGCCGGGAAGTGACTTTTATCGCGTGACTGCGCGTGGAACAGGCCGAACCGCAGTAGCGCATGCAATTGTTCAGAGTGTTTATGCGCGTCGATTCTAGTAATGCGCGTCACTGTCTGATAAGACGATAAAGGATTAGAACGGGCTATTGGTGTGGTGGTGCAGGAGTTCAAAATGAAGAATAAAGAATCAATCGATATGAAGGTTATTATACGCTCGCTGATGGCAGCCATGATGATCATGCTATGGCCGGGCATCGTGACGGCAATCCCGTTGACGCTGGCTGACAAGCCGATGTATCTCGGCAATACAGCCAAGCCCAATCTTGTTTTTGTGATGGATGATTCGGGCTCCATGGGCTGGGACTACATCCCGGACGAGGTCCCCGACAACAACACCTGTAAAACTGGCAGCAGCTGTTCAGCCGGTGATCCTCCGTATTATGCCGCTCCATACAACAAGGCTTTTTATAATCCCGAGTATACCTACACGCCCGGACTTGATGTCTATGGTAATCTCATGACCGCCCAGAATGCTACCAACACATCGACCTGGACAGCGGTGGATCGTGATCCTTACCGGGGAACGGCAACGGATAATCTAATTACTGGGTTTCGAGATAAAGTCTATTATCCTTTAACACTTATCGCCACAGGTACCCAGACCATTAGCAAGTCGGGCGATTTTGCAACCATGACCATCGCTGGCCATGGCCTAGTCAACGGGGATCGGATCAGAGTTTCTGACGGGAACAATTGCAGCTCCAGATACAGAGTCTCAAATGCGGTGGTTTCCAATGTGACTACCAATACCTTTAGGTATAATACGGGCACTTGGAAAACCAGCAGTAGTAAAGACTGTAAGGTGGAGAAGGTCGATTATGCTGCACCCAAGCGTAATGGTATCGATACAACCCACCCGTTCGAGTATCGCGATGCTCCTACGGGAGAAACCGGTTTGGATCATGGATATCCAACGACTACCGCTCCGAATTATGTCTCTGCAAATTATAATACGAATGGATTTTATTATACGATTATTCCGATGGAGTATTGCAGTGATGCAACATTGGTGACGTGTGTCGCGTCAACCGTGCCGACCGGAGCCAATACCTATCCGGCCTATGTGCGTTTTTGCGATAGCACGGCCAATGCCGATGCGGATGCGCCGGTCACCGGTGGTGCTTGCCAGAAAAAATATACCTCGACGTACAAGTATCCACGTTATGGCAAGTTTTACCGCAAGGACATTGTCTCCACGACCGCAAGCTATGTGAATCTTTTTGTGAACAGCGCCGGCACGGTTCTGGAGAGCGCCAATGCAACCGAGACTGGATATACAAAGGTTCTGGATCGGGCCAATCGAACCGACTGCGCTGCCAGGCCAACCTGCACCTATGCTGAAGAGATGACCAATTTTGCCAACTGGTATAGCTATTATCGCCTGAGGACAAATGCCATGAAGACCGCTGCAGGCAGGGCCTTTGCCGAGCTGTCCGGCGGTGAAAATATCCGGGTAGGGTATGCGAAGCTTAAAGAGGGATCTGTAAATATTGATGGGGTAACCAGCAATGGTGCAATGGTGTTAGGTGTGAGGCCTTTTACCGGAGCGGCCAAGGCGAAATGGTTTACTGAATTTTATGGTACCGCCGCGAGCGGAGGTACGCCGCTTCGCGAAACGCTGGATTATGTCGGGCAATACTATTCAAGGGGTGATAACAGAGGGCCATGGGCCAGCAACCCTGAAATGACTTCTCCAACTGAATTGACGAGTGCGCAAGCTACATGCCGACAAAGTTATGCTCTCTTGTCCTCGGATGGTTACTGGAATGGCAATTCCGCCTCTACTTCGGCTGCGCGGGCGAATGTCGATAGTACGGATGGCCCCGTCATCGGGACATGGGCCAATACTGCGGTAAGCCCCTTTAGGGATATTTATGGCGCTGCCAGTGGAAGCTCTAACTATAGCAATACGCTGGCAGATGTGGCGATGTATTATTGGAAGCGTGACTTGCGCAACATCGCTAATGATGTGCCTACGACCACCAAAGACCCGGCATTCTGGCAGCATATGGTCACCTTTACGCTCGGTTTCGGCCTGAATGGCGTGCTTGATCCAGCGACAGATCTGCCTGCTTTGACGGCAGGGACAAAAAATTGGCCAAATGGGTCTAGTAATCAGATTGACGATATGTGGCATGCTGCGGTGAATGGCCGGGGTACCTTTTTCAGTGCGAGTGATCCTCAGGCGCTGTCGGATTCTTTGACGGCTGTGTTTGCAGATATTGCAGATCGGACATCTTCGGCTGCAAGTGTGGCGATTGATACGGCGGTGACGCAAACCAGTCGCGCTATTTATCAGGCACGTTTCTATAGCGGCAACTGGACGGGAACGCTGAAAGAGTTTCCAATTGATCTTAATACCGGCGTCCTTGGCGCGGAAGTTTGGGATGCGCAAACACAGGTCAACGCCCAGGATTGGGATTCCGGGCGCTTTATAGCGACCTGGGACCCGGCTGGTTCTGCGGGTAGCAAATTCCGCTGGGCTGATCTGACAGCGGCGCAAAAGACGCTGCTTAACGCTACCGATTCGAGAGGTTCGGACAGGGTCGATTACGTCCGTGGCAAAACAACTTTATCCGGATTCCGTTCGAGGAGTGCGGGTGTGCTGGGCGATATTGTTCATTCGTCGCCGAGATATGTTGGCGGGCCCAACAAGTCGTACACCTCATCATCTTATACTGCTTATAAGACTGGTGCGGCCGCTACAAGAACGCCGATGATTTATGTTGGTGCAAATGATGGCATGTTGCATGCTTTTAATGCATCGAATGGCACCGAGGCCTTTGCTTTTGTTCCTAACGCATTGCTTGGTCAGTTCGAGAATTTCTCTTCACCCGCCTATGTGCATAAATACTTTGTGGATGGGCCGATTACTGTTGAGGATGTTCAGATTAGCAGCACATGGAAAACCGTGTTGGTTGGTGCGCTTGGTGGCGGTGGCAAGTCCGTCTATGCGCTTGACATTACCAACCCGACGCTTGCCGGCGCAACTCCTGCTGATAAAGAGGCCGATTTAGCCAGCAAGGTGCTGTGGGAATTTACCGATACCGATCTTGGTTATGTGCATGGTGAAGTGGCGGTTGCGCAAATGGCCAACGGTGCGTGGGCGGCGATCTTTGGGAATGGCTATAACAATTCCGGTTCAGGTGAAGCGGCATTGTATATTGTTAATATTGCCGATGGCACATTAATCAAAAAGATAAAGGTGGGTGGTGGCGCAACCGTTATCAACGGTATGGCAGCGCCTCTGCCGGTTGATGTAAGCGGTAATGGAATCGTTGACTATATCTATGCGGGTGATTTGGAGGGTAATGTCTGGAAGTTCGATGTGACATCAGCCGGAACGGGCTCTTGGGCGTCTTCGTTTGTTCAGTCGGGTGTTCCAAAGCCATTGTTTGTTGCAACCGATGGGACTAATCGTCAGCCCATCACATCACGTGTTGATGTGGGAAGGCATCCGAGCGGGTCCGGCTATATGGTCTACTTCGGAACCGGCAAATATCTGGAAAATGCAGACAATTCTGCGACAGGGCAGAACACCCAGACATTTTATGGCATTTGGGATAAAAACACTTCGACGGTCCCTACGTTTAACCGTACGCACCTACTGCCGCAGACAATCGATTATCAGTTCGCGGCCACTACTACGTTAAGGGCGGCACGGGTGACCAGTGATACGCCAATGGTATGGCACTATACATCTGGAAATCCTACGGGTTCGCCGATTAGCGATTATCTGGGCTGGTATATGGACCTTAAGAATCCAAACACAAGTGCCAATGAAGGCGAACGTGTTGTCACGAACCCCTCATTGATTGCAGGGCGGATCATTTTCGCGACATTCCTTCCGCCGGCAGATGTTTGTGCGGGTGGTGGCGATAGCTGGCTTATGGAGCTTGATGCCAAAGATGGTAGTCGACTGGGTGATTCTGTTTGGGATGTCAACAAGGATACATCTGTCGATGCGAGTGACTTCTATGATGTCAATGGCGATGGATCGCTGATGTTGCAGGTCAGTGGTGCAGGCTCATCTGTTGGTGCGGTAGCAAGCCCTACGATTGTAAATCTGCCGGGTGGACAGCGGCAGATTAAGATTCTTAGCGGCTCATCGGGACAGGTTGAAACAATCCATGAGGCGCCCGGCGATGTTGCGCGCGGACGTCAATCGTGGATACGTCTGCAGTGACAATGTAACCAGGCCTTGAATGACAAGGCCTGGTTATCTCATTCGTGCTTGTCCCTAATCAGTGCAGTTATCAGTGAGGATAATGTGATGATTTAGGTGGGATCAGTTTCTTGCTGCGCTTGAGCAAGCGCTGCGGCTCTATTTTGGGCTGGGCATCTGAGGGTGATGGGTGTCCAGCCCGTTCGTTAGACGGGGTGTGTGGCTGCTGGATGTGATTGTCGGCGCCGCTCCAGATAGGGGTTTAATATTAAATATTCCACAAAATATTTCTTGAGCGCAGCGGATATGGATAGCCCGGAGATGTCGACATGGGCTATATCCACAGGTGCTGAGCGGACAAGCTTATCTTGCTTCTCAGTTGTGGTCAGATAAAGCAGGGCGGGTTCCTCACCCTTTTATGTTCTGGTTTGAATGTCGGAGTTGGTTAAGACTGTTTCTTGACATTCCCCTTTTATATTGCTACCTTGCAGGAGAAACTGATAGTATCGCTTAAACAAAGGGGGGGAAGTGGCTCTTTTTTCAAGTAAGTCTGAAGGCATGATGGGTATTGATATCAGTTCCACCGGCATCAAGCTGGTCGAGCTCGGCAAGACCCGTTCCGGCTATGAGCTGAAGTCTCTTGCAGTGGTTCCCCTGCCGCGTGATGCTATTGTTGAAAACACCATTATTGATTCGATGGCCGTATCTCAGGCCCTGCTTGATGCGATTGAGCTGGCCCGGCCGTCATCGCGTAATGCGGCCATTGCTGTGTCGGGTAATGCGGTGATTATCAAAACAGTTGCCATGCATACCGCAACCGAATTTGAACTTGAAACGCAGATCGAGTATGAAGCCGATCAGCATGTTCCTTATGATATTGATGATGTCTACCTTGATTTCCAGATTCAGGGCGAATCAGCAGATGATCCGAGCTCTATGGATGTAGTTCTTGTGGCCTGCAAGCGAGAGGTGGTTGAAGATTATCAGCTTGTACTCAGTGAGGCGGGCATCACAGCCAAGTGTGTGGATTGCGCCGTGTTTGCACTGGAAAATGCAGCTGAACTAACAGATGAACACAATGTTATCGATTCTGCCTCTCAGCTGCTGCCTGACGAAGATGCCGAGGTTCATGCCCTCATCAATATCGGCGCCAACCTCATTAATATCAACGTGTTGATTAACGGGCAAATGAGTTTTGTGCGTGATCAGTTCTATGGCGGACAAAACCTGACAGAGGAAATCCAGAAAGAGCATGGCATCGGTTATCAGGCTGCTGAGCAGATGAAGCTGGAGAACTTTTCCGGCGTTAATCCTGAAGCGCTTGAGCGTTTTTATGTCGGGCTTACGTCTGAATTGGTTCGGTCCCTTGATTTCTATTCGGCCAACCATGCCGAGTTTCCGGTGCAGAAGCTTCTTTTGAGCGGCGGTTGTGCACTTATCCCTGGTATTGCGACGGAACTTGAACAGCGCTTAGGCATTGAAGCTTCGGTTTTGCGGCCATTCCCGGGCATCCAAGCATCATCCCGAAAGTTTGACGCAGATTACCTGGATCGAATAGGTCCGATGTTGATGATGCCGATAGGGCTGGCAATGCGGGGGTTTGACTCATGATTCGCGTTAACCTTCTTCCCTACAGGAACGCCCGAAGACATCAGCAGATACTTCAGCACTTGGGAATTGCATTAAGTGTGATTGCAGTTGCTGCGATCCTATCACTAGGCGCACATTTTGTTGCTTCATCCAACCTGTCTGAATTGCAGGGCGAATACGCCGATTTGAGGACGCAAAACGCTATTTTGCAGAAGAAAATTGGCAAAATCCGAAATCTCGATGCGCTCCGGGCTGATGTTGTGAGCAAGCTGCAACTGGTTGACAGATTGCAGGAAGGTCGCTTCCGTAGCCTGCGAACGTTCAGCGAAGTATCCAGGATAATTCCCGAGAATGTTTGGGTTTCAAACATTGTGGATAGTGGCTCCAGTATCAAGATTACAGGCTTGGGTGAAAGCAACAAGGCGGTTGCAAATTTCATGCGCGTCCTTGATGAGTCAAAAATATTCTCCAATGTCAGGCTTGAGGTGATCCGTCGGGCTGAAACCAGCGGTGTTTCCATTCGAAACTTCAGCTTAACCTTGACCAGGCTTGACGGGCCTAAAAAGGCAGAGGGGGATTCATGAATTTGGATTCTTTTAATCTAAGTGTCCTCGATGGATTAAGGCCTATACTGCCGCTTCCGCAGTGGCAGAAACTTGTAGCCTTGGCGGCTACATTTGTCCTGCTGGTTGCTGCCTACTTGTATTTGGGTTGGCTGCCGATTCAGGATGCTATTAAGGTCCAAAGCGCACAGGTTGAACAGCAACGGATCATCCTGAAGAAGAACCAACGGCTTGCTCTGGATCTTCCGCGTAAACAAGCTGAGTATGCAAAATTGGAAAAGCAGTTGAAAGTGGCTCTCAACATGCTTCCGAAAAAATCTCAAATCCCGGATTTGCTGGAAAATGTATCCTGGGCGGGCAAGGATTCCGGTTTGGTCTTTAAGGAGTTCAGGCCTAGCGGCGAGGTTGTAAAGCAAATCTATGCTGAAGTTCCGGTTGCGCTGAATGTTTCCGGTAGCTATCGCCAGTTAATGACATTTCTTAAGCGGGTTGGTGAGATGCCCAGAATTGTAGACGTGAAGAACCTTACTTTATCCAGGGCAAAAGGCGACCAGTTAACCGTGAAGGGGCAGGTGGTAACGTATCGATTTGTCGAGGCAAAAGCCACCCCCAGGAAGCGGGGTGCACGCAGATGAAGGCAGATAACGCAATTGGAATTGGCTGGGAGGCCGTCATGAAAATGAAATTCACTCAAAAGATACGAGGCGTATGCTCCGGGGTTGCCTTGTGCGCAGGCATTGTGCTTGTAGCAGGGTTTGCTGCGATAGTTGCTTCATCCGCTGCAATGGCAGCAACGATTACGGGTGTACAACTCGAATCCAAGGGTGTGGATCAGATTGTCCGAATCAAGTTGGACGATGCCGGTAAATATCAGGTGTACGATCTTGACGGCCCCTCCCGAGTAGCTGTAAGCCTGCCCGGATATTCCTTAGGTGAGGGTGTTGTAGCTATCCAGGGGAAAGGTGGAGTGGAAAATGTGTTCCCCACCCAGGATGAAAACGGCGCCCGTATAGAAATTGGTCTGGGTTCCGGCGCTCAATACAAAATTGATGAAGAAGGCAGTGCACTCGTGGTCTCAATTGCCGCAGCCTCCGGGAAAGGGGCTCAGGCAGCCGGGGCTGAGATAAAAGACATTCAAGTGAAAGACCGTGGCTCCTATACCGAACTTGTGCTAAGTGGCGACCATATGGATGCGAATCACAATGCATTTGTAACCAACGGTGGCACAAGCATGATTCTTGACTTCTGGGGTGCTGTTTCGAAATTGCCAAAAGAGTTCTTTTCATATTCCTCCCAGAAGATTACCGGTGTAACCGTGGGCGCAGCGGATGATCGCGTGCGCCTGGTTGTTTCGCTTGTGCCTGGAGCTGACATCAAGCACCAGATAGATGCGGATGCAAACAGGCTTACTCTCCGCATTGGCAATGTGGCTCCCAAGCGCAACGCCACAGGCGTTGTTGTTGAGGCAGTCGACTTTAAGCCGGATGACCGCATAGCCCATCTGGTTATTAGAACCAGCGAAGCCGACCCAATCGTTAATATGAACGAAAAAGACGGCAGTGTGGTTATCGACCTTAAAAATGGCTCTCTGGCATCAGGGCAGGAGCGTTCACAGGATGTAAGTGCTTTCCCGGGGCCTGTAAAACAGGTTGATAGCTATACCCTGAACAAGGGCGTGCGGATCGTGGCGCGCCTGCGTCAAAAGGTGGAGCTGTCGTCTTTCCAAGCCGGAAACATCCTCACCATTAACATGATACCAGAGGATCTTGCCCGCACGCAGGCTGGCACAGAAGAAGGCTCAAATGGCGTAGCCTATAGCGGTCAAAAGGTGACCTTTGATTTCAAGGATATTGATATCACGAATGCAATTAAGCTGATTGCAGAAATGAGCGATCTTAACATAATCATGGCCGATGATGTTAAGGGGACTTTGTCGATGCGGCTCATAGATGTGCCATGGGACCAGGCTCTGGATTTGATTCTTCAGGCGCGCGGCTTGGGGCGCGAAACCATGGGCAACGTAGTTCGAATTGCTCCGCTTTCTGTATTAGCAACAGAGCATGAAGAAAAGCTAAAAGCCCAGAAAACTCAATTCGAACTGGACCCGCTGATTACTGAGCTCGTTACTACGAACTTTGCAAGCGCTAAAGACATAGTTAAAACCATTAAGGCGCAATCCCAAGCTACGGAAGGACAGTCGTCTGGCGCTTCTGCTCCCGGCGAAGGAGGGGGGGGCTCAGCTAATGGTTTGTTAACCAGTCGGGGCTCAATACTTGCGGATGAACGCACGAATACGATCATTATTACGGATACTGAAACGGCCATAAATAACGTCAAGCGGCTGATTTCAGGAATAGACAAGCCAGCAGAGCAGGTGCTTATTGAAGCGAGGATCGTGGAAGCTACTGATAATTTCAGTCGTGATATCGGTGTTCGCTGGGGTGGGTTTGGAACAAAGACAACCTCCAAGTACACACAGCGCGTTTCAAACACCTCAGCAGCTGGGGCGCAAGGCTTCCTTGTTGATCTTCCTGCGGCAGCGGGGGCCGGGGCCGGGGGTACAATTGGCTATGCACTTGGCGCCATCACTGGTTCATTCAACTTGAATCTGGAGCTATCGGCGGCTGAGGCCGAAGGGCAGATAAAAGTGGTTTCGAACCCCAGAGTAATAGCAACGAATATGACGCCTGCCGAAATTTCGCAAGGTGAGGATATTCCGTTCCAGAGCACGAGCGCAAACGCTGGTACATCGATTGAATTCAAGCAGGCTAAGCTAGGATTGACTGTGACACCTCAGGTTACTCCAGAAAAGGGCATCGTGCTTCAGGTCGAGGTGAGCAAGGATACACCACGGGCCAACGATCTACAGGCAGGTGGTGCGCCAATTATAGGTACCAAGAAAATTTCCACCTCGATCTATATGGGGAATGGGGAAACTGTGGTTATCGGTGGTATCTATACACGCAATCAAGCAATCAACGAAAACGGCGTGCCATTTCTTAAGGATATTCCAATCTTAGGCTACCTGTTCAAGAATAAACTGAAATCTGATAACAGGACTGAATTGCTTATCTTTTTGACGCCAACGATTTTGCAAAATCGAGGCCAGGGAAAGGATAGTGCAACCTGAGGGAATTTGCTGATCCACAGGGATAATCCCAACGAAGGCGAATCAGGAACGGCCACTAGCTCAAATACTTGGACTAGTGGCCGTTTTTTTTTGTTTTGAACCAATGATGATATGTATATAAAGTCGTTATCCGTGACTAATATTCTGTGTTGTGATTGAAAAAGATGTCATGGGCAAACCGGTTGTACGGAGTGTTGCTAGCATGAAATCGATAGAGTGGAAGAGGATGATGGGATCAGCAGGAATATTGAATTCAGGCAGAAAGGCAACATCTCATGTGATGTGGGTTCGGCGATGAATAGGCAAATTTACCGTGTTGATCTGGGTGTTCGATCATACGACATTCATATAGCGCCGGGTTGTCTTGATAGAATCGGGAGCGCGTTATCGGATGTGATCGGCGCGGCGACGCGTTGCGTGGTTGTCACCAACGAAACAATAGCCCCCTTGTATTTAGGTCGAGTGAGGGTGGCATTAGAAGGTTCTGGCTGGCAAGTATCCGAATGTATTCTCCCGGACGGGGAACGCTTCAAGACCCTTGAAACATGGTCGTTGATTCTTGATCACTTAATGCAGGCTCGACTCTCTCGAAATGAACCCGTCATAGCTTTGGGGGGTGGAGTCGTGGGTGATATGACTGGTTTTGCCGCGGCATGCTATCGGCGCGGAATTCCATTTATTCAGATTCCTACCACGCTGCTGGCCCAGGTGGATTCAAGCGTTGGTGGAAAAACAGCCATCAATCACCCGCATGGAAAGAATATGATCGGCGCATTTTACCAACCCAAGCTGGTGTGGGTCGACCCTGAGGTTATGGCTACCCTGGATGTACGTGAAGTGCGTGCCGGTCTGGGTGAGGCTATCAAGTATGGCCTGATCCGGGATGCGGATTTCTTTGCATGGACTTGCAATCACTTGCAGCAGGCTTTGGCACTTGATGCCGGCGTGCTGGCGACGCTGATCCATACCTCATGTCGCCATAAGGCGGAGATTGTGACTGCAGACGAAACGGAGCAGGGCATGCGGGCGCTGCTGAACCTTGGGCATACCTTTGGCCACGCCATTGAGTCCATGACGCATTATACCGAATATCTGCACGGGGAAGCCGTTGCGCTTGGCACCCTGATGGCGGCGCGCCTTTCCGAGCAATTGGATTATGCGCCGGAGGGCATTGAACAAAAGATTTTCACCTGTTACCAGGCTGCTGGGTTGCCAGTTGAGGTGCCGGAATTTTCTGTCGATGCATGGCTCGATGCCATGGGGCATGATAAAAAGAATGTCGGCAGCCAAATACGCTATGTGCTGCTGCGTGATATTGGGGATGCATTTGTGGCTGAAAATGTTCAGCCGGACGCCATTCGAAAATTGGTTGCATCATTTCGTGCGGCAGGGACAAAATAAAAACGGGGCTACAACCGTAGCCCCGTTACACTGGAGCCGATGAGCGGATTCGAACCGCTGGCCTGCTCATTACGAGTGAGCTGCTCTACCAGCTGAGCTACATCGGCGATGGCTCAAGGGCGGCGGATGTTAGCAAGATATTTCGGTATGAAAAGAAGTTCGCTTATTCGCCACTGATCGCGCGAATGGCCTGAATGGCAGCGAGCAGAGCTGGTGCCGCAGTTTCAGTACGCATGATGCGCTCACCGAAGGAGAGTGTGCGAAAGCCGCATGCTTTCAGGCTGCTTAAATCACGCTCGCTCCAGCCGCCTTCAGGCCCGACAGCCAGATACAGATTCCGAGCTTCCCGTACTTCCTGATGGATGGATGCGAGCGTATCCCCAGCTTCTGGATGAAGTGCAAATGCAGGCCCTGAAGTATTTATATCCGGGATTGCATCGTTCCAGGAAATGGAGGGCAGGGCGGTTCGGCCGCTTTGTTCGGCCGCTTCGGTAATGATCTTCTGCCAGCGTGCAAGCCGCTGCGCCCTTTTCCTTTCATCAAGCTTAAGCGTGGATCTTTCGCTGCGAACGATATGGAAGCTGGCAGCACCCAGTTCGGTTCCTTTTTGCAGGACAGAGTCAATTTTTTCGCTTCGGCAAGCTGATTGAATGATGTGAATGTGGTATCCCAATTCGCGATTTACCTCGACAAACTGGCCGACGCTGCAGGAGCTTTTCTTCTTGGAAAAATGTTCAATCTGACCGCTAAATTCACCGCCCCTGCCATTGAACAGGGTAATAAACCCTCCTGTCTGCAGGCGCATGACATGCCTCAGATAATGGCCCTGTTCTTCTGGCAGTGTGATGATGGAGCCACTGGCAAGTTTCTGATCGACATATAAACGACAGCTCATGTTGCAATTTGGCCCGATTGTGGCTCTGTACGCAAGGTTCTTGACCCCTAGTCAGCAAGTTGCATGATGCACGCATGTTTTTTGGCGACCTGAACACACAACCTTGGCAGCCGGTGCGGCACTGGAAGGCTGCAGGCGCGGGTCTGGACCGTGATGCAGCTGCCGTGCTGACCGTAGCGGGCTCACTGACGCGATTCCTTGAGCGCCGTTACGGTATTCGGCTTGACGTTCGGATGCATGATCAGTTTGTCGATCACGTGCGGACTGAAGAATCTGAAATGCTGGAATGCCTTGCCGGGGCACCGGCCTTGCGCCGACAGGTCTCGCTGATGAGCAGGGGGTCTGTGTTGTTTGATGCCGAGTCGGTTCTTCCACTACAGGATTTGCCGGCAGATCTGATGCGAGAGCTGCAAGAGGGAAAGCGCCCGCTCGGAAACCTTCTTCTTGATCGTGGCCTTTCCTTGTCGCGCTCGGATTTAAGCATAGCGCTGTTGGATGTAGAAGGTGTTTATCAGGGGAGATGGGCACGCAGATCGGTTCTGCGATCTCCATCGGGAACGCGCGCCCTGGTTGTTGAAGTCTTCCATGATGAAATGTGGCACCGCTTGCAGAATTCCAGCCATCGTTATTGAGGGCTATTTGCAGTTCTTGGCCGCACTGCTCTTGTTCAAATTATGACTAGGGCCTAGTATGACGCGATTCATGGGGGCGACTTGGTTTCGACGAAGATGCTGAACCCTGTGGGGCATGCCGGGTTGTTGGTCCCGTAAAAAGCTGACACTTGCATATAATTGCAAACGACGACGTAGAACT
>Ga0209919_1000052_pt1 | contig 60021 bp, 59 predicted proteins | sample SalPon2A_C_D2_MG_FD_185721 | JGI IMG/M metagenome (GOLD analysis project Ga0209919, IMG submission 185721) | Soil microbial communities from South San Francisco under conditions of wetland restoration - Salt Pond MetaG R2A_C_D2_MG (SPAdes)... | ecosystem: Environmental > Terrestrial > Soil >... | reverse complement strand
CATTTTCTCGATGCCGCGATCGAGGTCGACGTGGATGCCGTGGCCGATGGCGAGCGTGTACTGATCGCCGGCATCATGGAACACGTTGAGCAAGCCGGCGTGCATTCCGGCGACTCCGGTTGCGCACTGCCGCCGCATACGCTGAGCGCCGAGGCGCAGGCCGAGATCAGCCGCCAGGTCACTGCGCTGGCGAAGGAACTGGGCGTGGTGGGGCTGATGAACGTGCAGTTCGCGATCCAGAACGGCACGATATACATCCTGGAGGTCAATCCTCGCGCCTCGCGTTCGGTGCCTTTCGTCGCCAAGACCTGCGGCGTACCGCTGCCCCAGGTGGCGGCGCTTACCATGGTGGGCCAAAGCCTCGATGCCCAGGGGCTGGAGCGCATGCCGCGGCCGACCCATTTCAGTGTCAAGGAATCGGTCTTCCCGTTCATCAAGTTCCGGGGTGCCGATCCGATCCTGGGTCCGGAGATGAAATCCACCGGCGAGGTCATGGGCACCGGCGCGAGTTTCGGCGAAGCCTATGCCAAGGCCCAGTTTGCCTCCGGCGTTATACTGCCTGCAGGCGGCCGTGCCCTGCTTTCGGTGCGCGATGCCGACAAGCCGGGATGCATCGAACTGGCGCGTGCGCTGGTCAGCCACGATTTCGAACTGGTGGCCACCCATGGCACGGCGCAGGCCCTGAACGAGGCGGGCATCGAATGCGCCGCCATCAACAAGGTGCGTGAAGGCCGCCCGCACGTGGTGGACCTTATCAAGAACGATGAGGTCAATCTCATTGTCAATACCACGGAAGGCAAGCGCGCGATCGAGGAATCGCGTTCTATCCGCCGCGAGGCCGTCTCGCACAAGGTGACTTACTACACGACGATCGCCGCCGCCAAGGCGACGGTTCAGGCATTGGACTATATTGACATGACGGACGTAAACGAATTGAAGACATTGCACGGGAGATGCACGTGAACCGGGTTCCATTGACGGTGCGCGGCGCCGAATTGCTGCGTGCCGAGCTCAAGCGGCTGAAAAGCCGGGATCGCCCCCAGGTGGTGTCGGCAATTGCCGAGGCCCGCGCCCATGGCGACCTGAAGGAAAATGCCGAATATCACGCGGCCAAGGAGCAGCAGGGCTTTATCGAGGCACGTATCCGCGAAATCGAGGCCAAGCTGTCCCAGGCCGAGGTTATCGATGTGACCCGGCTCAATCACACCGGGCGTGTCGTGTTCGGTGTCACCGTGGTCGTCGCCGACGTGGATTCGGGCGAGGAGCACACCTACCAGATCGTGGGCGAGGACGAGGCCGACATCAAGGAAGGGCGTATTTCCGTCAGCTCGCCGCTGGCGCGCGCCCTGATCGCGCGCGGCGAGGGCGATGAGGTGCACGTGGCCACGCCGGGTGGCGAGCGCGATATGGAGATCATCGCCGTCCGCTACGAATGACGACCCGGCGCGGCAAGTCAAGGCGCTGGGCGGAGTCCCAGGCGCGGGATCCCTGGGTGCGCAAGGCCCGGGCCCGGGGGTTGCCGGCCCGCTCGGCATTCAAGCTCGAGGAAGTGATCAAGCGTTATCGGCTGTTGCGCCCCGGGCAGACGGTGCTGGAACTGGGATCGGCACCGGGTGGATGGACCCGACTGGCGGTGCAGGCGGTAGGCCCTTCGGGGCGGGTGGTCGGTATCGACCGGCTGGAAATGAAACCGGTCGAGGGCGCCCTCATCCTGACCGCCGATCTGGCCGCCGAAGGGGTGCTCGATCGGCTCCGCGATGCCCTCGGTGGCCCGGCGGATGTTGTACTTTGCGATATCGCCCCCAACTTGACCGGTATACGCGAGGTGGACGAGGCGCAGCAGGCGGAACTGGCCGAATTGTCGAGCACCTGCGCCGCGGCGGTCCTGAAGCCCGGTGGCGCCTTTTTCATCAAGGCGTTCGAGGGCGAGGGCAGCCGTGAATTGCGTCGGCGCCTGGGCCGGGAATACGCCTCGGTCAAGCGCCTGAAACCCGCCGCATCACGGGATCGCAGCAGCGAATTTTACCTGCTGGCTCAGGGTCTTGCCGTTCCCGGCGCGGCCGGGGACTGACGCTGGGAACGGCGTTTGAAATGTGCGCCAAAGGCTCGCTTCGGGCGGCCCGGCGCTGTATAGTGAAGGTAGCACTGAACCCGTCGAGGGTTCCGTGGATGTGCCCGCGATACGGGCAGGGGTAGAGGACACAGTGAAATTCAACGAAATCTGGAAACAGCTTCTTCTGTGGGGCTTTATCATTATTGCCGCCATATTGATTTTCAATAGTTTCAGGCCCAATCCGCCCGAAGCGAAGAAGCTCTCCTACTCGACTTTTCTTTCCGATGTGACCAGCGGTAACGTCGGCTCGGTCACCTTCGAGAAGAACAATATCGACGGCGTGCTGACTTCGGGGCAGAAGTTCGAGACCTACAGCCCGGACAGCGACCATAACGACCTGGTCAAGACGCTGGTCAAGAACAATGTCGAGGTCAATGCCAAGCCGCCGGAGCAGCCGTCTTTGTTCATGCGCATCCTGGTGAGCTGGGGGCCGTGGATCCTGTTCATCCTGATCTGGATATTCATCATGCGCCAGCTCATGCAGGGTGCGAGCGGCGGACGCGGCGCGATGTCGTTCGGCAAGAGCAAGGCGCGGCTGATGTCGGAGGAACAGATCAAGGTGACGTTCTCAGACGTCGCCGGCGTCGACGAGGCCAAGGACGAAGTCTCTGAACTGGTCGAGTTCCTGCGTGATCCGGGCAAGTTCCAGCGTCTGGGCGGACGTATTCCCAAGGGCGTGCTGATGGTCGGCGCGCCCGGTACCGGCAAGACCCTGCTGGCCCGTGCCATCGCCGGCGAGGCCAAGGTGCCGTTCTTCTCGATCTCGGGCTCCGATTTCGTGGAAATGTTCGTGGGCGTGGGCGCGAGCCGTGTGCGTGACATGTTCGAGCAGGCCAAGAAGCATGCGCCGTGCATTATTTTCATCGACGAGATCGACGCCGTCGGCCGCCATCGCGGCGCCGGCCTGGGCGGCGGTCATGACGAGCGCGAGCAGACTCTGAATCAGTTGCTGGTGGAAATGGACGGGTTCGAGGGCACCGAGGGCGTGATCGTCATCGCCGCGACCAACCGTCCCGACGTGCTCGATCCGGCGCTGCTGCGCCCCGGGCGTTTCGACCGCCAGGTCGTGGTGCCCCTGCCCGACGTGCGCGGCCGCGAACAGATTCTCAAGGTACACATGCGCAAGCTGCCGCTGGCCGATGATGTGCAGCCGATGATCATTGCCCGCGGTACACCCGGCTTCTCCGGCGCGGATCTGGCCAACCTGTGCAACGAGGCGGCCTTGATAGCGGCACGCGCCAATCGCCGGGCGGTCGGCATGGAAGAGTTCGAGCGCGCCAAGGACAAGATCATGATGGGCGCCGAGCGGCGTTCGATGGCGATGAGCGAAGAGGAAAAGCGCCGGACAGCCTTCCACGAGGCGGGTCACGCGATCGTGGGCCTGTCGGTGCCCGAGCACGACCCGGTATACAAGGTCACGATCATTCCCCGCGGCCGTGCCCTGGGCGTAACCATGTTCCTGCCCGAAGAAGATCGCTACAGCGCGAGCAAGCAGCGTTTGAACAGCCAGCTCGCCAGCCTGTTCGGGGGACGCCTGGCCGAGGAGATCGTGTTCGGCGTGGATCATGTCACCACCGGTGCCTCCAACGATATCGAACGGGCTACCGAGATCGCCCGCAACATGGTGACGCGCTGGGGGCTGTCCGAGAAGCTGGGACCATTGTCTTACACGGAGGAAGACGACGAAGTGTTCCTCGGTCGAGCGGTCACCCGCCACAAGCAGGTTTCCGACGAAACCGCGCACACCATCGACGAGGAGGTGCGCACCATCATCGACAGCGCCTATACGCGGGCGCGCACCATTCTCACCGAGCACCGCGAGAAACTCGATGCCATGGCCGAGGCGCTGGTACGCTACGAAACCATCGACGCCGAGCAGATAGCCGACATCATGGCCGGGCGCGAGCCGCGGCCGCCCAAGGACTGGACGGATCCCGGCGGTCCCGGCGATGAAGTCGCAGATCCGTCGGCTGCCGGCAAGAGCGGCCGCAAGTCCGGCGGTGCGATCGGGGATCCGGCGAATCAGCATTAGCGACCGGGTGATGTGCCGGGTATGTGAGTTAACGTCATGAACCACGTTGTCAGGGCTTCGAGCTGGGCGCCCGGGTTGCAGTGGCGAAGCGGGAGGCTCGAATTCGACATGCCCCGGGTGATGGGGGTACTCAACATCACTCCGGATTCCTTTTCCGATGGTGGACGCTTCCTGGATCCGGCGGCCGCCGTGGATCATGCGCATGCAATGGCCGAAGCCGGTGCCGCGATTATCGACATCGGCGCCGAATCGACCCGCCCGGGCGCAGCGCCGGTATCCGCCGGCGAGGAGCTCGATCGCCTGATGCCCGTACTCGAACGCCTGGTGGCGGAGCTGGAGGTTCCGGTTTCCGTCGATACCGGCAAGCCCGAGGTGATTACGGCCGTAACGGCAGCAGGCGCGAGCCTGATCAACGATATCCATGCACTGCGGGTGCCGGGCGCGCTGGAAGCCGTCTCGAGGACGGAATGTGCGGTCTGCCTGATGCACATGCAGGGCGAGCCGCGCACCATGCAGTCCCATCCCCATTACGATGACGTGGTGGCGGAAGTCTGCAATTTCCTGGAAGCGCGGGCGGGCGCCTGCGAGGATGCCGGGATTGCCCGCGACCACATACTGATAGACCCCGGTTTCGGCTTCGGCAAAACCGTGGAGCATAACCTGCTGCTGCTGCGCCATCTTCCCGAATTGCTGGACCTGGGGTATCCCGTCCTGGTCGGTCTCTCTCGCAAGTCGACGATCGGCGAGTTGAGCGGGGTGGGGGTCGCCGAGGATCGCCTGGCGGGGTCCATCGCCGCGGCATCACTGGCCGTGTGGCTGGGAGCAAGCGTGGTACGCGCGCACGATGTGGCTGCTACGGTTCAGGCCTTGAGTATCATTCACGCGGCCAGGAGGCAGGCATGAATAGCGTCAATCTGCGGCAATGGTTCGGCACCGACGGCATCCGGGGGCGAGTGGGCGAGCCGCCGTTGACGCCCGAATTCGTCTTGCGGCTGGCCTGGGCGGCCGCGCACGTGCTCAACCATGGCGAAGGCGGGGGCCTGGCCGTGGTAGGCAAGGATACCCGGCGTTCCGGATACATGTATGAATCGGCCCTGGAGGCCGGTTTTTCGGCAGCCGGCATGGACAGCCGCCTGCTCGGGCCGGTGCCGACGCCGGCGGTGGCCTACCTGACCCGCACTTTCCGAGCCAGCCTGGGCGTGGTGATCAGCGCCTCGCACAATCCCTACCAGGACAACGGCATCAAGTTTTTCGGCCCCGACGGCCGCAAGCTGGACGATGCGACCGAGCAGGCCATCGAGGCCACGCTCGAATCCGAGAGACTGGTGGCCGATCCCGAGCGCATCGGCCGTGCCAAGCGGGTCGAGGATGCTCGCGGACGCTATATCGAATTCTGCAAGGCATCGGTGCCGCACGGGTTGTCGCTTTCCGGGCTCAAGCTGGTGATCGACTGCGCCCACGGAGCGACCTACGCGGTGGCCGAGAATGTGTTTCTGGATCTTGGTGCCGAGGTGGTTGTGGTGGCCGCGGAGCCCAACGGGTTCAACATCAATGTGAATTGTGGATCGACCTGTCCGGAAAATGTCATGCAGGCGGTCAAGGATCATGGCGCCGATTACGGCCTGGCCTTCGATGGCGACGGTGACCGTGTGGTGATGACGGACGCCACGGGGCGTATATTCGACGGTGACGAGCTGCTCTACGTGATTGCCAGGGAACGGGCCGCGCGGGGGAAGCTCAAAGGTCCCGTGGTAGGCACGGTGATGAGCAATATAGGGCTCGAGCAGGCGCTCGCGGCACAGGGAATCGGTTTCGAGCGGACCCCGGTAGGAGACCGGCACATACTGGCGCGGCTGACCGAAATAGACGGCATCCTGGGGGGTGAAAATTCGGGACACATCGTCTGCCTCGATTCCTCGTCCACCGGTGACGGCATCATCGCCGGATTGGCGGTACTCGCGACGACGGTGACGCAAGGGCGTTCCCTGGCCGAGTTGTGCGCGCCGCTGGTCAAGCATCCGCAGGTGCTCAAGAACGTCATGATCGACGGCGTCGAAAAAGACACGGTACTCAACGACGCCCGGCTGGGGGCCGCGGTCTCGGGGGTGGAACGGCGCCTGGCGGGAGATGGCCGGGTATTGCTGCGCGCCTCGGGTACCGAGGCGTTGATCCGGGTCATGGTGGAAGGCCCCGAGGCGGGGGTGATCGAGGACTGCGCCGAAGAGATCGCGAATATGGTCCGGCTGATCGCGGGCGCCTGAAAACGACCGGGCACCGCGTTTCCGGTTGCTTCCCCGATAGCCAGACATTGATTTGAGACCGGTGCGCCGATAAAATGGCGTGCTTTATACGGTCGTATACCCCCTGATGCGCACCCCCCTTGTTGTGGCCAACTGGAAGATGCATGGCCGGGCCGCCGTGCTCGATGCCTATGTATCGGGGCTGGCTGCCGGGCTGCGTGTGGTGGACGGGGTGGATTGCGTGGTGTGTCCGCCGGCCCCTTATCTGACGATATTTGATGCACAAATGGGTCCGGGGACCGCGCTCGATGGCCGGGTGGAACTGGGCGCTCAGGATTGTTCCCCGGAGACCGGCGACGGGGCCTATACGGGCGAGATCGCAGCGGCCATGCTGGCCGACGTAGGGTGCCGCCGGGTCATTGTCGGGCATTCGGAGCGCCGCCGGCGCCAGGGCGAGACCGATAGGCTGGTCGCAGCCAAATTCGATGCCGCACTGGAGGCAGGGCTTTCCCCCATTCTCTGCGTAGGCGAATCAGAAGCGCAACGCGATGCCGGTGACGCGGAAGCAAGGGTCCGGGCGCAGCTCGATGCCGTACTGGATCGGGTCGGGGGTGAGCGCCTGGCGCAGGGGGCGGTCGCCTATGAGCCGATCTGGGCCATCGGTTCCGGCAAGGCCGCTACGCCGGAGGCTGCCGAGGTCATGCACCGCGTGCTGCGCGCGCGTATTGCCGAGAGGTCGACAGCGGCCGCCGAGGCCGTTTGCATTCTTTATGGCGGTAGTGTCAAGCCCGGCAATGCCGCCGATTTTTTTGCCGTGCCGGACATCGATGGCGCCCTGGTTGGCGGTGCTTGCCTTGATCCGGCCGACTTTTGCGCCATCGTGGCGGCGGCGCAAGCCGTTTGATCAATCGAGGATAGGGAACCTCTGATCTATTCATACGCGGTCGCGCCGGAGTCTTTGCGCTCGGCTGGCAAGAAATGAGGAGAGAAGTTTGCTTATTGCAAATGAACGACAAATGACGCTGTCCAGGCGGGCGCAAAGACCCGTCCCCGAAGGGGTTTGGCCCCAAAGGCCCGGATGCTGCGTTGCCCGGCTTGAGCGTAGCCCATGCTACGCTGCTGCGCCGAGCGCCTTGCATCCGGGCCTTTGGGGCACAAACGCGATCCGTGTATGAATAGACCAGAGGTTCCTTAATGCTGTTTTCCATTCTTATTGCGTTGATGGTGCTGCTCGGCATCATACTGATCGTGCTCATCCTCCTGCATCAGGGCAAGGGGGCCGATGCCGGTGCCCAGTTCGGCAGCGGAGCCTCGGGCACGGTGTTCGGTTCGCGCGGTTCTTCGTCTTTCATGACACGCACCATTGGTGTGTTGATGGCGTTGTTCGTGGTGCTGGCCCTGGTCATGGCCTGGTTTTCGCGTCATGGCGCGGTAAAGACCAATAGCGTCATGGCCTCGGCGGGAGCGCCGGCCACGGCTTCGGCAGCCAACGGCGCGACGGCTTCGGCACCGGGAGCCCTTACGCATGTCCGTGCGCAGCCGGCGACAAGCACGCCGGCACCGTCGCCGGTCACGAAGGGCACGGGCAAGCCCTGAAGGTAAAGTGCTTCGCGTGTCGCGCCTTCAATGACGTGATTACGGAGGAGCAGGGTGCCCGTTGTTACGGTCGCCCTCGGTTAAAATATGAAATTGTGCCGCGGCACATTTCCCCTGTGCAAGGGACCTATTGCGGATGTGGTGGAATTGGTAGACACGCTGTCTTGAGGGGGCAGTGGCTCACGCCGTGCCGGTTCGACTCCGGCCATCCGCACCAATTCGGCGAACGGCTGCTCCGCAGCCGTTCGGTTACCCGCAGCATGGAATGTTGCCAAAGGCAAAGTATCCGGTGCTGTAGAATAGACGGGATTGATTCGGCGCAGAGCCCATGCTTGAAAATTACCTCTCGGTACTGATTTTCATTATTGCCGGCGCCGGGCTCGGCGCGGTGCTTATCGTGGTGGGCCTGTTACTGGCCCCGCATCGCGCCGACGACGAGAAATATTCGCCTTACGAATGTGGTTTCGAGGCATTCGAGGACAGCCGCATCCGTTTTGATGTGCGCTACTACCTGGTGGCTATCCTGTTCATCATCTTCGATCTGGAAATCGCCTTCCTGTTTCCGTGGGCGGTCTCGATCAAGCACATCGGGCTTTTCGGACTGTTCGCCATGGCGGTGTTCCTGGCGGTTTTGATCGTGGGCTTCATTTACGAATGGAAGCGGGGGGCTCTGGAATGGGAATAGAGGGCGCACTGCCGCAGGGCATGCTGACCACGACCGTGGACAAGGTCGTGAACTGGGCGCGGACCGGCTCGTTGTGGCCGATGACCTTCGGCCTGGCTTGTTGTGCGGTGGAAATGATGCATGCCGGCGCGGCCCGTTACGACCTCGACCGCTTCGGCGTGATATTCCGGCCCAGTCCGCGCCAGTCCGACGTGATGATCGTGGCCGGTACGCTGGTCAACAAGATGGCCCCGGCGCTACGCAAGGTCTACGACCAGATGGCCGAGCCGCGCTGGGTGATCTCAATGGGGTCATGTGCCAATGGCGGCGGCTATTACCACTACTCGTATTCGGTGGTGCGCGGTTGCGACCGCATCGTGCCCGTGGACGTCTATGTGCCGGGATGCCCGCCTTCTGCCGAGCAATTGCTGTACGGAGTGATCCAGCTGCAGAAGAAAATCCGTCGCACCAGCACGATTGCGCGCTGAGGCTATGGAACCTATGATCCATTCATACGCGGTCGCGCCGGAGTTTGGCCTCAAAGGCCCGGCTGCTGCGTTGCCCGGCTTGAGCGTAGTTCCCGCTACGCTGCTGCATCGCGCGCCTTGCATCCAGGCCTTTGGGACACAAACGCGATCCGCGTATGAATGGATCAGAGGTTCCTTATCAGAGGTTCCTTATGAGTGAAACGCTGGAAATACTGACCACCGGGATCGACGAGCGCTTCCCCTCCCTGAAGCGGGTGCCGTCCACCTGCGGCGAACTGACCTATGAGGTGCCGATCGCCGAACTGCTGGAAGTCGCGGGGGCTCTTCGCGACGAAGCCGTATTCCATTTCGAGCAACTGATCGACCTGTGCGGCGTGGACTATCTCTCCTACGGCACCGACGAATGGCGTGGTGAAGGCGCCTCGGCTACCGGTTTTTCGCGTGGCGTAAACCGGCACTTGCCGCAACGCCACCTGGGTGAGCCGCGGCGCTATGCCGTGGTCACGCACCTGCTTTCCGTCGAGCATAATCGCCGCTTGCGCCTCAAGGCCTATTGCCCCGACGACGATTACCCGGTGGTGCCGTCGCTGACGGGGATCTGGCCGGCCGCCAACTGGTTCGAGCGCGAAGCGTTCGACCTGTATGGCATTCTCTTCGACGGCCACCCGGACTTGCGCCGGATACTGACTGATTACGGCTTCGTGGGGCATCCCTTTCGCAAGGATTTCCCGCTCTCTGGCCACGTGGAAATGCGCTACGACCCGGTCGAACGGCGTGTGGTCTACGAACCGGTCAACATTACGCCGCGGGTGCTGGTGCCGCGCATCATCCGCAAGGATGGGCGCTATACCGATGTGCTGACGGGCGCGAGGGCCGGCGATGAGTGAATTCCAGTCCTTTACGATGAATTTCGGGCCGCAGCACCCGGCGGCGCACGGTGTGCTGCGCCTGGTGCTGGAAATGGAAGGCGAGGTGATCTACAAGGTCGACCCGCACATCGGCCTGCTGCACCGCGCAACGGAAAAACTGGCCGAGAGCAAGCCCTACAACCATTCGATCGGCTACATGGACCGGCTGGATTACGTCTCCATGATGTGCAACGAGCATGCCTACGTGCTCGCGATCGAAAAGCTGCTCGGCATCGAGCCGCCGCTCAGGGCCCAGTACATCCGCGTCATGTTCGACGAAATTACCCGCATCCTCAACCACCTGTTGTGGTTGGGTGCGCACGCGATGGACATTGGCGCGATGACCGTGTTCCTGTACTGCCTGCGTGAGCGCGAGGATCTCATGGATTGCTACGAGGCGGTGTCGGGCGCACGCATGCACGCCACCTACTACCGTCCCGGCGGCGTCTACCGTGATCTGCCCGAGACGATGCCGAAATACCTGGCCTCCAAGTGGCACAACGAGCGCGAGACGAAAATGCGGAACGAGTGGCGCGAAGGCTCGCTGCTCGACTTCATCGAGAATTTCACGGATCGGTTCCCGGCGCTGGTCGACGATTATGAAAACCTGCTGACCGAAAACCGCATCTGGAAGCAGCGCACGGTGGGCATTGCCGTGGTCGAGCCGGAGCGGGCCCTGGCGCTCGGGTTTACCGGGCCGATGCTGCGCGGTTCCGGTATCGAATGGGACCTGCGCCGCAAGCAGCCTTATGAAGTCTACGATGAGCTGGATTTCATGGTTCCGGTCGGCGTCAACGGCGATTGCTATGACCGTTACCTGGTGCGTGTCGAGGAGCTGCGCCAGTCCTGCCGCATCGTCAGGCAATGCATCGACTGGCTGCGCCGGAACCCGGGCTCCATCATGCTGGCCGACGCCAAGGTGGATCCGCCCAAGCGCGAGGTGATGAAGCGCGACATGGAGGCGCTGATCCATCATTTCAAACTGGTGACCGAGGGCTACAGCGTGCCCGCGGGCGAGGGCTACGGCGCGGTGGAAGCGCCCAAGGGTGAATTCGGGGCCTACATCGTCTCCGATGGCTCCAACAAGCCGTTCCGCGTGAAGTTGCGCGCTCCGGGTTTCGTGCACATGTCGGCGCTGGATGAAATGACGCGCGGCCACATGCTGGCCGATCTGGTGGCGATTATCGGCACCCAGGACATCGTATTTGGCGAGGTGGATCGTTGATGGATCGTGAGCAGGCCGCCGCCGTGCTGGGCACGCATGCGTGCGGGGAAATAGACAACTGGGTCGCCAAGTTTCCGGAAGGCAAGCAGCGCGCGGCCTCGATAGCGGCGTTGCGCATCGTCCAGCATGAAAACCGGGGCTATCTCACCGCCGAACTGATGGATGCCGTAGCGGCGTATCTCGGCATGGAGCCGATCGCGGTGTACGAGGTCGCCACGTTCTACTCGATGCTGGAGACCAGCAAGGTCGGTCGGCATAGCGTGTCGGTATGCACCAACATCTCCTGCATGCTGTGCGGCGGAGAGGAGATACTCGCCCACGCCGAACGCAAACTCGGCATCAAGGCGGGGGAGACCACGCCGGACGGCCGCATCCTGCTCAAGCGTGAGGAAGAATGTCTCGCGGCTTGCAGCGCGGCGCCGATGATGATGGTGGACCACGTGTATTACACCGATCTCACGCCCGAGCGGGTGGACGAGATTCTGGATGGACTGGAGTAGGGGAATGGAGCAGAACCAGGTCTGTTTCGCGACGCTCGGTTTCGACGAGCCGTGGACGCTTGAAAACTACCTGAAAATCGGGGGCTACCAGGCATGGGAGCGCATCCTGAAGGAGCGACCCGAGCCCGCCGATGTGGCCGAAGAGGTCAAGAAGTCGGGCCTGCGCGGGCGTGGCGGCGCTGGTTTCCCGACCGGCGTCAAGTGGAGCTTCATGCCCAAGACGGCGCCGTCGCGCGACAAGTACGTGGTGTGCAATTCCGACGAGAGCGAGCCGGGCACCTGCAAGGACCGCGACATCCTGCGTTATAACCCCCACGCCCTGATCGAAGGCATGGCCATCGCCGGCTACGCGATGAATTCCGAAGTCGGCTACAACTACCTGCGCGGCGAGTTCATGGACGAGCCCTACAAGCGGTGCGAGGCAGCCCTGAAGGAAGCCTACGAACGCGGCTGGCTGGGCCGCGACATCAAGGGCAGCGGCATCAATTACGATCTCTACAATGTGCTCGGTGCCGGCGCCTATATCTGCGGCGAGGAAACCGGGTTGCTCGAATCGCTGGAAGGTCGCAAGGGCATGCCGCGCTTCAAGCCGCCGTTCCCGGCCCAGCATGGCGTGTGGGGCCGACCGACCACCGTCAACAATACCGAGACGCTGGCCTCGGTACCGACCATCATGCGCAACGGCGCGGAGTGGTTCGCCAGGATCGGCAAGGACGAGAAGAACGGCGGCACCAAGATTTTTTCAGTCTCCGGCCACGTCGCCAAACCGGGTAACTTCGAGGTGCCGATGGGCCTCCCGTTCAAGGATCTGCTGGAGTTGGCCGGCGGCATGCGCGGTGGCAAGAAGATGAAGGCCGTCATCCCGGGAGGCTCATCGGTGCCGGTCGTGCCTGCCGACACCATGATGCAATGCGACATGGATTACACCAGCATCCAGGAAGCGGGCTCCATGCTCGGTTCCGGAGCGGTGATCGTGATGGACGAGGATACCTGCATGGTGCGCGTGCTGGAGCGTATCGCACGCTTCTATTACGCCGAGTCCTGCGGGCAGTGCACGCCGTGCCGCGAAGGCACCGGCTGGCTGTATCGGGCAATCGGGCGCATCGAGCGCGGCGAGGGGGCGCAGGAAGACCTGGATCGCCTGGTCGATCTGGCCCATCACATCGAGGGACACACCATTTGCGCGCTGGGCGATGCCGCGGCGATGCCGGTGTGGAGCTTTATCAAGCATTTCCGCGACGAATTCGAGTATCACATCCGTGAAGGTTGCTGCCTGGTGGGACCGGGCGCAGCGCGTCGCACCGAAGCAGCCTGAGCCGGATAATCGAGGTAAGGAATGAGCGAGGACCGCGTCAAGCTGACAATCGACGGGCGCACCCTGGATGCGCCCAGGGGCGCCATGCTGATCAAGGTGGCGGACGAGGCCGGAATCTACATTCCGCGCTTCTGTTATCACCACCGGCTCAAGGTGGTGGCCAACTGCCGCATGTGCCTGGTGGACGTCGAGGGCGCGCCCAAGCCCGCCCCGGCCTGCGCCACGCCGGTAAGCGATGGCATGAAGGTGCAGACCCGCTCCGAGCGAGCGCTCGACGCCCAGCGCGCGACGATGGAATTCCTGCTCATCAATCATCCGCTCGACTGCCCGATCTGCGATCAGGGCGGGGAATGCGAACTGCAGGACCTGGCGTTGGGATTCGGACGCGGCGTATCGCGCTACAACGAAGGCAAGCGGGTCGTGGCCGACAAGAGCCTGGGCCCTCTGGTGCAACCGGAAATGACGCGTTGCATCCATTGCACGCGCTGCATCCGCGTGCTCGAGGAAGTCGGCGGCCGCCAGGAAATGGGCGCCACCGGGCGGAGCGAGCACATGAAGGTCGGTACCTACATCGAGCGTTCGCTGGATTCCGAGCTCTCGGGCAACATCATCGACGTGTGCCCGGTTGGCGCGCTCAACTCGGCGCCGTTCAACATGCGCGCCCGAGGCTGGGAGTTGCTGGCTCACCAGACGGTGGGCGCGCACGATTGCGTCGGTTCCAATCTCTTTGGCCACTCTCTGCGCGGGCATTTCCTGCGCGTGGTGCCGCGTGAAAACGACAAGATCAACGATTGCTGGATTTCCGACCGCGACCGCTTCAGTTATTGCGGCCTGAGCGCTCGAGACCGGGCTCTGAAGCCGATGGTGCGCAAGGACGGCAAGCTGGTCGAGGTGAGCTGGAACGAGGCGATTCCCGCGGCTGCGCGCCTGCTCGAGCAGGCCGGTGAGCAGCTGGGAACGCTGATTTCACCCAATGCTACCTGCGAGGACATGTATCTGGCACAGAAGCTGACGCGCACCCTGGGTTCGCGGCATATAGACAGCCGCCTGCGGCAGGGGGATTTCCGCGACGACGAAGGCGATCCGCGCTATCCGTCGCTGGGCGGCGCCATTGACGACCTGGAGCAGGCACCGGTCATCCTCCTGGTCGGCTCCCGCCTCAACAAGGACGCCCCGATCCTGGGCTATCGGGTCCGCCGCGCGGCGATGGCGGGCGCGGACGTCCTGGCGATCAACCCCCGCCGCTACGACATGTCCATGAAGCTGGCCATCAATCATGTCGTGCACCCCGATGACATGGTGCATGCTCTGGCGCAATTGGCGCACGCGACAGCAGCGAAGGCCGGAGTCAAAGCACCGGATTTCCTTGCACGCTTCGAGCGCGGCGAAGACGAACACATCAAGGCGATGGCCGACAAGCTGGCGGCTGAGGGTCGGCCACGGCTGCTGCTCGGGCAGCTGGCGATGCAGCACCCGGCGTTCGCGGATTTGCGCAGGCTGACCGAATTCATTGCGGAATGCGTGGAAGGACACGTCGGCTACGTGACCGAAGGCGCCAACCAGGCCGGTGCCTACCTCGCAGGCGCGGTGCCGCACCGTGGCCCGGGTGGCGTTCCGGTGCCGGCCGGGCGCAACGCCCGCAGCCTGTTCGAAGAACCGTTACCGGGCTACCTGTTGTTCGGTGTCGAGCCCGAGGTCGATTGTTGGGACAGTGCGGCAGCGCTGACCGCCCTCAAGCAGGCATCGGTAGTCAGCCTGACGAGTTTCCTCTCGCCGACTATGCGCGAGTATGTCGATTGCGTGCTGCCGATCGGTGCCTTCGGGGAGACACCTGGATCGTTCGTCAACGGTGCCGGTATGCTGCAGCGCTTCGATGCCGTGGGCGTGCTGCCCGGCGACGCCCGGCCCGGGTGGAAGATACTGCGGGCGTTGGGCGGGGCGGTGGCCGCCGACCAGGGCTTCGGGTTCGCCACTTTCGCCGAGGCGCATGCCCAGTTGCTCGATTCCGTGGGCGAAGTCAACGCCGATGAGGCACTGGCCGGCTACACCGGCCAATGGACGCCAGAGCCGTCCACGGAGGAGCGTCCCGCGCTGCGTGCCGTGACCGAGGTCGGTGCCTACGCCGTTGATGCGCTGGTGCGCCGCTCCGGACCACTGCAGGAGACGCCCGATGCCCGGGACAACGCCCGCGTCTGGCTGCATCCGCGGGATGCCGAGGCCCAGGGGCTGGCAGACGAGTCCCCCGTACGGGTCATGGCCGGGGACGATGCCTTCCAGGCCTTGATCGGAATCGATCCGGGCGTGGTGCCCGGGACGGTCTGGTTGCCGTTGAATACCGCTGCCTTGTGGACCACGGTTTCCCTGGAAGCCGTGGCCCGGGCTGCCGAAGCCTGATCGAGCGCAGGGAGAAAGCGTTACATGCATCAGTTCGCACAATTTTTCATTGATCTCTGGCACCAGTTTCCCGGCTGGGCCCAGTATCTGCTGGGCGTGATCGGTGCGTTGATTGCCATTGCCATCCCCCTGATCCTCACGGTGGCCTACCTGACCTATTTCGAACGCAAGGTGATCGGCTACATGCAGACGCGTATCGGGCCCAACCGGGTCGGGTTCCGCGGTCTGCTGCAGCCGTTCGCCGATGTGATCAAACTGGTCATGAAGGAAGTCATCCTTCCCACCAACGCCAACAAGTACCTGTTCTTTATCGCGCCGGTCCTGTCGATCATGCCGGCGATCGCGGCCTGGGTGGTGATCCCCTTCTATCCCGGCGTGGTGGCCTCCAACGTCAATGCCGGGTTGCTGTTGATCCTGGCCGTGACTTCGATCGGCGTCTACGGCGTGATCATTTCGGGTTGGGCGTCCAATTCCAAGTACGCCTTCCTGGGCGCCATGCGCTCGGCTGCGCAGATGGTCGCCTACGAGATCGCCATGGGTTTCGCCATCGTGGGCGTGCTGATGGCGGCGCAGACCCTGAACCTGACCGAGATCGTGGAACGCCAGGCCGGGGGCATCTGGCACTGGTACTTCATCCCGCTGCTGCCGTTGTTCGTGGTGTATTTCGTCTCCGGCGTCGCCGAAACCAACCGCCTGCCGTTCGACGTGGCCGAAGGCGAGTCCGAAATCGTCGCCGGCTTCCACGTCGAATATTCGGGTACGGCATTCGCGGTTTTCTTCCTGGCGGAATACGCCAACATGATTCTGATCGCGGCGGTTGCCTCGCTGCTGTTCCTCGGCGGCTGGTTGTCGCCGTTCGCGGGTATCCCGTGGATCGGGCATCCCAGTGCGTTCTGGATGTTCTTGAAGATGGCCTTTTTCCTGTTTCTTTACCTGTGGTTCCGCGGCACGTTCCCGAGGTACCGCTACGACCAGATCATGCGTCTTGGCTGGAAGGTATTCATTCCCGTGACGCTGGTGTGGATTTTTCTCGAAGGTGCCCTGATCATCGGGCACGTTCATCCGTGGTTTGCCTGAGGAGAGCCTCTATAAATGCACTTTTCCCCCGATAGCTGCGTCAGTTCCGTGCTCGAATCCTCATGTATTGACACATACACTGCGGTTCTGCGCGCGGTACTTTCTTGCTCTCGGGAAAAAATTGCTATTCCCAGAAGCTCTCCAAAGGGAGTGGTTTGATTATGCAGCGCATCAAGGATTGGTTTCAGAGCTTTCTGCTGGTCGACCTGCTCAAGGGTCTGACGGTTACTTGGCGGTATTTTCTCAAGCGCAAGGTCACGGTGCAGTTTCCCGAGGAGCACACGCCGAAATCTCCGCGTTACCGCGGGCTGCACGCACTGCGACGCTATGCCAACGGCGAGGAACGCTGTATTGCATGCAAGCTCTGTGAGGCGGTATGTCCGGCTCTGGCCATTACCATTGATTCGGAACGGCGCGAGGACGGTACGCGTCGCACGACGCGCTACGACATCGACCTGTTCAAGTGCATCTACTGCGGTTTCTGCGAGGAAGCCTGTCCGGTGGATTCGATCGTGGAGACCAGCATTACCGATTTTCACTTCGAGCAGCGGGGCCAGCAGATCATGAGCAAGGACAAGCTGCTCGCCGTGGGCGACATTTACGAACCGCAAATCGCCGCCAACCGCGCGGCCGATGCGCGATACCGCTGAGGCTACGGGCTTATGTCATCAAGCGCCATTATTTACCAGGCTCTGTTCTATCTTTTCGCCGGTGCGCTGGTACTTTCCGCGCTGCGCGTCATCACCGTCAAGAACCCCGTGCACGCGGTGCTGTTCCTGGTACTGGCCTTCGTCAATGCGGCCATTCTGTGGGTGCAGATGGGGGCGGAGTTCCTGGGCATTATCCTGGTGCTCGTCTATGTCGGTGCCGTCATGGTGCTCTTCCTGTTCGTGGTGATGATGCTTGACATCAACACCGCCACCTTGCGCGAGGGCGTGACGCGATATGCGCCGCTGGGGCTGATCGTGGCCGGTATTATCGTCGCCGAGGTGGCCTGGGCCGTTTGGGGCCAACACCTGGGTCTTGCCAACTCGCCCGCTCCGGCCGCGCCGCCGGCGCATCTCAGTAATACGGCCGAGCTGGGACAGGTGCTCTATACCCATTACGTCTATGCCTTCGAGATCGCGGCCGTGATCCTGCTGGTCGGTATCGTCGCCGCGATTGCGCTCGCGTTGCGATGGCGCCCGGATACCAAGCATCAGGATCCGTCCCAGCAGGTACGCGTACACCGCACCAGCGGACGGGTGCGGCTCGTGGATCTGCGCACCGGCAAGGGAGGCAGTGACAAATGATCGGCTTATACCACTATCTGGGGCTCGCCGCCGTGCTGTTTGCGATCGGGGTGGCGGGAATCTTCATCAACCGCAAGAACATGGTGCTGCTGTTGATGTGCATCGAGCTGATGTTGCTCTCGGTGAATTTCAATTTCATCGCCTTCTCGCGGTTCAGCGGTGACATTACCGGGCAGATATTCGTTTTTTTCATTCTCACCGTGGCCGCGGCCGAAGCGGCGGTGGGACTGGCCATCCTGGTCGTGCTGTTCCGTAACCGGGGCAGCATCAACGTCCAGGAAACCAATCGTCTGAAAGGCTAGGGGAAGCGCTCGATGGAAGCCATGCTGCTTATCATTCTGCTGGCACCGTTTGTTGCCTCGGCGCTCATTCTGCTCGGCGGACAGTACATGAATCGCCGGGTTGCGCACTCCATCGCGATCGCGGCGGTGTTCGTCTCGATGTGCCTGTCCCTGTACGTGCTCTACCTGAGCATCTGGGGCGGACTGGGGCGTTACGAGCAGATTGTCTATACCTGGGGCGTCGGCGGTCCGTTCGACTTCAATATCGGTTTCCTGGTCGACCGGCTGAGCGCATTGATGCTCGCCGTGGTGACGTTCGTGTCCTTCGCCGTGCATATCTTCACCATCGGCTACATGGCCGACGACCCGGGGTACAAGCGCTTTTTCGGCTACATCGCGCTGTTTACCTTCTCCATGCTGCTGCTCGTGCTGGCGAACAACTTCCTGCAGTTGTTCATCGGTTGGGAAATGGTGGGCCTGGTCTCCTACCTGCTGATCGGCTTCTGGTTCACCCGTGAAAGCGCAATCTTCGCCAACCTCAAGGCGTTCATCGTCAACCGGGTAGGGGATTTCGGCTTCCTGCTCGGGATTGCCGCCGTGCTCTATTTCGCAGGCACGCTGAATTACGGGCAGGTTTTCGCGCAGGCACCGCTTCTTACCCAGAAACATCTGTGGCTGACAGGGCATTTCGCGGTCGCTGCGCCGACAATCATCTCCATCCTGCTGTTCGTCGGTGCCATGGGCAAGTCGGCACAGATCCCGCTGCACGGCTGGCTGCCCGATTCCATGGAAGGCCCGACACCGATATCGGCCCTGATCCACGCCGCCACCATGGTGACGGCGGGCATATTCATGGTGGCGCGGATGTCGCCACTGTTCTCGCTTTCAGTGCCGGCCATGGCGATGGTCATGTTCATCGGCGCGACCGGCGCCTTCTTCATGGGGCTGGTGGGTATCGTCCAGGACGACATCAAGCGGGTCATCGCCTATTCCACATTGTCGCAGCTCGGTTACATGGCGGCGGCGCTGGGGGCCGGCGCCTATGCCGGCGGCATTTTCCATCTCGCCACGCATGCCTGCTTCAAGGCGCTGCTGTTCCTCGGTGCCGGCTCGGTCATTATCGCCATGCACCATGAACAGGACATGCGCAAGATGGGCGGCCTGGCGCGCTACATGCCGATTACCTACGTGACCTTCATTATCGGTGCGCTGGCGTTGTGCGGCTTCCCGGGCTTTGCCGGATATTTTTCCAAGGATGCGATCATCGACGCTGTCCGAGTCAGCGCCACACCGGGCGCGGGCTACGCTTATTGGTGCGTTCTGCTCGGTGTGCTGGTGACCACGGTCTACACGTTCCGCATGATCTTCCTCACCTTCCACGGCAAGCCGAGGATGGACGCCCATACGCGCGAACACCTGAAGGAATCGCCCTGGGTGGTTACCGTGCCCCTGGTGCTGCTGGCCATTCCCTCGGTGCTCCTCGGCGGGGTGGCAATTTCCTATTTCGATTACGGGCACTTCTTCGGCGCCTCCATCGTCAACCGGGTCGGCAACAATCCGCTGCTGCTGGGGGCCGACGAGTTCCACGGCGTCTGGCAATTCTTCCTCAACGGCTTCAGCTCGCCAGCGTTCTTCCTGGTGCTCGCCGGTATTGCGATCACCTGGGGATGCTATGTCTGGCGGCCGGAATGGCCCACGGTGCTGCGCAGGTGGTTCTACCCGGTGGTCTATGTGCTGGAGCGCAAGTATTTCTTCGACGATATTTATTTCCAGGGATTTTCCATGGGCGCGAGACGCCTGGGTGGTCTGCTCTGGCGTTTTGCCGACGACGGATTCATAGACGGCCTGATGGTCAACGGTACCGCCCGCTGTGTGAAGATCGGTTCCGTCGTGCTGCGCCACCTGCAGTCGGGTTATCTCTATCACTACGCGTTCGCGATGGTGATCGGCATTGCGATCATGGTCGGCTGGCTGGTGTGGGGGTGAATATGACTTCGACTGCACCTGGCCACGGGATCACTGAAGGATTGAAAGGGAGACGGTTTTGCCATATCTGAGTCTCGTCATCTGGTTGCCGGTTATCGGGGGACTGGCCGTCCTGGCCTCGGGGCGCTTCAAGCGCCTCGATGTGCGCTGGCTCGCGCTGGCCTTCTCGGTCCTGGTGTTCGCGATCTCCATCCCGCTATACACCGGTTTCGATATCACTACCGCCTCAATGCAGTTCGTCGAGAAACTGCCCTGGATCGCCGCCTACCACGTGAATTACTACCTGGGCGTGGACGGCATTTCCATGCCGCTCATCCTGCTGACCACATTCACGACCATCCTGGTGGTGATCGCGGGCTGGCGCGTGATCGAATACAAGCTCCCGCAGTACCTTGCCGCCTTCCTGATCATGGAAGGGCTCATGAACGGGGTGTTTTCCGCCTTGAACGGCGTGCTGTTCTACCTGTTCTGGGAAGCGATGCTGATCCCGATGTTCCTGATCATCGGGATCTGGGGCGGGCCGCGGCGGGTCTATGCCGCGATCAAGTTCTTCCTCTATACCTTCCTCGGCTCGGTGCTGATGCTGGTGGCCTTCATCTGGCTCTATGAGAAATCCGGGAGTTTCGACATCCTGGGCTTTGCCCACATGCACATCGGTGCCACGGCGCAGGTCCTGCTATTCATCGGCTTCCTGTTGGCCTTCGCCGTGAAGGTCCCGATGGTGCCGGTACACACCTGGCTGCCCGATGCGCACGTCGAGGCGCCTACCGGCGGTTCGGTGATCCTGGCCGCCATCATGCTGAAAATGGGGACCTACGGTTTCCTGCGCTTCAGCCTGCCTATCGCGCCTCTGGCGAGCGAGCGCCTGCAGTGGCTGATGATCGTGCTCTCGATCGTCGCCATCATCTATATCGGCCTGGTGGCCCTGGTCCAGAGGGACATGAAGAAACTCATCGCGTATTCCTCGATTGCTCACATGGGCTTCGTCACGCTCGGCTTCTTCGTCGTATTCCTGATCTGGGGCCATACTCACAGCCTGCATGCGGCCCGGATGGCCGTGGAAGGCGGCCTGGTGCAGATGATTTCGCATGGCGTGGTCTCGGGCGCCCTGTTTCTGTGCGTCGGCGTGCTTTACGACCGCATGCACACAAGGGAAATGAGCGATTACGGGGGCGTGCTGAATACCATGCCCAAGTTCGGTTATTTCTTCCTTTTTTTCGCGCTGGCCAATGCCGGCTTGCCGCTGACCTCCGGGTTCGTCGGTGAATTCATGGTCACGCTGGGAGCGTTCCATGCCAACTTCTGGATTGCCGCGCTGGCCGCGATCGCCCTGATCACGGGAGCTTCCTATTCGCTGTGGCTGATCAAGAAGGTTGTATTCGGCCAGGTCGCCAACGATCGCGTGGCGGCCCTGAAGGACATCGGTCCGCGCGAAGCCCTGATATTGACGCTGGTAGCCGTGCCGACGCTGCTGATCGGCTTCTATCCCGAAATTCTTCTTCGTGTCATGCATGCCACGGTCACGCACCTGTTGATGCAGGTCGTGCCGGCGGCTATGGGTTGAGGGTTATTTGATGTCACCGACTGCCAACGACTACATTGCGGCGCTTCCGCAGATTTTCCTGCTGGGCATGAGCTGCGTGCTGCTCCTTGCGGCCCTGTTCCTCAACCGCTCACGCGACTCTGTGCTGCATTATGGTTCGCTGGGTACGATCGCGGGGCTCGCGATCATCACCGGAATGCTTTTCCGCGGGCATTCCATGCTTGCGTTCAACGGCATGCTCATCCAGGATTCGATGGGCGACGTGCTGATGCTGTTCAGTTACGCCATTACCGGCGCGGTGATCGTATACAGCCGCAGCTACCTCAAGGACCGTGGATTGCTGAGTGGCGAATTCTACCTGCTGATCCTGCTTGCGCTGCTCGGTGCAATGATCATCATCCAGAGCTACAACCTGATCGTGCTCTATCTGGGCGTCGAGTTGATGGCGTTGTGCCTGTATACTCTGGTTGCGCTGTCCCGAGAGGACGGGACGGCCTCGGAAGCGGCCATGAAGTTCTTCGTTCTCGGCTCGATTGCAGCCGGCACCTTGCTGTTCGGCATGTCGCTGCTCTATGGCCTGACCGGCACTCTCAATATCGGGGTGCTTTCGGCTCACCTGGCGGGCAGCAAGGATATCGGGCTCGGTATCTGGATCGCGCTCGGTTTCGTGGTGGTCTCGATGGTCTTCGAACTGGGTGCCGTGCCCTTCCACATGTGGCTTCCCGACGTGTACGAAGGAGCGCCATCGAGCATGGCGATCTTTGTTGGCTCGGTGCCCAAGCTGGCCGCTTTCGGTTTTTTCATGCGCCTGCTGGTGCAGGGTCTGGGTGACCTGCATCACACCTGGATGTGGATCCTCGTGGTTATCGCGGTTGCCTCGCTTGCAATTGGCGCGATCGTTGCAATAGCGCAAACCAACATCAAGCGCATGCTCGCATACTCCACGATCAACCATGCCGGTTTCATCCTGCTCGGCATCCTCTCGGGTACCGCCGAGGGGTACCGGGCGGCGATGTTTTACACCATTGCCTACGTAATCATGTTTGCCGGCGCTTTCGGCGTGATCATCCTGCTTTCGCGGGCCGGTTTCGAGGCCGAGAACATCGAGGATTTCAAGGGACTGAACGAACGCAGCCCGTGGTTCGCCTTCGTCATGCTCATGATGATGTTCTCGATGGCAGGCGTGCCGCCGTTCATCGGCTTCTTCGCCAAGCTGGAAATCATCCGGAGCCTGATCGGCAATGGCCTGACCTGGCTCGCGGTCGTGGCGGTGATTTTCGCGGTGATAGCGGCTTTCTACTACCTCTATATCGCCAAGGTCATGTATTTCGATCGCGCCGAGGGCGAGGCACCCCGGGGCCTGGAAGGTGCCGCGGACATGAAGCTGCTGCTCAGCCTCAATGGCCTGGCGGTTCTCGGGCTGGGAATATTCCCCGGCGGTCTGCTCGCGCTGTGCAAGGCGGTCGTCGGGTTTTGATCCCGCTTTGGAGGCCGACTGCGGGCGCCAATTCTGCGCTTGCGCCAGAGAATGGCGGGGGCGCTTGCAAGTGCGCCTGACTACGACTAAAGTAAACAGTTAATCTCGTAACTTACTGAAAGATAAGGCATGGCTATCACGCTTAGTGAATCTGCAGCACACCGGGTACGCCACTTCATGGCTGAACGTGAAGGCGTTACCGGATTGCGCCTGGGCGTCAGGAAGAGCGGATGCTCGGGGTTCTCGTATGTTCTCGATTACGCCCGGGAGACCGGGCCTGACGATACCGTTTTCGAAGACCATGGCGTGCGTATCGTGGTCGATCGTGACAGCCTGTCGCTGATCGATGGCACCCGGGTGGATTTCGTCCGCGAGGGCCTGGGCCAGACTTTTCGCTTCGACAACCCCAATGTGAGCGATGCCTGCGGCTGCGGGGAAAGCTTCAACGTATAACGCCCAGCTGGACGATTAACCCTTCCGCGCCGGGTTGACCGGCGTTTCTTTAACTGGAGACTTAAATGGCCCTGGAACGTACCCTGTCTATCGTCAAGCCCGATGCCGTTGCGAAGAACAAGATCGGCGCAATCCTTTCCCGCTTCGAGGAGGCCGGTCTGCGTGTGGTCGCCGCCCGCATGCTGCACCTCGGCCGGAGCCAGGCCGAGGGCTTTTATGCCGTGCATCGCGAGCGTCCGTTCTTTGCCGATCTGGTTGAATTCATGACGTCCGGCCCGGTGCTGGTGCAGGTGCTGGAGGGGGATAACGCCATCGCCCGTAACCGTGAGGTCATGGGTGCGACTGACCCGAAGCAGGCCGAAAAAGGGACGATACGCGCCGATTTCGCTTCTAACATCGAGGAAAATGCCGTACATGGGTCCGACGCTCCGGCGACGGCAGCCCAGGAGATTGCCTATTTTTTCTCCGAACTCGACCTGTGCGCGCGCACCCGCTGAGTGTGACATGACCGGGGTCGACTCATTCAATCGCACCAACCTGCTGGGGCTGGACCAGCCGGGGCTCGAGGCGTGGTTTGCCGAGCGCGACGAACCTGCCTTTCGGGCGCGGCAATTGATGAGTTGGCTCTACCGGCGGGGCGAACACGATGTCAGCGCCATGACCGACCTGGCCAAGAGCCTTCGCGAGCGCCTGCAGGCCGAGGCGATCGTGGAGGCGCCTCGGGTGCTGCGCGACGAGTGCGCTGCCGACGGTACACGCAAATGGCTGCTTGCTACCGGTTCCAGCACCGGGATCGAAATGGTCTACATCCCCGAACCGGAGCGCGGCACACTGTGCGTCTCGAGCCAGGTGGGCTGCGCCATGGACTGCGCATTCTGTGCGACCGGGGCGCAGGGTTTCAACCGCAACCTCGGCACCGCGGAAATCGTGGGCCAGGTGTGGTTGGCGAATCGCCTGCTGCCGCCGCGGGCGCCGGACCGCCCGGCAGTCTCCAACGTGGTTTTCATGGGCATGGGCGAGCCGCTTGCCAACTACCGCAACCTGGTACCCGCGCTGCGCCTGTTGACCGATCCTCTGGGTTTTGGCCTCTCAAAGCGGAGAGTGACCGTGAGCACCTCGGGGCTGGTGCCGGCCATCGACCGATTGGCCGAGGATTGCGACGTGGCGCTGGCGATCTCGCTGCATGCTCCCGATGACGCGCTCCGTGACGAGTTGGTGCCGATCAACCGCCGCTACCCCATAGCCGAACTGATAGCGTCCTGCCGGCGTTACCTGGGCCGGAACCCGCACCGACATGTGACGGTCGAATACGTGATGCTGGACGGCGTCAACGACAGCGACCATCATGCACGGCAGCTGGTTCGCTGCCTGGACGGGCTCAGCGCCAAGGTGAACCTGATTCCATTCAATCCATTTCCGCAGGCCCGTTTTGCCACCTCGCCGCAGCCACGCATCGACCGGTTTCGCGATATCGTGCTCAAGGCCGGCTATATGACGGTCACGCGCCGCACCCGGGGCGACGATATCAGTGCCGCCTGCGGACAACTGGCGGGTCAGGTTAAAAACCGGGTCCGGCACCGCCTGGGTGCGCGTACGCGCAGTGTAGAGGTGAATACATGAGATTTGCTGTCGTTTGCACGGTAAGCCTTCTGACGCTGACGCTCGCCGGATGCGTGACATCGAGTTCCTCCCCGACGCCGCAGGGCAAGGCCTCGCCCAAGCTGGCTGCCGAGTACAATACGAGACTCGCCATTGCCTACATGCAGCAAGGGCGCATGGATCTGGCCCAGAACAAATTGTCGGAAGCCCTGCGCCAGGCACCCGAGATGCCAGCGGTTCACAATGCCCTCGCGCTGTACTACGAGCGCACGGGCCGGCCCGAACAAGCCGCTCACCAGTACATGTTGTCCCTGCGCTACGACGCGGGCAATCCCAACACGCAGAATAACTATGGCGCCTTTCTTTGCCGCGAGGGCAAGTACCGGCAGTCGATCGGGTATTTCGTGAAGGCCAGCGACAACCTCGATTACCAGACGCCGGACAGGGCACTGGCCAATGCCGGCCTGTGTGCGCTCAAGATTCCCGACAAGGCGCTCGCCGAGAAATATTTCAAGCAGTCATTGGCCATCAACCGTGATCAGGGCCAGTCGTTGTGGCACCTGGGCTTGCTGAGTTTCGAGGCCGGGAAATACACCGAGGCCAATAATTATCTCGCGCGCCTGATCGGCGTCACCCAGCGGCCCTCGGCCACCATGCTGTGGGTGACGATCGAAGCCGCGTGGGCTGTAGGTGACCGTGTTCACGCCGAGCATTACGGCCGCGAGTTGCTCAAGCTGTACCCGAATTCCCCGGAGGCACAGAAATTCATTCACCTGGTAGGTTCAGGTTCATGAGCGAAACGGAGCAGGAACGCGAAGAATTCGATCCCACGCCGCTCGAGGCGCCGGGGAAAACGCTGGCCGCGGCGCGCAAGAAAAGCGGCCTCGAGCTGGCGGCGGTTTCGGAGTCCATCGGCGTACCGCAGGAGGTGTTGTCGGCGCTGGAGGCCGATGCCTGGGATCGCCTGGATGCCCCGGTCTATGTGCGCGGCTACCTTCGCAAATATGCGCGCCTTCTGAAGCTTGAAGAAGACGCCATTCTGGCCGCCTATGAAGCGAATGCCGTCCCCCATGACCCGGCCATCCGTGCGCACTTTACCCGAGGCCTCGGAATGCAGCGCGACGTACGCTGGCTGATCCCGGTAACCGGCCTGATTATCGTCATCGTGCTCATCCTGGTCGGCCTGTGGGGGTGGCACCATCTGCGGCAAGGGTCCTCGCAGGTGCAGGCGCCCGCTGCCGCTGCTTCGGCGATGATGGCCAACGGCTCGGCGACCCGCAACAGCCCGCTCGCGGGCGCATCTGGAACGCAGGCGGCAGCCGCCGCTACGGGGGCAGCCACCGGGGCGCAGGCGGACGCGGCGCAGCAAGGCGGAATCCACCTGCGGCTGCACATGCTCAAACCGTCGTGGGTGGAGGTATATGGCCCCGACCATGACAAGCTTTATTACAACCTGGCCGCGGCCGGGGCCACCCTGCACTTCGACACGCCCAGTGGCCCTCTCAGTGTGTTCCTGGGCAACGCCTCGGGTGTCAGCCTGGAATTGAATGGGGAAGATTTCGAGATTCCGGAAGCGGATATTACCGGCAACACGGCCCGCTTCGAGCTGCATCTCAATCAGGCTCCCGGCGCGGGGACGGCGCAGTGAGTGAGACTTTGCGCGCCGTGCGCGGCTTCAACGATATTTTCCCCCCCGCATCCGAACACTGGCAGTTCGCGGAGCAGTCCGCCGCCGAAGTGCTCGGAAGGGCGGGCTATGGGGAAGTGCGTTTACCGTTGATCGAATCCACCTCGCTGTTTGCGCGTTCGATCGGGGTGAGCACCGATATCGTCGAAAAGGAGATGTATACCTTCGACGACCGCAACGGCGATTCCCTCAGCCTGCGTCCGGAAGGTACGGCCGGTTGCGTGCGTGCGGGCATCAATCACGGCCTGTTCAACGGCAGCCAGCAACGCCTGTGGTACCGCGGACCCATGTTTCGCCACGAGCGGCCGCAAAAGGGCCGATACCGGCAGTTTCACCAGATCGGCGCGGAAGCGTTCGGCATTGAGGGCCCCGAGGCCGAGGCCGAACTCATCGCGGTGGCGACGCGCCTTTGGAAACGCCTGGGGCTGAATCGCCTGCGGCTGGCCTTGAACTCGCTGGGGAGCACGGACGACCGCGAGCGTTACCGCGAAGCGCTGGTGGACTTCCTGAGGCGCCATGAAGCCGTACTCGACGAGGACAGCAAACGGCGCCTGGAGGCCAATCCGTTGCGTATTCTCGACAGCAAGGTCAAGTCCACTCGCGAGATACTGTCCGGGGCACCGCACATAACGGATTTCCTGAGCGTCGAAGCGCAGGCGCATTTTTCCGGGTTGCGCAAGCGTCTCGACGCACTGGGTATCGCCTATGAGCTTGACCCGTTTCTGGTTCGTGGACTCGATTACTACACCGGTACCGTTTTCGAGTGGACCACTGATGCGCTCGGTGCGCAGGATGCAGTGTGTTCCGGTGGGCGTTATGATGGGCTGGTGGAACAATTGGGCGGCCGTTCGACGCCGGCCGTGGGTTGGGCTCTGGGCCTTGAACGCCTGGTTCTGCTCGCCGGGACTCATGGCAGCCTGCCCGGGCCGGCGTTGCCTCATGCCTATTTCGTGGCGTTGGGAGAAGCGGCCGAATGCGAGGCCCAGGTGATCTCCGAACGCCTGCGGGACAGTGTGCCGGCACTGCGCCTGACGCTGAATGCGGGCGCTGGTTCGATGAAGGCGCAGTTGCGTCGTGCCAACCGCCTTGGTGCGGGGCTCGCGCTGATTGTCGGAGATGCGGAACTCGAGGAACACAAAGTCACTCTCAAGTATCTGCAGCGCGATACGGATCAGGAAACGGTTGCCGTGGACGATTTGCCCGCCGTGCTGACGACCCGGATAGCGGATCTGGGCTGATATAGACACAGACATTGATTGATCAGGAGAACTGAACCTTGGAAGGCTATACGACGGAGACCGAGCAGCTACAGGCGCTCAAGAAATGGTGGGACCAAAATGCCAAATGGGTGATTGGCGGGTTGGTCATCGCGGCCCTGGTAGTAGGAGGCTGGCGCTTGTGGGGCTACTGGCAGAGCAAGCGCGCGAGCGAGGCCGCCGGATTGTATGCCGCCGTGGTGCAGGCCGAGGAGCAGAGCAGCAGTACCGGGGTGGATGCCGCGGCCAAAAAACTGGTTCGCGCCTATCCGGATACGGCCTACGGCGCCCTGGGCGGGTTGGCTCTCGCCAAATCGCAATTTGCCCAGCAGCACATGAGCGACGCCGAGGATACACTGCGCGCCGTAATCGCCCATTCGCCCGATCAGGGTTTGGCATTGATTGCTCGTGTACGACTCGCCCGGATACAGTTGCAACGGGGCCATGCTGAAGCGGCGTTGACGACGCTGAAGGGATACGAGAAGGGGCCGTTCGCGGCTACCATGCAGAGTCTGCGCGGAGACGCACTACTCCAGCTGGGCAAGACCCGGGAGGCGCGCGACGCCTACCAACACGGGCTGGCCGCCACCGATGCACAAAGTGGGTTGCACCAGTTGCTGGCGCTGCGCCTGGCCAGTTTGCCCACCGATCAACCGGTTGCCAGGGCGGCGGTTGCGGCCACCGTGGCTGATACCGCCGTCGAAGCGGTTCAACCCGCCACGGGAGGCAAATCATGAGGGCCATACGCGCCGGCCTGGCCTTGATGCTGGCCACGATGCTTGCGGCCTGTTCGAGCTCCAACATACCCTCTCCGAAGCCCTTGCCGGTCAACCCGCGGCAGGTGACGGTACAGGCCGACTGGTCGGTGGACGCAGGCGGTGGTGGCGGCGACCAGCTGCTGGGGCTGGCACCCGATGCCAGCGACGGCATGGTCGTAGCGGCCGGCGCCGGTGGCCGTATCGTCTCGGTCAATGCCAAAAACGGCCATACAAAGTGGTCGCGTCACATCAAGGCACGCTTGTCCGGCGGTCCCGCGATTGCCGGCGGACTGATCGCACTGGGTACCCGCTCCGGGGATGTCATTGTGGTGAATGCCGATACCGGCAAGACGCAATGGACCCATTACGTGGGCTCTCCGGTCATTGCCAGCCCGGCCATAGGCGGCGGCCTGGTCGTCGCCAACACGCTGGCCGGCGACCTGGTGGCGCTCGATGCCAAAACGGGGAATGAGAAGTGGAGACAGGAAAATAATTCACCACCTCTCTCCCTGCGCACGGCGACGCGTCCGCTGATTGTCGACGGCGTGGCTTATGGTGGGTTCGCCGACGGCAAGGCCATGGCGGTCGCGATGGACAACGGGAAGCAATTGTGGCTCAAGCAGATCGCCGTCGGCCAGGGTGGCAATCTGGTAGCCGATATGGTGGACGCGGGACGTCAGATGGCTTACGCGGGGGGCGATCTCTACGTGGCCACCTACCAGGGCAACCTGTCGGCACTCGTGGCGAGCAGCGGTCAGGAAATCTGGAGCCGGAAACTGTCTTCCTATACCGGGGTGACGGCTGACGCGGCCCACCTGTACGTGAGCGATGCGGAGGGCCGGGTCCATGCCTATGACCTTGTCACCGGCGTGCCCGTCTGGACCTACGACAAACTGGGTTACCGGGATCTGTCGGGAGCCGTTTCCTACGGTTCCATGGTGGTGGCTGGCGATCGTTTCGGCTTTCTGCATTTCCTGGATCGCAATACCGGCAAGTACCTGGGGCGCATCCATATGGACGAAGGCGCCATACGCATGGCCCCGATCGTGGTGGGCAACCGCCTGATCGTGCTCAGCGTGGGAGGCGAACTTGCCGCTTATCAAGCCTCTGCCAAAGGCAAATAAGCGCCTGCGCGATCCGGGGGGGGCATTTTAATGTTGCCGGTGCTTGCCCTGGTCGGCCGCCCCAATGTCGGGAAATCCACTCTGTTCAATCGCCTGACGGCGTCCCGCGATGCCCTCGTGGCCGATATGCCCGGACTCACCCGCGACCGTCAATACGGCTATGCGGACCTGGAAGGCAAGCGCACGATACTGATCGATACCGGCGGGTTGGCCGGCGAGGGTGGACTGGCCGAGGCTGCTGAAGTACAGACCTGGCACGCCGTCGACGAAGCCGATCATGTCCTGTTCATGGTGGATGCCCGCGTGGGCCTGGCGCCTTCGGATGCGGAACTGGCGCAGCGCCTGCGGTCCAGCGGGAAACCGGTCTGGATCCTGGCCAACAAGGCCGAGGGGCTGGGGCCCGAGGCACTGGCGGAATTCCATGCCCTGGGGTTTGCCCGCCTGTTCCCGATTTCCGCCGAGCGGGGTTCGGGACTGCCGGCTTTCGTGGACGCCCTGGCGGCCGAATGCCCCGATGCGGAATCGGAGGCGGAGCCAGGGGACCCGGACGCCCTTGCGGTAACGGTCATCGGCCGCCCCAATGTCGGTAAATCCACCCTGGTCAACCGCCTGCTCGGCGAGGACCGCCTGGTCGCTTCGGATGTACCCGGCACCACGCGGGATGCTATCCGCGTGCCGCTGGAACGTGACGGCCGGCGCTACACGTTGATCGACACGGCCGGTTTCCGGCGCCGCAGCAGCGTGGAGGAAGGCGCCGAACGCCTGGGCGTGCTGGCGGCCGTTCGCGCCCTGGAAAGCGCAACCGTTGCCATTGCCATGACTGATGCCACCGAAGGTATTACGAGCCAGGACCAGCGGCTTATTCGCCTGGCGCTGGAACGGGGGCGTGCCGTGGTAGTGGCGCTCAACAAATGGGACGGACTGGCCGCGGATTCCCGTCACCACGCCACCGTCACCGCCGATCGCCGTCTGGCCTTCGCGCCGTTCGTGCGTCAGTTGCACATTTCCGCTCTGCATGGAACGGGGTTGCGTGAATTGATGCGGGCCGTGAACGAGGCGGGCCGGGCCGCCCGGACGGAATTCACCACGGCCCGGCTCAACCGTGCCCTGGAAAGGCTGGTGGCGGCCAACGAGCCGCCGCTGGTCCGTGGACGCCGCATCAAGCTCCGTTATGCACATCCGGCCGGCACGGCTCCGCCGCGCATCGCGATCACGGGGACCCAGGCGGAGCGGTTGCCCGCGTCCTACAAGCGCTACCTGGCCAATGGGTTTCGCGAGATGTTCAACCTTGCAGGCGTACCGCTCGAACTGCAGTTCAGGAATACACCTAATCCCTATGCCGACAAATCCGCCGGTCGCAGGGCTCCGGATACAGGAAAACCCCGCAGGAAATCAAGAAAGAGAAAATAGCCGGCGCGCTACCGGCAACGTGTTCAGAAATATTGAATACCGGAGTACGGCAGTCGCTCAATGCGGCCGATTCGTCTTCCGGTCGTCGATTATTTCGCTTACCGTGACAGGCACCAGGCCGCGCTCCGCGAGCACTGGAAGAATCCGGTCAAGGGCCTCGACAACGGTCGAATCCCGCCGCCTGCCGGGCAGGTCATGCCCGTCGTGGAAAACCACGATATCGCCCCCGCGGATACGCCGCAAGACGCGCGCAGCTATTTTTTCGGCGCTGCTGCCATGGGTATCGCCCGCATGCAGCGACCAGGCGACGACACGCAGGTGCAGTTGCCGTTGCAGGCGCGCCAGCGTCGGGTTCTTGAGCCCCATCGGTGGTCGGTAGAGGGTGGATGCCACGGCCGGGTACAGGCGTTTCAATATGGCGACGCCGTGAACGATATCCGCACGCATGGCCTTGTGGAACCGCAGGTTGAGGAACCGCGAATGACCGTAGCTGTGGTTGGCGATTTCGTGTCCTTCCGCCGCCATGCGCCGGATCAGGTCCGGATGTGCCTCGGCGTGTCGGCCGATAACGAAGAAAGTTGCCTGCGCCCGATAGAGTTTCAGTACATCGAGTACCTGCGGCGTGAGATTGGGGTCGGGACCGTCGTCCAGGCTCAGGGCCACCGAATGCCCGTTGCGGTTGCCGTGGCGGATGACCGGCATCAGCCAGCCCGACCCGGGACGCAGCGCACCGTCCCCCGCGAGCACTACGTAGGCAAGCAGGGGCGGCAACAGCGTCCAGGCGTGCGCGCCGGCGGCCACCAGGCCCACGCCCAGCCACAGCAGGCAAACGGCACGCAGGATGTCACAACGGGTCATGGGGTGTGAGACGGGTCGAGGAGAGCCAATTCTAGCAAGCCGACGGTTATCGGCTGCCGTGTCCTATGAGCAAGCGCAGCATGTAGCGGAAGCGTTTGCCGTATGGCGGATTCAGCAGGCTGAACCCGCTGAAGCGCGACTGATGGAAGACGGGCGTCATCCGCGAGAATGTCCGGAACCCGGCTTCCCCATGGTAAGTTCCCATCCCCGAGGGGCCGACGCCTCCGAACGGCAGGTGCGACTGGGTGATGTGGCAAAGGGTGTCGTTGACAGTCACGCCGCCGGCGGACGTGCGTTCCAGCACCTGGCGCAAGCGCGACTTGTCGTTGTCGAAGAGATACAACGCCAATGGGCAGGGGCGGGAGGCAACAAAGGTCACAGCTTCCTCGAAGTCGTCATAGGGAATCAGCGGTAGCCAGGGTCCGAAAATCTCCTCCTGCATGAGTGGGGAATTCACGTCCACATCCGTGAACAGCGTCGGTGCCGGCCGGCGATCATTTTCAGCCGCATCACCGAGTGCATGCGGTGTGGCACCGGCGGCCACCGCGGAGTCATGCAACCGCTGCAGGCGCTCCCGATGAGTCGCATCAATGATGCTGGCGTATTGCCGGTTTGAAGCAAAGTCCGGGTAGAGTCGGGTGAAAAGGGTTTGGGCAGTGTCGATGAACGCCGGCACCCGTGTGCGTGGCAAAAGCACATAGTCGGGCGCAATACAGGTCTGTCCCGCGTTGAAGCATTTGCCGACCAGTATGCGTTCGACGGCGTGTTCGAAACGGGCGCCCGGTCCGATAATTGCGGGCGATTTCCCACCCAGTTCCAACGTGACCGGCGTCAGGTTGGAGGCCGCTGCCCGCATGACTTGGCGGCCGACGGCCGTGGAGCCGGTAAACAGCAGGTGATCGAAGGGGAGGGCGGAAAAGGCCTTGCCCGTCTCCGCATCTCCGGTGACGGCTCGGACTTCGTTACCGGGAAAGTAGCGCTCGACAAGTTCCGCGAAAAGGACCGAAAAACGCGGCGTGAACTCGGAGAGCTTGAGCAGGCAGGCATTGCCTGCGGCGAGGGCATCGATCAATGGACCGACAGCCAGATACAGCGGGTAATTCCACGGCACGATAATCCCCACGACGCCGAGCGGCCGGGGCACCAGTTCGGTTCTTGCAGGCAGGAACCAGAACTCGGCGAACCGTCGTTGCGGGCGCATCCATCTGCGTCCGTGCTTCAGGGTATGTCTCAGCGCTGCGAGAGAGGGGAACAATTCCAACAGCAGTGTTTCCTCGGGCGGCCTGCCTCCGAAATCGTCATCGATCGCCTCGGCAATGCCGCTGCGGTTTTCATGCAGCAACTTCTCCAGGGTGCGCAGTCGACGTGCACGTTCTTTCCATCCGGGGCAAGGCAGGGCTTCCCGTGCCTTGCTGACGAGGGAAAACAGATTCTCCGGAGTGGGTGTGCTCGACATGGCATTCGGAGTGTACATCAGGCAGGTGGATCACGGGGGCGGAAAGGCTGGAGGATCTCGATCCAGTTGATTCCATGCATAAAAAAACGGCGCCCCGCGGGGCGCCGTTACAGAAACCAAATCGTTATCGCCTCATTTGCCTGAAGTCGATTGGCTGGGCGCGCTGGTTTTCGGCTCGGAGGCACTTGCGGGCGCAGCGGCGGTCGCAGGCTGCTGGGCCGGGTTGGAAATGTTCCAGTGCACCGTCGCGTTGGACTTGAGGCCGTCGATATAGTCGCGAACCATGGAGCCCTTGATCTCGTTGGCGAGCTGGGGCTTCATGCTGGTGTAGCTTGGCGGGCTGGCGGTGCGCTCCTTTTCCAGCAGGATCACGTGCCAGCCGAACTGGCTCTTGACCGGCGTCTTGGTGTATTCGCCGGGCTTGAGCTGTTCCAGCGCGCTGGAAAATTCCGGCACCATTTGCTGTGGCTTGAACCAGCCGAGTTCACCGCCCTGCTTGGCAGAGGGGCCGGTGGAATCCTTCTTGGCCAGGGTGGCGAAGTCCGCGCCCTTGTTCAGTTGGCCGATGATTTTCTCGGCCTCGGCCTTGGTCTTGACCAGGATGTGACGCGCCTTGTACTCCTGACCGGACTGGGCCTTGGCGGCCTCGGCGTATTTTGCCTTGAGCTTGTCCTCGGGCACCGTGGTGGTGTCCATGAAGTGCTCGACGGCCTGGTTGGCAAGGATCATGTTGCGCTGCAGCGCGATCTGTGACTGCACGTCGGGCTTGGAGGCCAGGCCTTCCTTCTGGGCGGCCTGGGCGGCCAGCGTCAGCTGCACCATCTGCTGGGCAACCATGTAGCGCTGTTGGTCGTTAAGGTTGATTTTGCGCCCGTGGGTACGCGATTCGACGTAGGAATCCACCTCGCTGCTGGTGATCGGCTCGCCGTTGACGGTAACCAATACGGTGCCCGCAGCGGGCGCTTCGGTATTCATGGCGCTGGAATGGGAGCCCTGGCCGCAGCCGGCCAGTATGCCTGCGAGCGCCATAAGCGGCAGTACGCGAATTAGCTTGTTCGTCATGGAATGTCCTCAATCGGGTTCTACAAATAGATGGAGACGGTTCCAGCCGCCTCACTTTCCCTATCATACAGGGAAAAACCGGCAGAAGTATCGATACTCAGCCTTCGGGCGGCCTGGCGTCCACATTGAGAGCATGAACCGGACCCGCAAGTTCCTCGGACAGCGCGGCATAGACGAGGCGGTGCCTTTCGACCGGGGTCAGGCCCCGGAAGCGTGCGGAAACGATCGCGATCTTCAGGTGGAAGCGCCCGGCGGCTTCGCGGTGGCCGGCATGTCGTGCGCTGTCGTCGGTGATCACCAGCGATTCCGTCTGCAGCGCAATTTCGAGCTTGCGGCGTATGCGGGCCAGCAGATCGGGCGGTGCGGTCGGCTTCATTCGGCAAAGGCGCTGGTTGAACCTCTACTATGATAGAGGAGTACCCACCAGCGAGAAACCATTCGTGGCCAGTGGCGAATTGATCCGTGTACACCCGGTTACCCCCGAGAGGCGCTTGTTGACGCGTGCCGCGGAGGTGGTGCGCCGAGGTGGAATCATCGCTTACCCGACCGATTCCACCTATGCCCTGGGGTGCCGTCTCGAGGACAAGAGCGCGGCCGAGTCCCTGCGCCGCCTGCATGCTGCCGAGCGCCACCACCCGTTTACCCTGATGTGCCGCGATCTGTCCGAGATTGCCGCCTATGCCCACGTGGACAATCCGGCCTATCGCCTGTTGCGCTCACTCACCCCGGGGCCCTATACCTTCGTGTTGCCGGCGACGCGAGAAGTGCCGCGCCGGCTGGTACACCCCAAGCGCAAGCAGATCGGCATCCGCGTGCCGGACCACCCCGTTACGCAAGGCCTGCTCCGCGAACTCGGCCAGCCGCTGATGAGCGCCACGGTCACCGTGGACAGCGACTACAATGCCCTCGCGGATGCCGATGACGTCGCCCTGGCATACGGACGCCAGCTCGATTTGATCGTGGACGGCGGGCCCAGCCCCGCCGAGCCGACTACGGTGCTCAGGCTGGCCGACGGCACGGTGACGGTATTGCGCCAGGGCCGCGGTCCGGTGGGCGAGTGGGCACGCCCGGCACCCGTATAATGGCGGCGACTGACCCACGACGCAGGCGTGTGCGCTATACCTTTGTACAATACAGGTGGCGGCCCCGGGAGGCCGGCGCCCCATGATGAGCCTCAATATCGTTCAGAAGATAGCGATCTGGGCCGTTCCCGTTGTTTTCGCCATCACGCTGCACGAAGTCGCGCATGGCCTGGTGGCCAACCGCCTGGGTGATCCCACCGCGAAGATGCTGGGCCGACTGACGCTGAACCCGTTGCGTCATGTCGATCCGATCGGCACGGTGGTGGTGCCGCTGGGACTGTTGCTGATGTCCAGTTTCTTCGGCGGCGGCGCGTTTCTCTTCGGCTGGGCCAAGCCGGTGCCGATCGGGGTGCGCAACCTGAAGAACCCGCGCCGCGACATGGCACTGGTGAGCGCGGCCGGTCCGAGCGCCAACCTGTTGATGGCGGTCTTCTGGGCGTTGATGATACGGCTGGGACTGCTGATGACAGGCACTGTGCCGCAGGTGGCAACACCGCTCGTTTTTGCCGGCGTGGCCGGTGTGTTCATCAATGCCATGCTCATGGTGTTCAACCTGCTGCCGCTGCCGCCGCTTGATGGCGGACGCCTGGCGAGCAGCCTGCTGCCGCCGCGCCTGTCGAGCCGCTATGACCGCATCGAGCCCTTCGGGTTTATTATTTTGTTGGGGCTGCTCGTGACGGGCATACTGGGCTTTGTATTGGGGCCGCTGTTGTGGTGGGTGGCACACTTTTTTGCCTTGTTCGCCGGCATTCCGGCCCGCGGTTTGTTCCAATTACTGGGCGCCTTGATGAGATGAACGAAAATACCGCCAACGAGGGAATCGAACACACGCCGGCCGCGGGCACGCAGAGCGACCTGCCGTTCGCACGGGTGCAGGGCGAGCCGTTCACGCGGCTGCCCCAGGACCTCTACATTCCGCCCGATGCGCTGGAAGTGATCCTGGAGGCCTTCGAAGGGCCGCTCGATCTGCTGCTGTATCTCATCCGGCGCCAGAACCTGGACATACTCAACATCCCAATCGCCGAGATCACCCGCCAGTACATGTCCTACATCGAGCTCATGCATGAGTTGCGGCTCGACCTGGTGGGCGAGTACCTGGTCATGGCCGCGATGCTCGCGGAGATCAAGTCACGTATGCTGTTGCCGCGTCCGGAAGAGGGTGACGAGGGCGAGGAAGAAGACCCCCGGGCGGAGTTGATCCGCCGTCTGCAGGAATACGAGCGTTACAAGCAGGCAGCGGAAGACATCGACGCTCTGCCGCGCGAAGGCCGCGACCGATTCGCGGCGAATGCCCGCCTCGCCGAACGCCGGGTAATCCGGGTCGCGCCGGAGGTGAGTTTCGACGCCCTGGTGACCAGTTTCAATTCGGTGATGCGCCGGGTGGCGCTCTATACCCAGCACCGCATCAGCCTTGAGCCGATTTCCATCCGTCAGCGCATGAGCGACCTGCTCTCGCAGCTTCGAGAGGGGGCCTATGTGACTTTCTCCAGGCTGCTCAACAAGGACGAGGGGCGCGATGGCGTGGTGGTGAGTTTCCTGGCCCTGCTGGAACTGGTGCGCACTGGCTTTGCCGCCATTACCCAGGCCGGGCTGTTTTCTCCCATACATATCAATTCGCAGGGTTTGAGCGGAGGCAGTGAGCCGGCGTTCGACGACGCGGTAGAGGCATACGACAACGATGAGTGAAGCGGCCCCCGCGCTGGAAGATATTCTGCTGGCTGCCCTGTTCGCAGCCGAGCGCCCCTTGCCGATGGAAGAGATCGCCAATGTGTTCGAATTGGGCGACAACGTGCCGAAGCCTTCGGTCGGGGAACTGGAAGCGGCGCTCGAACAGGCCCGGGAACGGCTGCAGGGCCTGCCGCTGGAAATCAGGAAACTGGCCGGCGGCTACCGCCTGGAGGTTCCGAAACGGTACTCGGGTTGGGTCAGCCGGCTGTGGGTGGAACGCCCGGCCCGCTACTCCCGGGCCCTGCTCGAGACCCTTGCGCTTATCGCCTATCGCCAGCCCATCACCCGTCCGGAGATCGAGTCCGTGCGCGGCGTGGCGGTCAATACCAACATCATCCGCACCCTGAGCGAGCGCGGCTGGATCCGTATCGTCGGTCATCGCGACGCGCCGGGGCGCCCGGCCCTGTATGGAACGACGCGGGTGTTCCTCGATTATTTCGGCCTCGCCAGCCTGGAAGAACTGCCGACACTGGCGGAAATCCGCGAACTGTCCGACTACGAGCCCGAGCTGCCGTTGGACGAGGACGAGGAAATTGCCGCCGCAATCCTAGACGAGGGCGAGGCGTCGGCTTTTGCGGCGCAGGCGCAGGAGGAACGGGAAACCGCGGCGGGCGAGGTCGTGACCGGCCCATGGCAGGGTGCCGCCGGCGAACGTGAAGAGGACGCGGGATCGTTGCAAGCAGGCATCGATGAGGCGGAAGACGACAACGCCGATGAAGCCGGCGATGAACACGATGCCTGAAGGCGATGGGGAACGCCCCGAGAAATATCTCGCCGGACTCGGTCTGGCCTCACGCCGGGAGATTGCCCGCTGGATCGAGGCCGGCCGCCTGGCCGCCAACGGTCATACGCTGCGCGGCGGGCAACGCATTGGCACGCGTGACCGCCTGACCCTGGACGGCAAGCCGCTGCGCGTGCCGCAGGCGGGGGTGGAGCGCCGGGTCATTCTCTATCACAAGCCGGTGGGCGAGATCGTCACCCGCCACGATCCCGAGGGTCGGCCCAGCGTGTTCGAGGTACTGCCGGCCGTGAGTGGCGGGCGCTGGGTGGTAGTGGGGCGGCTCGACGTGACGACTACGGGGCTGTTGCTGTTCACTACCGACGGTGCGCTCGCCGCACGCCTGATGCATCCCCGGCACGAGATGACCCGCACCTACCTGGTCCGGGTCCACGGCGAGGTGCCGCAGGACCTGATCGCCCGCATGACCCGCGGCATCGAGCTCGAGGACGGCCTCGCGTGTTTCGATTCCTGCGAACCGCTCGGCCGGGCGGGGCGCACCAACCGCTGGTACCGGGTCAGCCTGGCCGAGGGCCGCAACCGCGAGGTGCGGCGCATGTTCGAGAGCCTCGGACTGCAGGTGAGCGGGCTGAAGCGCATCGGCTATGGCCCGGCGGTGCTCCCTCGCGAACTGGCGCCGGGCCAATGGCGGGAGCTCGACGGCGAGGCGATCGCGGAGCTGGAGGACGCTGTCCGCACGGGCAGTGAACCAATCGCAAAGAAACGGGTCAAACATCCACATGAGCGCACTGGTAATGGTCAAGGACGCAACAACATCAAGCGCTGATGCCGACCGGTTATTGGTCAAGCGGGTGCAGGCGGGCGATCAGGCCGCCTTCAATGCGCTGGTGCTCAAGTACCAGCAGCGGGTGCTCAAGCTCGTCTCCCGCTACATACGGGACCCGGAAGAGGCACTCGATGTCTCCCAGGAAGTCTTTATCCGCGCTTACCGGGCGCTCAAGAATTTCCGCGGCGACAGCGCCTTCTACACCTGGCTGTACCGTATCGCCGTCAATGCGGCCAAGAATGCCATCGGCGCCGCCACCCGCAATCCGGTGGAGGGCGGGCTCGACGTGGACGATCCGGAGCTGATGGAAGTGCAGCGCAAGATGACCGACGAGGCGACGCCTGAGCACCTGCTCTACACCGAGGAACTCAAACAGACCATTAACAGCGCGATAGAAGGCCTGCCGCCGGAACTTCGGCGCGCAATTATACTCAGAGAAGTGAAAGGCTTGAGTTACGAGGAAATAGCCAAGGTCATGGACAGCCCGGTAGGTACCGTACGTTCGCGTATATATCGTGCCCGCGAAGCGGTTGCCCAACGTATTCAACCCCTCCTGGAGAGATGATCCATGAGCGATCTTTTGCGTGAACAACTCTCGGCTCTCATCGACGGAGAACTGCCGGGCGAGGAATGCGAACTGCTGGTCAAGCGCATCACCCACAGCACCGAACTGGCGAGGAGTTGGCATGCCTACCACCTGATCGGCGATGCTCTGCGTGACGAACTTTCGACGGGAGCTGCCGAGCAACTGGCCCCCCGCGTGTGGGACGCCCTCGATGAAGAGGCCGCAGCCGGGCGCTCATCGGCGCATCACGGATTGCGCCGTTGGTCGACCGTCGCTGCCGGCGTCGCGGTGCTCGGCCTGGCCGGTCTGGCCGGGGCTCTCATCAGCAGCCATATCGAGTCCGGCAAGGTCTTTGCGCCCGCCAGCGGCGCTTCCTCCGGCGGCAGTACTCCGGTCCACGTGGACTGGCGCAGTGCCCCGCCTCCCGTGCAGGCCGAACTCAGCCGTTATTTGCTGATGCATGATCCGTACGGCATGGCGTCCTCTCCGGCAGCGCATGAAGCGCAGGGTACGGCCACTTCGCCGACGGCGGGCGGGGCGGTCAATGACGGGACACCTCCCACACCCCCTCTTTGAACCCATGCGCCTCGGCGTGGCGCTTGTGGTGGTGGCCTTCACCCTGCCCGCAACGGGATGGGCGGGTGAGCCGCCGGCGGCCTCCTGGTTCACCCGCATGCAGAAGACCCTGGAAACGCAGAGTTACCAGGGCAATATCGTCTATATGGGCAATTCCCAGCCCCAGGCTTACCAGCTTGTCGCCTGCTCCGACGGGTACGCGCGCCTGAGCGCTTTGTCCGGCCCGCCGCGCGAGGTGATCCGTGGTCCACACGTAGCGGTACGTTTGCAGGCGGGCAGGACCTCGATGATCGTGCACGAGAGGGGTGACGAGGCAGCTCCGCTGCCGTTTCCTCCCGTTACCCACATGTCTGTGGCCAGGCTCCGGCAGTGGTACCGCTTCGTACTCGGTGGTAGCAGCCGGATAGCGGGCCAGTCCGCACGCCTGCTGGAGCTGGTGCCGCGGGATCGGTGGCGCTACGGGTACCGCCTGTGGATCAGCCAGGACTCCGGGATGCCGCTCAGCTCCCAGTTGATGGGGCCCAAAGGCGGCGTACTGGAGCAGGCCTTTTTTACCCGCGTGCAGTTGCTGGACAAGGCGACGGCACGCGGACTGATCGGCGGCAAGGCGCTCTCCCTGGCGGCCCATGCCGCATCCGCGCCCCAGGCCGTGGCAGCTACCTGTCCCACCGGGGAGGCAAAGGGTTCCATCGTCCTGCAGAACCTGCCCGCGGGTTTCAAGCGGGTCAGTGAAACCTGCGAATCCACGCCGCGCGGAGCCGACCCGATCACCCATGTCCTGGTCAGCGACGGATTGAGCAATGTCTCGGTGTTCGTCTCCCCCCGGCAGAGCGGGGGCGCCACGCTGATGGGGGAGACCGGTATGGGGCCGGTGCATGCGGTGGGACGGGTAGCCGGCGGCTATGCCGTGACGGTGATGGGCACCGTGCCGCTGGCTACGGTGTCGAAAATCGCCCAGGGCATACGGATCAGGACCCATTGACCCGGCGCCATGGCGCCGGGTCTTCCGTATCGAACGTCTCCGTGGAAGCGGGGGCTATCCCCGTTATAATTGGACGATTGTTTCCAACGCGGACATCGCATGCGGCATATCCGCAATTTCGCGATCATTGCCCACATAGACCACGGAAAATCCACGCTCGCCGACCGGCTCATCGAGCAGTGCGGCGGTCTGACCGCGCGCGAGATGGGCGCTCAGGTGCTGGATTCGCTCGCGATCGAGCGCGAGCGCGGCATTACCATCAAGGCGCAGAGTGTGCGCCTGGACTATCTTGCGCGCAATGGCGAACGCTATCAATTGAATCTGATAGACACCCCCGGGCATGTCGACTTTTCCTACGAGGTGTCGCGTTCGCTGGCCGCCTGCGAAGGCGCTCTGCTGATCGTCGACGCGTCCCAGGGCGTAGAGGCCCAGAGCGTTGCCAATTGCTACAGCGCGGTCGAGCAGGGGCTGGAAGTGGTGCCCGTACTCAACAAGATCGACCTGCCGGCGGCCGATCCCGATCGGGTGGCCGCGGAAATCGAGGATCTGATCGGCATCGAGGCGCGCGACGCCCTGCGGGTGAGCGCCAAAACCGGTGCCGGCATGGGCGAGGTTCTCGAACGGCTGATCGAGCGGGTGCCCGCGCCCGCCGGTGATCCCGAGGCGCCGCTGCAGGCGCTCATCATGGATTCCTGGTTCGATTCTTACGTCGGCGTGGTTTCGCTGGTGCGCATCAAGTCGGGGTCGCTCACCAGCAATGAGCGCATCAAGGTGATGTCGACGGGTAACTGGTGGCAGGTCACCCGCATCGGGTGCTTTAAGCCTCGGATGACTGATACGCCGCGGCTCGAGTGTGGCGAAGTGGGTTTCGTGATCGCCGGCATCAAGGATATCGACGGGGCGCCGGTGGGCGACACCATTACTTCCGCTTCGCGTCCTGCGGAAAAGCAATTACCGGGTTTCGTGACGATCAAGCCGCGCGTATTTGCGGGTCTGTTCCCGACCGATGCCTCGGATTTCGAGAATCTGCGCGAAGCGCTTTCCAAGCTGCGCCTGAACGATGCCGCCCTGGTGTACGAACCGGAAACCTCGGGGGCCCTCGGTTTCGGTTTTCGTTGCGGGTTCCTGGGCCGGCTCCACATGGAGATCGTCCAGGAGCGGCTGGAAAGGGAATACGACCTCGACCTCATTTCCACGGCACCGTCGGTGGTGTACCGCGTGACCACGGCCAAGGGCACGGTCAGCGAGGTCGAAAACCCTTCCGCACTGCCGCCGCGCGGGGAAATAGAGCGCATCGAGGAGCCGGTCATCACCGCCAGCATTCTGTGTCCACACGATTACGTGGGCGCGGTGATCGGTCTGTGCGAACAGAAACGCGGCGTGCAGAAGTCGCTGATCTATCACCCCGGGCAGGTCAGCCTCACCTACGAGTTGCCGCTGTCCGAGGTGGTACTCGATTTCTTCGACCGCCTGAAATCCCTCAGTCGCGGCTATGCGTCGTTCGATTACGGGCCGGCGCGTTTTGTCGAATCCGACCTGGTGCGTCTCGATGTATTGATCAACGGCGAGCGTGTCGACGCCCTGTCGGTGATCGTGCACAAGAGCATCGCGTTCCCCCGTGGCCGTGAACTGGTGGAGCGGCTGCGGGAACTGATCCACCGCCAGATGTTCGAAGTAGCCATACAGGCGGCGATCGGCAGCCAGATTATTGCCCGCTCCACGGTCAAGGCGCTACGCAAGAATGTCACCGCCAAGTGCTATGGTGGCGATATCAGCCGCAAGCGCAAACTGCTGGAAAAACAGAAGGAAGGCAAGAAGCGGATGAAGCGCGTGGGCAAGATCGAGTTACCGCAGTCGGCTTTCCTGGCGGTACTCAAGAATGAATAAGGACGACCGATGAGCGATATTTTTGCCTTGATCATTATTTTGTTGACGGCGCTGACCGGTCTGGTCTGGCTGGTTGATGTCGTCCTCAGGCGCGGGCTGAAAAAAGGCGGCAAGGACAATCCGCTGCCGGCGGGCTGGGTCTGGTGGGTGGAGACGTGCCGCGGCTTTTTCCCTTTCGTATTGGCCATTCTCATTATCCGCAGCTTTATAGTGGAGCCCTTTCACATTCCTTCCGGTTCGATGATGCCCTCGGTCCAGATCGGCGATTTCGCGGTCACCGAGAAGTTTGCCTACGGACTGCGCCTGCCGTTGACCGACACCAGGATCATCCCCACCGGCTCCGTGCATCGCGGGGATGTGTTCGTGTTCCGCTACCCGGTCGATCCCAGCGTGGATTTCATCAAGCGCGTGATTGGGCTGCCGGGCGACAAAATCACTTACACTTGCGATAATAAGCTTTATATCAACGGCAAACTGGTCCCGCGGCATTACATCGGCAAGTATGCCGGGGAGGGGGTGCTTGGAATCGAGGCCGGCAAACAGGAATGGAGCGAGGATCTGCCTCGCGACACGGGCGGGGTCGTGAAGCACAGAATTCTGCTGAATCCGGATCGCCCGATCGGCCCGCCCCATTGCAATCGGACCTGGACGGTCCCGCCGGACGAATATTTCGCCATGGGCGATAATCGCGATAATTCCGACGATAGCCGGTACTGGGGCTTCGTGCCGGAAAAAAATCTGGTCGGCAAAGCCGTGCTGGTGTTCTTCAATTTCCAGGGGTGGACGCACTGGCCCCTATGGCACCGGATTGGTACCTTGCTCAAGTAAAGGGGGCGGGCATAAACAAGGAGGCAGGACATGTTGAACAATGATCACGGGCCACGCGGCTTCTCACGCCAGGGCGGACTGAGCCTTATCGGCTGGTTGCTGTTGCTGGCTCTGGTGGGTGGTTGGGCCTATGCGGCGGTGCGTGTGGTGCCCGCCTATATCGAAGACGGCGAAATCGCCACCTCTCTCAAGGGCGTGAAATCGGATGCCCGGACGATGCCGCTGCGCGATATTCAGCGAGAACTCGTCGGTCAGCTCACGATCAACAGTATTGACGATGTCGATGCCGATGAATTCAAGTTCAGCATGAACGGGGACCAATTGACCATCTCCATTGATCACCCCATAGAGAAAACCTTTATTGGCAACCTGAGCTTCGTGGTGCACAGCCGGCATTCAATCACGGTTACGCGCGGTGCAGGAAACTGATTCTATCGCCGAATTGGGCAGACGCCTGGGATACCATTTTGCGGATCCGGGGACGGCCGCACAGGCCCTGACACACCGCAGCGCCGGCCCGGTACATAACGAGCGCCTGGAGTTCCTGGGCGATGCCGCCCTCGGTCTGGCGGTGGCCGACATGCTCTATGCGGAATGGCCTGATCTGGCTGAAGGCGATCTCACCCGCATGCGTGCTGGTCTCGTCAACAGTGAGGCGCTGGCGCGGCTGGCGCGTACCCTCGGGTTGGGTGATCTGATCATGATGGGTATCGGCGAGCAGCATGGTGGGGGATTCCAGCGCCGCTCCACCCTGGAGGATGTTTTCGAAGCTGTCATCGGCGCCGTTTTCCTGGACGGTGGTTACGTGGCAGCACGGGAAGTGATCGACCGCCTGTTTGCCGAGCCGCTGAACGACCTGCCCGACCCCGAACAGCTCAAGGACCCCAAGACCCGCTTGCAGGAGGTCCTGCAGGCCCGAGGCATTGCATTACCCGAGTATCGCCTGGTGGCGAGTAGCGGCCCCGACCATGCACGCGAGTTCATCGCCGAATGCCGGATCGCGGCATTGGGATTGAGCGGCAGCGGGCGCGGGACCAGTCGGCGCCGCGCCGAACAGGCGGCGGCCGACGAGGCATTGAACCGGCTTGCCGAGCTGCAGACGCCACGGTCACCCTTCGCGTGATGGCGGAAGCCGATTTCCGCGCGGGTTTCGTGGCCGTCGCCGGACGCCCCAACGTGGGTAAATCGACACTGGTCAACGCGTTGGTGGGCGGGCATGTCGCGATTGTGTCACGACGCCCCCAGACCACGCGCCGCTGTATTCTCGGGGTGGTCAACGAGCCCGGCAGCCAGATCGTGCTGATCGACAGCCCCGGACTGCATGCCAGTGGCGGCCGGGCGCTGAACCGGGCGCTCAATGCTGGCGCGCGGCGTGCGGTGATCGATGCCGACGCGGTGATGCTGGTGGTCGAAGCGGGTGTCTGGCGTGATGACGACGAGCGCGCACTGGACATGGTGCGCGGGGCCGGATGTCCGGTGATCCTGGTGATCAACAAGGTGGACCGGGTCAAACCACGCTCGGCGCTGTTGCCACTGATCGAGGAACATTCGGCGCGACACGATTTCGTCGCGGTGATTCCGGTCAGCGCCCGGCGGCACGAGAACCTGGAGCAGATACCCGAGGCGTTACTGCCCCTGCTGCCGCCATCGCCGCAATTCTTCCCTCCCGGACAGGTGACTGACCAGGGCGCTGCAGAGCGCGCGTCGGAGACGATTCGCGAAGCCCTGATAGAACGGCTGGGCGCCGAATTGCCCTATGCGACTTATGTCACCATCGAGCGCTGGGATATCCAGGACGGCTGCCTGCATCTGGACGCCGTGATCTGGGTGGCGCGGGAAAGTCAGAAGGGTATCGTGATAGGCGCCGGTGGGCGGATGACCAAGGCCATCGGCACGGCCGCCCGCCGGGCGCTGGAAGCGGAATTGGATTGCAAGGTCATGCTGCGCCTGCGGGTGAAGGTACGGGCCGGCTGGAGCGACAATACACGATTGTTGAGCGACATGGGGCTATAGTGTATCCCGCCGTAATGCCTGGTACTTTCAGCGAGCCGCTGCCGGCCGGCTGCGGCTCGCCCGAAGGGAGGCCCCCACAAGCGCCAGCTCCGCGTTGCAGCGCTTGCCAAGGGCGCCGGCCATTGCCGGCGCGTTGCGCCTTGATCTGGCGCTTGTGGGGGCTCTGAAAGTGCCAGGCATTACGGCGGGGTACACTAGCATGACCGATCGCACACGCATCGCGCTGGCTCCTGGCTGGTTACTGCACCGCTATCCCTACCGCGAGACCAGCCTGATCGCCGAGGTGCTGACGCGCGAATACGGCCGCATCGGACTGGTGGCGCGCGGGGCGCGGGCGCCACGGCGCAAGGCCGCCACGGTGCTGGCGCCCTTCACACCCTTGCTGCTGAGTTTTCGCCAGGGCGGCGAATTGGCGAACCTCGACAAGGTGGAAGCCGCGGGCGCGGGACACGTTTTTCATGGTGAGCGTTTCCTGGCCGCCTGCTATGTCAATGAGTTGTTGTTGCGGTTATTGCCGCGTGGGGATGCCCTGCCCGAGGTTTATGCATTGTACGAAGAGACACTCCGGTGCCTGCGGGAATCCACGGCCCAGGCCGTGCGGCGTTTCGAGGGTCGTCTTATCCGGTTGCTGGGCGTTCTCCCTTCGCTCAGGCGCGATGTCAACGGCGAATTGCTACGGGCCGAACAGACCTACCGTTATGATCCCGAACAGGGTCTGGTTCCGGCCGCCCGGGGCGAAACCGGCGCGTTGCTGCTGGCGATCGCCGAGGAACGTTACGAGGACGAACGGGTCCTGAAGGTAGCCGCCGGGCTGTTTCGAGGGATTATCACGTCACACCTGCACGGCAGACCGCTGCGCAGCCTCGACGTGGCCCGCGACATGACCACCCGGGGCGTGGGAGTATCGACATGAGCCGGATAGCATTGGGCGTCAACGTCGATCATATCGCGACCCTGCGCCAGGCCAGGGGAACCGATTACCCGGATCCGGTCCGTGCCGCGCTGGCGGCGGAGGCGGCGGGTGCCGACGGCATCACCGTACATCTGCGCGAAGACCGCCGCCACATCCAGGATCGCGATGTCCGCATCCTGGGGGATGTTTTGTCTACCAAGCTCAACCTGGAGATGGCTGTCACCGACGAAATGCTTGCCATCGCTTGCGATCTGGCGCCTCCGGACGTGTGCCTGGTGCCCGAACGCCGGGCCGAACTCACGACCGAGGGCGGGCTGGACGTGGCGGGCGAGCCGCAGCGTTACCACGATGCCGTGGCGCGCCTGTCGGCGGCAGGCATCCGGGTGTCGCTGTTCATAGATCCCGAGCCGGCCCAGGTGGCAGCGGCCGCCGACGTGGGGGCGCCGGTGATCGAGTTGCATACCGGCCGCTATGCCGATGCGATAACGGGAGAAACAAAAAACAATGAATACAAAAGATTAGAAGAATCTTCTAATAAAGCAAATGAACTTGGGATCGTGCTCAATGCCGGCCACGGCCTGAATTACGACAACGTCAGTGGCGTACTGGGTCTGCCGGGCCTGACGGAACTGAACATCGGGCACGCTATCGTTGCCGAGGCTGTTTTCGTGGGCATCGAACAGGCCGTGAGGCGGATGAAGGCGCTGTTGCTCAAGGGGCCGATGGAATGATCCTGGAAACCGCAGTTGACCGCTTCGTGGCATCTATAATCGCAGAGAAATGCGGATGTTTCTGTCTTCGATAAGCCTCACAGGCTGGGTTAGCCCGCTACGCACCCGATTGCACGGTTCTCGGGCCCTCTGGCGGTGTTGCCCCCCTTGTCAAGGGCCGGCCATTGCCTGCGGGGCGCGCCTTGCCAGCGGACCCGAGAATCGCACACTCGGGCACGTTCAACTGCGGCTTCTAGGATGATGCCGTGATCTATGGCGTCGGTACGGATATCGTGGAGCTGGCACGTATGCAGCGCGTGTGGGAACGTTGGGGAGAACGCGCCGTGGGCCGTATTCTTACGGCCGGAGAGAGGGAACGCTTCCGGTGCAGGAAGGACCCGGCCCGGAGCCTGGCCATGCATTTTTGTGCCAAGGAAGCCACGGTGAAGGCGCTGGGTACCGGATTCTGCTCGCGCATGACGCTCCACGATGTGATTCTGGTGCCTGATCCGCTGGGCCGACCCGAAATCGAATTTTCCCGCAAGGGCTCGGCCTTTGTCGCCGAACGTGGCGGGGGGGCCGCCCATGTGAGCCTGACCGACGACGCCGGCATTGTCTTTGGTGTTTGCGTCATGCTGAAGCGTCAGCAGGCGGGCTTCGGCGCCGGGTAATCGCAGGCCGGCATCGGATTCCGGACTATCCGGTGCGGGCGTTCAAGAGGCTTGCCGGCGCTCCGGCGTCCGGCATGCCTCAGTGCGCAGAGCCAGCAAGCGCTGTGGCAATTGCTCCAGATCGATCGGCTTGGTCAGGTAGTCGTGGAATCCGGCATCGCGTGCATGCTCCCGGGTGCTGTCCTGGGTATCTCCACTCTGGGCGATAATCATGGTGTGCGGAAAATGCTTGTGCAGGGTGTGCCCCAATTTGATACCGTCGTCGCCGGCGAGCTGAACATCGATCAGGCTGGCATGCCAGGGTCCGGCGGCCTGGAGCGCACCTTGGGCATCCGGGTACTGCTCGACCGTGGCGCCGTGGGATTCCAGGTGCCGCGCCAGCAGCTCGGCATTCAGCCGGTTGTCGTCGACCACCATGATCCTCCAGCCGGCCAGGCTGCGCTGCGTGGCGGGCGGGGCGATGCGCCGCAACTCCTCGAGCAGGGTATGGCTCAAGCGGGTCAGCTGTTTCCAGGCGGAAACCAGATCCGGTTCAGGGGCCTGGAGCGTTTTCTCCAGCATACGGGCCACGGATTCGCTTTTCTGCATGTGGACAAAGCTGGCGGTGCCACAGATTCTGTGCACCGCGGCTTTCGCGTCTTCCATATCCTTGCTGCGCAGGGCAGTGCCAAGGCGATCAAGGTCGATCGGGGTGTCTTCGCACAGGATGCGCCACAGGCGTGGGCTGAGGTAGGACTGCGAGGGCTTGCGCCGGATGCTCCGATGCAAGTCGAGGAACTGCTCGATCCGTTTTTGCCCGATACACTTTGGCGCCGTCGGCAGTTTGGTGTCGCGGGCCGAATCCAGTGAGCAGGTGAGTATCCGCAGCCGAGGGTGCGTGTACTCGATGCCCGCAGGCGATTCACCGGGCTCGAGACCGAGTACAGCGGCAGTATATGAGCTGTCATCGTCAAGCCTGGAGAACAGATCCTCGCGGCTGGAGGCAAAGTCGAGTTCGGCGCCGGCCGCGCACAGGCGATGGGCCAGGGCATCGCGAACATAGGGATTGTTGTCCCATAACAGCATTCGGCTGGCCGCAGGCATCGGCTCGGCTGCGAAAGCCTCGGCATGGGCTAGGGTCAGGGTCAGGTTGAATGCACATCCACCACTGTTGTTTTCATGGAGTGTGATGTGCCCGCCCATGTCTTTGGCCAGTTCCTGGCTCAGGGCCAGACCCAGGCCTTGGCCCGGCAACTCGGAGGTCGATTTAAGCCGTTCGCGCGATTTGAATACGCGTTCGCGTTGTTTGCGCGGTATGCCGGGACCCGTGTCGCTTACACGCAATGTCAGCTTGAGTTTGTCGCCCTTGTCGGAAAGCACCTCAAGTTGCAGGTGAACCTGGCCGCTTTGCGTGTATTTGACCGCATTGCCGACCAGGTTGGTGAGTATCTGCCGCAGATGCAGTGGGTTACCCTTGACCGGCAGGGTCCGCCAGGCGCCGCAATCCGCAATCAACTCGAGTGGCTTGGTATAAGCCGCAGGCGCCGCTAGCGTCATGATATCGTCAATCAAGCTGACCAAATCGAAGGCCTGCGGTTTTCTGCGGCGGCTGCGCTTGCCCTTTGCGGATTGATGCAGGTTGTCGTCGAGCAGGTCGGTCAGAGTACGCGCGGCGCGTTGCACGATGGCCAGGTTCTCGCTCTGGGAGGGGGTGAGTGGCTCGGAATTCAACAGATTCGCGTAGCCGCAGATGGCATTGAGCGGTGAACGCAGTTCATGATCCAAGGTCTGCTGGAAATCCACCAATGCCTTGTTTTGGGTCTTGATCACGGATGAGCGCCGTTCCTCGATGCCATCCCACTCCGGAAGGTCACCCTCCTTTGAGCGGCGGCTCAGGGTATCGGCGAGGCGGTTCAGATCGTTTATGGCATGAGACAACTCGCCGCGCCGGTAGGTTGGCAGCCTGACTTCGTATTCGCCGCGTGCCAGGCGCGCGAGCTGGCGGGTGATGGCGCGCAGACGCGTGGTCAGCCTCGAACTGAGCAGCAATGCCAGCAGCAGCGCCAGCAGTAGCGCCATGGCGGTGGTGGCGGCAGCGAGCACGATGCCTTGACCGGCCTTGTTGTTCCAGTGCTCGGGGAAGAGGAGCACCGCAACGCGCACGGGCATCCCGGGTACCCGTGCCTGTGCGCTCAAATCGGACGTGCGAATGAAAGGGGCGCCGAGCATATCCAGAAGATGTTGCGAGCCCCGGGGCAGTGTCGGCAGGTCCACCCGGTTGCGCCTGGACAGGATATGATCGCTGGAGTCGAGCAGCCGGACCTCGAGGAGGCCGTTGGCAGTCAGCATGCGTCCGGGTAATGCGAGGCCTCCGGCGGGGGTGCGCACGATTCTGTGCGCGAGGTTGACGGCTTCGATGCGCGCCGTGTCCCGCGCCGCGGTGCGGGTCATCACCACGCCTTGCCAGCCGGTACCGATGCCGAGCGCCAGGGCGACGAACATGGCAGGTAATACCGCGACCAGCAGCAGCCGTTTGTATAGCCCCGAACGCATCAGGGGCGTCTCCCGAGGGGTCGAGAATTTCTCTAAAGATACCACGTGAACCGCGTTGCCGTCCTGCTACAGTGATGTCGTGGCCACGGAATATCCCGGGGTGGATTCCGTACCTGAATGGTACACTTCCTCGAAGATTCATGCCGGCGCCGCCCCATGGCCGACCCCGTTCTCGCCTTCGATATCGAGACCGTGCCCGATGTGGAGGCCGGGAAAATACTGTACGGGCTGGAGGGGCTCGCCGACGACGATGTAATGCGCGCCATGCGCCAGTTGCGCCGCCAGCGCGTGGGGCATGATTTCATGCCCCCGCACCTGCAGCGCATCGTGGCCATCGGCCTGGTGCTTGAGCTTGAAAGCTCGGTGCGGGCCTGGTCGCTGGGAAGCCCCGATTCGGGCGAGGCGGAGCTGATCGGCCGCTTCTTCGAGGGCCTGGAGCAGTATCGTCCGACGCTCGTGTCCTGGAACGGTGGCGGCTTCGATTTGCCGGTACTCGCATACCGGGCGCTGCGCCACGGCATCTCCGCCGGTGCCTACTGGGAGATGGGAGACAACGAACGCGATTACCGCTTCAATAACTATGTCTCGCGCTACCACTGGCGTCACGTCGACCTGATGGATGTACTGGCACACTTCCAGGCACGCTCCAATGCGCCGCTCGACGAGGTGGCGCGCCTGATCGGACTGCCCGGCAAGTCCGGCGTGGGCGGTGCGCACGTGGCCGAGGCCTGGCTGGCCGGCGAAATCGGGGCCATTCGCGACTACTGCGAAATCGACACCATGAATACCTACCTCATCTGGTTGCGTTTCGAACTGTTGCGCGGGCGGCTGGATGAAGCTGCGTATGCACGGCGGCTGAAAACCCTGCGCGACCAGATGCTCAGCTGGAGCGACCGGCCGCATTTCATCGAGTTCGCGAACGCATGGCAGCCCTAGTGTCATGACGCCAACCCGCCGCGTGACGGAACGCAGCGCCTCCGCACCCACGGTACGCATCGACAGTCTTTCCCAGGACGGCCGAGGCGTTGCACGGCGCGAGGGCAAGGTGGTCTTCGTGCGTGGTGCTCTGGCGGGAGAGACCGTGGAACTCGACCGCATCCGCAGCCGCCGTCATTACGACGAGGCCGGTGCGGGGCGGATTATTGAGGCCGCGCCGACGCGGGTCGAGCCCCGATGTGCGCATTTCGGGGTATGCGGTGGTTGCACCCTCCAGCATCTTGCGCTCGAGGAGCAATTGGCGGTCAAGGAGCAGGCACTGGTCGATGCGCTGGAGCGGGTCGGCGGCGTGCGTCCCTCGCGCCTGTTCGAGCGCATTACCGGTCCGGCCTGGGGATATCGGCGAAAGGCCCGCCTGGGTGCCAAATACGTTCCCCGAAAGGAACATGTGGTGGTGGGGTTTCACGAAGCCGCCGGGCGTTATGTGACCGATGCGACCGAGTGCCGGGTACTGTCCTGGCCCGGCGCCGATCTTCCGGCCCGGCTTTCGGGGCTGATCGGGTCGCTCGAGTTGTATGCGCAGTGCCCGCAGGTGGAGTTCGCTGCCGGAGAGAGTGGCGCGGCACTCGTATTCCGGCTGTTGTCGGAACCGGGTGCGGACGATGTGAAACGCCTCATAGATTTCGGCCGCAAGCACGATTGCGCGATCTGGATACAGACCGGCGGCCCCGACAGCCTGCGTCTGTTCCACGGCCCCGCGCTGCTGAGTTATGCCTTGCCCGCCTGCGACCTCACGCTCCATTTCCTGCCGACCGATTTCATCCAGGTCAATGCGACGGTGAACCGGGCGCTCGTCGCTGCCGTGATCGATCGCATGGCACTGCCCCCCGGGGCGCGGCTGCTCGAACTCTACAGCGGCATCGGCAACTTCAGCCTGGCCTTCGCTCGCCGGGTGGGGGAGGTGGTGAGCGTGGAAGGCACACCGGTGCTGGTGCAGCGCGCGCGGGCCAATGCCCGGGCCAACGGTATCGACAATGTCACGCATTACGTGGCCGACCTGTCCACCTCGCCGGCCGGCGCCCCCTGGCTGCAGGGCCGCTACGACGCCGTGCTGCTCGACCCGCCCCGTAGCGGCGCGCGGGCCGTGATTCCGGAATTGCATCGTCTGGGCACGGAGCGGATACTTTATGTCTCGTGCCATCCGGCGACGCTGGCGCGCGATGCTGCGGAACTGGATGTGGCAGGATTCGAACTGGAAGCCGCCGGCGTGGCGGACATGTTCCCGCATACCGCCCACGCCGAAGCCATGGCGCTGTTCGTGCGGCGTTGATTGCGGTCTTGGGAGAGTAGGGTTGAGCCACCATGCCGATTGAAATCGAGCGCAAGTTCCTGGTCGTCAATGCGGATTGGCGCGAGCAGGTCGAGGGCGAACCGAGTCACTTGCGCCAGGGCTACCTGGCGGTGACCGAGCGGGCCGTGGTGCGCGTGCGCATAGCGGATGAGGCGCAGGCATGGGTGGGCATCAAGGAGCACCGTATCGGCCCCTCCCACGGCGAATATGAATACCCGATCCCCGTTCCAGAGGCACGGGAGCTGCTCGGTTTATGCAACGGTGCATTGATTGACAAGACGCGTTCCCGCGTGCCCCGCGGCCACCACGTGTGGGAGGTCGACGAATTCCACGGCGACAATGCGGACCTGGTACTCGCCGAGATCGAACTCGACGACGCAGGCGAACCCTTCGACTTGCCGGATTGGGCCGGACGCGAGGTCACCGACGACCGCCGTTTCTATAATGTCGCGTTGACGCTTACGCCGTGGCCGGTCTTTGCGGACGAATTCCGGTCATGAGTCCGGTGCGTATTCACATCGACCTCGGGCGCCAGCGACTCCTGCTCGACATGGGGCCCAAGCGCGTGACCTATGGCGTTTCGACATCGAGGTATGGCGCGGGCGAGAAGAACGGAAGCCAGCGTACGCCCCGGGGCGCGCATGTCGTACGTGCTCGGATCGGCGATGGCGTCCCTGCCGGCACCGTCTTCGTCGGGCGCCGGTCCACCGGGGAGATATGTACCCCGGAACTGTACGCGGCGGCGCCCGAGCGCGACTGGATCCTCACGCGTATCCTGTGGCTTTCGGGTACCGAGCCAGGTCGCAACCGCCTGGGTGATGTCGATACCATGCGCCGTTATATCTACATTCACGGCTGCCCGGAGGAGGTACCGCTCGGCGTGCCGGGCTCGCACGGCTGCGTCCGCATGCGCAATGCGGACCTGATCGAACTGTTCGACCGCGTGCCGGTGGGCACCCCGGTCATGATCGAGGAATAGTACGACGATGAGCATGAGATGACACTGGGTCCGTTGATCGTCGATGTCGAAGGCATCACGCTGAGCGACGAAGACCGGGAGGTTTTGCGCCACCCGGCGGTTGGTGGTGTCATCCTGTTCGCTCGCAACTGCCCGGATGCCGATACCGTGGCCGCGCTGGCTGCGGAAATACACGCCGTGCGCGAATCGCGCCTGCTGGTCACCATCGACCAGGAAGGCGGGCGTGTGCAACGGCTCAAGGAGGGTGTCACGCGACTGCCGGCACCGACCCGCATGGGGGCGTTGTGGAATACCGACCCGAAGGCCGCGCGCGCCATGGTGCACGAGGCGGGATGGCTGATGGCGGCGGAATTGCTCGCCCTGGGGGTCGACCTGAGCTATGCGCCGGTGGCGGACCTGGGCGGGACCAGCCGGGTGATCGGCGATCGCGCCTTTCATACCCGCCCGCAGGCGGTGGAGGCGATGGCGCTGGCTTACGTGTACGGTATGCGCGAGGCGGGCATGCGCGGAGTGGCCAAGCATTTCCCGGGCCATGGCGGGGTGGCCGAGGACAGCCATGTCGAATCCCCCGTCGACCGGCGCGACTATGCCGATCTGCAGATGGCCGACCTGCGCCCGTTCGAATGGTTGATCAACAATGGCCTGGCGGCAGTGATGATGAGCCACGTCGTGTATCCCGCGGTGGCCAGGGAACCGGCGAGCCTGTCACGGCGCTGGGTGCATGACATCCTGCGCGGGCAGATGGGATTCCAGGGCGCGATCATCGCCGACGACCTGAGCATGCATGGGGCTGCGGGAGTGGGCGACACCCTGACCCGGGTACGCATGGCGCTGGCCGCGGGCTGTGACTATGCCCCGGTCTGCAACGACCGGACGGCGGTGCTCGCAGTGCTCGAGGCGAGTGCTTCATTGCCGAACGAACCGGCCAGCGGATTGCGGCGCTCACGCCTGATGCCCGAGCGGCGGCCCGACCGTGCCGAGCTACGGCGCGACCCACGGATCGAGGCCGCACGGGCGCTGCTCGCCAGCCTGGGTCCCGATCCGGACTTTCACCTGGAGGCCTGAACGGATGAATCCGCATTATTCGCCGCCGGGCGTCGAGCTTTTCAGCGCAGACGCCGTGCAAGAGGCCGTCAAGGCCCAGGCGCGCGCCCTTGAACCGCGCCTGGCCGGGCGCAATCCGTTGGTGCTCGTGCTGATGCAGGGCGCGATGTACTACGCGGCCTGGCTCACCCTGGCCCTGAAGCAGCCTTTGGAAATCGACTATATACATGCCACGCGATACGGCAGGGGGCGCAATGGCAGGAAATTGCAATGGGTTCGGCCGCCGCAGGCCTCGGTGGCGGGGCGGATGGTACTGCTGGTGGACGACATCCTGGACGAGGGCGTGACACTGGCCGAGGCCAGGGCTGCCTGCCTGGACGCTGGCGCAGCCGAGGTCGTGGTCGCCGTGCTGGCGCGCAAGCGCCGCCCTCGGGTGCACGTGGACCCGCCCGATTCGGCGGCGCTCGAAGTGCCGGATGGTTTTGTGGTGGGTTGCGGCCTCGACGATGCAGGCCGCTGGCGCAACCTGCCGGCAATTTACATGATCGAGGAGGACGCAAGCTGATGCCCGACATCGCCATTATCGGAGGCACGGGACTGACCCGTCTCGCCGGCCTGGAACTTATCCGCCGCGAAGTGGTGTATACCCCATTCGGCGAACCGTCGGGACCGCTGACCCACGGCGTGCTTGCCGGCCGCAAGGCCGTGTTCCTGGCCCGCCATGGCTACGGACACACCATCGCGCCGCACAAGGTCAATTACCGGGCCAACCTGTGGGCGTTGAGAAGCATCGGCGTCGAGCGGGTGATCGCCGTGGCGTCGGTAGGCGGCATCCGCTCCGACCTCGAGCCCGGCAGCCTGGCCATCCCGCACCAGATCGTGGATTACACCACGCAGCGGGAGAACACCTTCTTTGACGAACAGAAGGTGGTTCACGCCGATTTCACCGAACCTTACGCCGCAGACCTGCGCGAACTGCTGCTGCAGGCCGCAGGATCGGTCGAGGCGCGAGTGGCGCGCGACGGCGTGTACGCCGCGAGCCAGGGGCCTCGCCTGGAAACTGCCGCGGAAATTGACCGCATGGAGCGCGATGGCTGCGACATGGTGGGCATGACGGGCATGCCCGAAGCCGTGCTGGCCCGGGAGCTGGAACTGTCCTATGCCTGCTGCGCCGTTGTGGCCAACTGGGCGGCGGGTCGGGCGCCCGGCGGCGGCGACATCCACGACGAGATTCGCCGCAACCTCGAGGCGGGCGTCAATCGGGCGTGTGCGCTGCTCGAGGCACTGCTGCCACTGGTGCCGGAGGCGTAACCGGCTGGACCAGGGCCAGTACACCGAATGCGGCGGTATCGAAATACTCCATCTGCCCCGGCGTGACCTGGTGGCTTTCCTGCAGGGCGAAGCACTGGCGCCGGACGGCTGCTGCCTGATCCACCGTGACCGGTGCCGGTGCCGTGAAGAGAAGCGGACTCATGCTAGTGGCGGGAACAGGAGCGGGTGCCGTTGCCGTTGCCGGGGCGGCTGCAGTGTTCAGGGTCGGCGCCTGAAGTTCCAGACCGGGCGGCGGGGGTTCGCACAGCCGCAGGTCGAGCTGGATATAGGGCTTGTTGGCGGCGATGGCCAGTGTCGCGGTGCCCGCTACCTCAATCGGGGTTTGCGTTACGCCCTGGGCGGCGCCAGTCGTCATCCCGGGGGTTGCGCTGCTGGCGGATGGCAGTGGGTGGAGGCTCACGGGCCGGGTCGTATCGGGGTCGGTGCCGGGCTGCATCCAGCCGATCCCGACCACCGGATCGTAGCCGCCGGTATTTGCCAGCCGCTGTCGGGCCTGGGCCATGGCGGTCGAGGTTCTGGTCAGCGGCCGGTAATCAGGGTCGTTCCCCGCGGGCGGGTAAATGGCGTTCTTGAGCGAAGGCGCGGCCACGGTCGGCGGCCATGTTTCGCCCTGGGCTGCCTCGGGGCCGGTGTAGCGGAACACCAGGATTTCCACCGAATACCAGTCCTGGTCCGTGTTCGCGGTATTTCCTGTGGGTGCCGCGATTCCGGTGACGGCACCAAGACAAAGCACAACGGACAGAACAAGCGGTTTACAGGTGCGCATGGGATATTCCATTGAGTACACCGACATTCTACCTTTCGCGGGCGGCGATCTCCGCGCTCAGGTGGTGGCGGGCGTCAGGGTGGCCAGCAGCCGGGTAATCAGTTCGTAGCGTTCGGCGAAGTCGGGTAGTTCGCGGCGGACGCTCAGCCGCTTTTCGCCCTGCAGGCGGTAGTGCCGGGGATCGGCTTGCACCTGGCCGATCAATGCGGCGGTGTCGATGGCGGGATCCGGGTTGAAATCGATGCGGACGCCGCCGGCGTCGGCATGGATCGCGCGAATGCCCAGCTGGCGCGCGCGCTGCTTGAGGCGCGTGGCATCGATCAGGCGCTGTGATGCCGCGGGGAGGGTGCCGAAACGGTCGACGAGTTCCATGGCCAGGTCTTCCAGCGCCTCTTCGTCCGGTGCGCCCGCGATGCGTTTGTAGAGCACCAGGCGCATGTGCACGTCGGGTACGTAATCGGTGGGGAGCAGGGCGGATTCGCCCAGGTCAATTTCGCAGCCGGTGTCGAAATCGGTTTCCGTCTCGATATCGCCTCCGGCCTTGAGCGTCTTGACCGCGCGCGCCAGCAGCCGGTTGTACAGTTCCAGGCCGATTTCCTGCATCTGCCCGCTCTGCTGTTCGCCGAGCAGGGCGCCGGCGCCGCGGATCTCCAGATCCTGGGTGGCGAGGAAGAAGCCGGCGCCGAGCTCCTCCATGCCGGCGATGGCATCGAGGCGGGCCTTCGCCTCGCGCCCCAGGTATTCCTCGGGCGGCGTAACGAGGTAGGCGTATGCCTGGTGATGCGAACGCCCGACGCGTCCGCGCAATTGGTGCAGCTGCGACAGCCCGAAACGGTGCGCGTTGTTGATGAGAATGGTGTTGGCGGTGGCGATGTCGATGCCGCTCTCGATGATGGTGGTCGAAACCAGGATGTCGAAACGCCGGTGATAGAAATCCACCATCAACGCTTCGAGTTCGCGTTCGCTCATCTGCCCATGACCAATGCGTACGCTCGCTTCCGGCACGAGCTGCTGGATGCGTTCGGCCAGTTCGCCGATCGAACGTACCTCGTTGTGCACCACGAACACCTGCCCGCCGCGCCGCAGCTCGCGCATCAGCGCATCGCGGATCCGGGCGTCCTGCCACTGGCTGACCACGGTACGGATCGGCAACCGCTCTTCCGGTGCGGTAGCGATCAGCGACAGGTCGCGGATACCGGCAAGCGTCATCGACAGGGTGCGGGGGATCGGCGTGGCCGTGAGCGTCAGCATGTCCACCTCGGCACGCAGCGCACGCAGCCGCTCCTTGTGACGGACGCCGAAGCGTTGTTCCTCGTCGACGATGATGAGGCCGAGCGACTTGAAGCGGATGTCGCGTCCGAGCAGGGCATGGGTGCCGACGACGATATCGATGCGTCCCTCGCCCAGCGCCTCGCGGATCGAGGCCTGCTGCTTCGCGCCGCGGAAGCGCGAGAGCAGCTCGATGCGCACCGGCCAGTCGGCGAAGCGGTCGAGGAAGTTGCGGTAATGCTGGTCGGCGAGCAGGGTGGTGGGCGCCAGCAGTGCCACCTGGTGGCCGGCTTGCACCGCGATGAAGGCGGCGCGCAGGGCAACCTCGGTCTTGCCGAAGCCGACGTCGCCGCAGACCAGGCGGTCCATCGGGCGCTCGCTGGTCAGGTCGGCGACGACCTCACCGATGGCCCGGTCCTGGTCCGGCGTTTCGTCGAAGGGGAAGGCGGCCGTGAAGCGCTCCCATTCGTCGGGATCGTAGGCCAGGGCCTGCGCGGGCCGGGTTTCGCGCCGTGCATAGAGCTCCAGCAGTTCGGCGGCGGCATCGCGCGCGCGGGCCGCGGCGCGTTTGCGGGCGCGCTCCCACTGCCCGCTGCCGAGGCGGGTCAGAGGTGCATGCTCGGCATCGGTCCCGATGTAGCGTGACAGCCGCTCCAATGAAGACACCGGCACGTAGAGCCGGTCGCCCCCGGCATACTCGAGCAGGACGAACTCCACCGCCTGGCCGTCCACTTCCTGGGTCACCAGTCCATGGAAGCGCCCCACGCCGTGATCCTGGTGTACCACGGGGGCGCCTTCGGCGAGATCGGTCAGGTCACGGATGATGGTGGCGGGGTCGCGGGCCTTTTGCCGCTGCCTGCGCCGGGTGGCGGCGCGGGCGCCGAACACGGCGGCATCCGGAATCACCGCCAGCCCTTCACCGGGTACGGCAAAGCCTTCTTCCAATTCGGCCACGGCCAGGGCAAGCGGTGGCGAGGCGGCCCGGTAGCCGGCCCAGCTTTCGGCCAGTTGCGGCAGGGTATCGCCACGGGCCAGCTTTTCGCGAATGCTCTCGCGCCGGCCCGGTGATTCGGCGGTGAACAGTATGCTTTTCTGTCCGGCGAGGAAGTCCCGGAAACGCTGCAACGGGGCGATGGTTTCCTGCTCCATGAGCAGTTCCGGCAATTCGGTCACCGCCGTGCCGGATTCGGTGCCGGTTTCGATGCGGGGCAGGCCATCGAGCCGCTCGCGGATGGAGGCGGCCGACGTGAATGCCTCGGCCGGTTCGAGCAGGGGCCGAGCGATGTCGTGACGCGCGTTTTCATGGCGGTTTTCTATTTCCCGCCAGGTGGCTTCCAGGGCGGCGTCGAAGCCGGGCAGGGCGAGGCAGGTAGTGTCTGCCGGCAGGTAATCGGCGAGATTGGCGGTCTCCTCGTGAAATAACGGCAGCCAGTTCTCGATGCCCGGCGGCATCCGCTCCTGGGTGACGGCACGGTAGATTTCGGTAGCCATGGGGTCG
>Ga0209919_1000051_pt1 | contig 61843 bp, 56 predicted proteins | sample SalPon2A_C_D2_MG_FD_185721 | JGI IMG/M metagenome (GOLD analysis project Ga0209919, IMG submission 185721) | Soil microbial communities from South San Francisco under conditions of wetland restoration - Salt Pond MetaG R2A_C_D2_MG (SPAdes)... | ecosystem: Environmental > Terrestrial > Soil >... | reverse complement strand
GTGGACTACCAGGAACTGCGGCTCTACCCGGGCGACTACGATGCCTTCGAGGCGGCCAAGACCCTGGCCGTGCAGCAGAAGGACGCAGACATTGCGCGGGCGGAAGAGAAGATCGCGGAGATGGAGCGCTTCATCACGCGCTTCCGCGCCAAGGCCACGAAGGCCCGCCAGGCACAGTCGCGCAAGAAGCAGGTGGAGCGCATCGAAATGCCGGAGATCAAGCGCAGCTCGCGGCGCTTTCCCGCGTTCGGCTTCCGGCAGCGCCGCCCCTCCGGCCGCGAGGTGCTCACGCTGCAGGGTCTGCGCAAGGCCTACGGCAAGCACACCGTGCTGGATGGCGTCAACTTCTCCATCGAGCGCGGCGAGCGTGTGGCGGTGGTGGGGCCGAACGGCATCGGCAAGTCCACCTTGCTCAAGATCATCGCGGGGCTGCTGGAGGCGGACGCGGGCGCGGTGAAAATGGGCTACGAGGCGCAGCCGGGCTACTTCGCGCAGGATCACCACGAGGTGTTGCGCGGCCGCACGAGCGTGTACGAATGGTTGCACAGTCAAGCCCCGGGGGAGTCGGTGGGCACCATCCGCGGTCTGCTGGGACGCGTGCTGTTCTCCGGGGACGATGTGGAGAAGTACGTCAGCGACCTGAGCGGGGGCGAGGCCGCGCGCCTGCTGCTGGCTGCGCTGATGCTGCGTCAGGACAACCTGCTTGTGCTGGACGAGCCCACCAACCACCTGGACCTGGAGGGTCGCGAAGCGCTGATGCGCGCCCTGGGCGAATTCGACGGCACGCTGCTGTTCGTGAGCCACGACCGCCACTTCGTCTCCCACGTGGCCCGGCGCATCCTGGTGCTCTCGCCCGAGGGCGTGGAGGATGTGCACGGCAACTACGAGGACTACCTGCGCGCGCGGGGCGAGGACTTCCTGGCCGGCGGCACCCCTCCCGGGGCGAGGCCGGGTGCGGGCCGCGCCCGGGGCGAGCCGGCCGCGGGGGGCGACTATGCGGAGCGCAAGGAGCGCAAGCGCGCCCTGGGCAAGCTGCGCAAAGAAGTCGAGCGCCTGGAGGCGCAGGTGGTGAAGCTGGAAGGGGAACTGGAGGGCATCGCCGTGCGCTTCGCGGCCGAGGGTTACTTCCAGACCGCCGATCGGGCACAGGTGCAGCGCGACCAAGCCATGCAGGCGGAGACCCAGCGCCGGCTCAAGGAAACCATGGCCGCTTGGGAGCGGGCCGCCTCCGAGCTGGAGCGGGTGCAGGAAGCCTCCTGATACCAATTTTGCATCCAAAATGAAGAACATCTCCGCGACCCTGAGGAGCGCGAAGCGCGTCTCGAGGGGCGCGGCAGCTCCGGTTGCGGCCTTCGAGACGCCCCACTGCGCGGGGCTCCTCAGGCACGCGGCCTATGGGCGCGATTTGAATGCGAATTGGTATGACGCGCGGCGTGCCGCCGGCCCGTATCACAGCCCCGCGGCACTCTTGATGTTGCCCACGAGGCGGCCGTTGTGGAACTTCTCCACGGGCTTGAAGGCGGGCTTGCGCAGCTTCACGGCCACGGGGGCGACCATCACCGGCAGGGCGCGCGGCACGACGCTGAAGGTGGCCGGCAGGAGCCCGATGGGCTGGCCGTCCACCTCCACGTATACCGGGCCATCCAGGGCCACAGCGCTGAGCCGCTCCACGCTCTGCCAGTGCAGGTGCGCGCCGCGGGGCCGCAGGGAGCCCATCCAAAGGCCGGCCAGCTTGAGGGACAGCGACCACCAGGGTTCGCCACCCAGCCAGGCCAACTCCAGCAGCCCGTCAGTCGGATCGGCCTGAGGCGCCACGTGGCCGAAGGCGGGATAGTAGCGCCCGCCCATCACCATGCCCACCGCGCAGACGCCCTCGTAGAGCACCTCGCCGCCGCTTTCCAGCCGCACGTGCGTGCCGCGCCGCGTGGTGCCTTCGCGCAGGGCTTCGGCGATGCGGCCCAGTGCCTGCAGCAGATTGGTGCGGGGGTCGCGCCATTCGCGCTTCACGTGACCCGTCACACCGAAGCTGGCGCCGTTGAGGAAGTGGCGCACGAGGCGACCGCCCTCGGGTCCCTCGAAGTCCACGCGTCCCACGTCATAGGGGAGCGTGTGTCCCGCGCTGAGGATCTCCAGTTGCCGCCCCAGCCGCCGCGGCAGGTCCAACGTGCGGCTCCATTGGTCGGGCCGGGACAGGGAAAGGAAACCCACCTTGAGCCGGCGCCGGTGCCCTTCCGCCAGTTCCATGATGCCATTCACGACGCCGTGGGCCGTGGCCACATCGCCCACGGAGACTAGCTTGCGGAAGCCCTGCAGGGCGGCCTCCTTGGCGGCTTGGGCCGCCTCCTCCGCGCTCTCCACCACCGTCACCTCCGCCGGGGCCAGCTCGCGCAGGCACACGCGTTGGGACGCCATCCAGTGGCGCCCGTCGCGGCTGCAATTGCCTTGCGGGTTGAGGAAGAGTTGGGTGGCTTCCGCCATGGTGCGGCCTTGGCTAGGCGCTGGGGGCAGCGGGGGTCATTCGCCCTTGTCAGGATAGCGAATCGTCTCGATCTTTTCCACGCCGGGCAGGGCTTCAGCGATCGGCCGCAGGCGCGCCGGATCGCCCAGCAGCACGATTTCCAGCCGGTCCGGATGGTGCGTGCGCTGCAGCGCGCCGCGCACGGCCTCGGGGGTGGCCGCCAGCAGCTTGCGGCGGTTCGCCTCCACGTCATCCGTCACAAGGCCGTAGAGCGCTTCCTCCACCTCCAGCGTGAGCAGCTTCTGCGGTGTGTCGCGCTTGAAAGGGTAGGAGTTGATGAGCGCGCTGCGTGCCAGCTCCAGCTCCGCTTCCGTCACGCCCTGCTCCACCAGCTCCCGGTACAGACGAACCACCAGCGGCACGGCCTCGGCCGTGTGCTCGATGCTGGGGAAGGTGTACATGGTGAACGGCGCTCGCGCATTGCGCGGGCCGCGGCCCCCGGCGGACTCGTACCAGCAGGAGGCGCCGTAGGAGAGCCCGCGCTCGCCCCGCACGATGCGGAACAGGCGCGAGTTCATGTCGCCGCCGAAGGTGTAGCCGATCAGCCGGTGCAGGTGCCAGTCCGGCACCGTCTGCGCCACAGCGAAGCTCCCCAGCAGCACCTCGTCCGTGCTCGTTTGCCCATCGGTGACGATGGTGACGCGGTGCCCGGCGCCGCGGCGGGGTGGAGCGAAGCCATCCCACGGGAACGGCGTCCCGGCAGCGGACGGGCCGTCCGCCGCGGGCAGCGCTAAGCGCTCCATGATGCGTGTCTCGGCCTCCGCCTGCGGCAGGTCGGACAGCACGGCGCAGAATGCCTCGCGCTCGGAGAGCAGCCGGCGGTACTGGGTGTGCAGGTCGTCCAGCCTGGCGGCGCGCAGGCCGGATTCCAGGCCATCGGCGCGGTAGGCGTGGGGCCGGCCGCGATAGATGCGCTGCAGATACACCTCCTGCGCGCGCAGCTGCTTGGATTCCTCCCGGTCCGCCACCCAGGCGCTGGTCAGCTCGGCTTTGAGCTGCGCAAACTCCCCGGGGTCGAAGTTCGGTTGAAGCAGCGAGGTCAGGAACAGGTCCAGCGCCGCGTCCAGATTGGCCGTGAGCGTCGTCAGGCGCAGCGTCACGTGGTCGTTGAACAGCGAGAAGCCCGTGGCGGCGCCCAGCCGCTCCAACTGCCCGCTCAACTCCGCGTGATCCATCCCTCCCGCACCCATGAACATCAGCCGCAGCGCAAAGCGCGACAGCCCCTGCAGCGGCTCGGGATCCAGGCAGGCGCCCGAGCGCGGCACCACCAGGAACACCTGGGTGATCGGTGTGGCGGGGTCGTGCTGGTAGATCAGCCTCACGCGTTGCCTCCGTCCCCGGGGCGCTGCACGACCGTGAGACGGGGCGCTCCCGTCAGGTAGCGCTCCAGTACGGTCATGACCTCCTCGCCCGTGACGCGCTCCATGGCATGCACCAGGTGCTCGCCGAAGCGCGGATCGTCGCAGGCGACGGCATGGCCGCCCACCTGTCGCGCGAGGCTCATGTTGGAGCGCAGACCCGAATACACCGCGAGCCGGGTCTGGTTGAGCGCCCGCTCCAGCTCGGCCGGCGGGATGCCGTCACGCCCCAGCGCCTCCAGCACTGCCTGCACGGCCGCCTCGGCCCGCTCGGCGGGCACGTCGTGCTGCAGGGCCACGTCCACCAGGAACAGGGCCGGCGAGGCCAGGTACATCTCCGCTTCCATGGAGAACGCGGCGACCTGCGTGCCGAGCCCATCGGCCACGATGCGACGGTACAGCGGGGAGGACTGCCCCGCGGACAGCACGGCCCCCAGCACCGCCAGGGCCGGCTGATCGGCGTGCAGCACGCCCGGGGTGCGCCAGGCCAGCATCAGATTGTCCGTGGAAATCTTGTCGTGCCGCACCTCCACATGCCGGCTCTCGGCCCAGGGGGCGTCCGGCGGCGCGGAGGGCGGACGCGCGCCGCCGGGCTTCAGCCCACCATAGGCGCGCTCCAACTCGCCCAGCAGCCAGGGCTCGTCGAAGCCCCCGGCGACCACCACCACGGCACGGTTGGGCGCGTAGTGCGTGTGGTAGAAGCGCGCAAAGTCTTCGTCGCGGAAGGCGCTCACCTGCTCCGTGTAGCCGATGATCGGGTGCCGGTAGGGGTGGGCCGGGAAGGCCACGGCCATCAGCGTGTTCCAGAGCTGGTCGGAGGGCATATCTTTGTACATGTTCATCTCGCCCAGCACGGCCCCCCGCTCGATCTCGATCAGCTCCGGGCTCAGGCGCAGGTTCACCATGCGGTCCGCTTCCACCTCGATCACCCGCGTGAGCTGCTCGCTGGGCACGTTCACGTGGTAGGCCGTCGTGTCGTAGGACGTGAAGGCATTGAGCCCCACGCCGCCCACCTCGGCCATCACGCGGTCGAAGTCGCCGTCCTTCAGCTTGGCCGTCTCGCGGAACATCATGTGCTCGAAGAAGTGCGCCAAGCCCCGCTCCCGGTCGCCCTCCAGGGCGCTGCCCACCGTGTAGTGCGTAAGGTAAGCGGCCACCGGGCTGATGGGGTTGTGCACCAGCAGCACGGCTAACCCGTTGTCCATCCGGTAGTGCTGCACCGGAAAGGCATTCATGTACGTGAAGGAATCGACTTGCTCCAAGGCAGGCTCCGAAGACCAGGAAACGACCACGGCAGGCGACTGCGCGCCGGACACACCATTGCGTTCCGCCGCGTGAAGGCGGCGGCCCGTTTGTCCATCTTAGCGGATCGGATGCGGGAGGCCAAAGGCGCGGCGGGGATGCCGTTCAGGCCGTGCCGCGCCGCGGCTTAGGGATGGGCCGCGTGCGCGGTGTGCGGATGCTCGATGAGGGTCGCCAGCACCATGCCGGGGTTGGGCGAGTGCGCCCATTCCCGCGCCGGCGGGATGCGTCGCGTAGGCTGCGGCCGGGCCGGGGCGGCAGGCCGCTGGGTCCGCACGCGCTCCAGGAACTCGCGCGCCAGCTCCCGGTGGCACAGGTCCGTCACGCAATGGCAGGTCAGCACCAGATCCTCCTGGCCTGTGGAGGCGTCCAGCAGCGCGTGGAACCGTTCCGGCTCCGCCGCATAGCGCTTGCGCAGCAGGTTCTTGTACCGCAGCCGGAAGAACGGCCAACTGAACTCGCCGTTGACGAGCGCCTCCAGCCAGCGTCGCGGCGGCGCCAGCACGTGCGCCGGGTTGACGTACGGGCTGACGCTCTGCACATGCCGGGCCGGCAAAGCCCTGCGGTCCGCGTCTCTCTGGGACATCACGTGAAGCATAGGGGAACCTCGTCCGTGAGCGATCTTCCGTGATCGGAAGCATCCCTGACTCTTGTTAAGAGTTTAGCTTGGGTCCGAAGCGAAGTCAAAAAATTTTTGTTTGTCCTTTCGTCGGAGAAGGATACCGTATCCGATCGCGCCTGGGCATTTTCGAACCGCTCCGGGTGGCACGCCTTCTGTAAGAGATGGGATGTGACCATTGGCCCGGGCTGCACCGGACCTGTGCCCGGATCGGCACCAAGGCCCGGCCGCCAAGGTTCTTCGCCCGACGGGATGCCGCCGTCAAAATGGCTGGTGCCAGGGTGGCCTGATGCGATATGCTGAAAAATCGGGCACAATGGTGGATGCTTGTGATGAAAAATACCGCGCACACGGATGGACAGTATGGCATCGCCGGAACGTGAAGGGATTGAAATCCTGGTGCTGGACGACGAGGAGAGCATCCGCTGGGTGATCGGCAAGACCATCACCGAGCCCGGCTGCAAGCTTCACTTCGCGGACAGCGCGGAGGCGGCCACGGCGTTGATGGCACGGCAGCCCATCGACTTCGCCCTGGTGGACATCAATCTGCCGGGAGAGGATGGTCTGTCGTTCCTCGAACAGCAGCACGCGGCGCACCCGGACCTGCTGGTGGCCGTGATTACCGGCGAGAGCACCATGCACAACGCCGTCACGGCGATGAAGCTGGGTGCCTTCGACTACCTCACCAAGCCCTTTGACATTGAGGAGGTGGAGGCGCTGGCGCAGCGCGCCATGCAGACGATCCGCCAGGGTCGCCGGCACCGGCCGGGCAGCACGCCCACCCGCGCGCCGACGGAAGGTGACTCGATCATCGGTCGCAGCCGCGCCGTGCGTGAGGTGCACAAGGCCATCGGGCGTGTGGCGCCCTCGGATCTCACGGTGCTGATCCTGGGGGAAAGCGGGACGGGCAAGGAGTTGATCGCACGGGCGATTCACCAGCACTCGCCGCAGGCCAACCGTCCCTTTGTGGGCGTGAACTGCGCCGCCATTCCGCGGGATTTGCTGGAGGCGGAGCTGTTCGGCCACGAGAAGGGCGCCTTCACGGGCGCCATAGAGCGCAAGGCGGGCAAGCTGGAGGCGGTGGGCGAGGGCACGATCTTCCTGGATGAGATCGGCGACATGTCCCTGGAGCTGCAGGCCAAGCTGCTGCGCGTGCTGCAGGAGCGCGAGTTCCAGCGTGTGGGCGGGTTGCAGACCATTCCCCTGCGCGCGCGGGTGATCGCCGCCACGAACCAGAGCCTGGATGAGGCGGTGGCCCAGGGGCGCTTCCGCCAGGATCTTTTCTACCGCATCAACACGTTCACCCTGCGCTCCGCGCCCCTGCGGGAGATCCGCGAGGATGTGCCGCTGCTATGCGAGCACTTTGTGCGGCGCTACGCGGAGAAGATGGGTGTGCCGCCACGCACGCTGACGCCCGAGGCGATTCAGCGCCTCACCGCGCACGATTGGCCGGGCAACGTGCGGGAGTTGGAGAACGTCATCAAGAGTCTGGTCATCACGGCGCGCTCGGCCGTGATCGACGCGGAGGATCTGCCCCGCAACATCGCCGGCGAAGGCGCGCCAGCCGATCTGGACCAGGCCTTCGAGCAGACCGTGCTGCAGACGTGGCAGTCCGTCGTGCGCGCCTACTGCGCGGATGGCGGCACGGGCCTGCTGCAGCGTGCCGAGACGCACCTGGAGCGCCCGTTGATCCGCCAGGTGCTGAACGAGCTGAACTGGAACCAGGTGCGCGCAGCCAAGGTGTTGGGCATCAACCGCAACACCCTGCGCGCCAAAATCCAGGCGCTGGGCATCCGCAAGCGTGGCGGGTCCGGCCAACCCGCGGAAGCGAGCCCCTGAACTGCGACCGGGGTTGCATCGCCGCACGCCGCTCCGCAGGGCCGCGGAGCTTGGGTCCATCGTTGAATCGAGAATAGACAGGAGGCGGCATGAGCGATCAATCCGGCAACGGCCGTCGTGGCCGACCCGACATGCCGCAGAGGGTGAAGTGTCCCCAGTGCGGCGAGCTCACGCCCTATGAGGGCAATCCCTGGCGGCCGTTCTGCTCCGAGCGCTGCAAGATGATCGACCTGGGCACCTGGGCCGAGGGCGGCTATGCCCTCCCCACCGAAGACACCCCCGGCGACGACGAAGGCGAGCGGTAGCCGGCGCCCGGACGTATTGGACGGGCCGGTGCCGAGCCGCTACGATCGGTCATCGGGAGTCGAAACTGCCGGTGTACGCACGGGAAGATTGCCACATGCAGACCCACCATCGTTTCACCGCTGTGATCGAACGGGAGGGCGACGGGTACGTCGCGCTGTGTCCGGAATTGGACGTGGCCAGCCAGGGCGCGAGCATCGCGGAAGCCCGAGCCAACCTGATCGAGGCGCTCCAACTCTTCCTAGAGACCGCGCCGCCGGAGGAAGTGGCGGAACGCCTGCGGGGAGAGGTGTACGTCACGCAGCTCGAGATTGCAGTTGGTTAGGCGGCGCGTATTCTCCGGCCGCGACCTGATGCGATTGCTGGAATCCCATGGCTTTCAGGAGGTGCGCAGGCGAGGGAGCCATTTGGTGATGCAATGCACGGAAGGCGGGCGCACGGTCACCGTCCCGATTCCCGATCACTCCGAGATCCGCCGGGGCACGTTGCTCTCCATCATTCGGCAAAGAGGAATCCCGCGCTCGGCCTTCGAGACCGAGTAGCCGGGCTCAATCCCCTTCCCTCAGCCACTCCAGCAGCAGGCGGGCGCTGTTGCGTTCCTCGTCGCGGGCGGCGTAGACCAGCGTCACCGGGCCCTCGCCCAACAGCGCGCGCAGCTTCGCCACGGCGTCCGGATTGGCGGCCAGCTCGGCGCGGTAACGGTGCTGGAACTCCGCCCACTTGGCGGGGTCGTGGGCGAACCACGTGCGCAGGTCCGGCGTGGGCGCGATGTCCTTCAGCCACAGGTCGACGCGCGGGTCTTCCTTGCGGACGCCGCGCGGCCAGAGCCGCTCCACCAGCACGCGCGTGCCGTCCTCCGGTACCCGTGCCTCGTAGACGCGCTTGAGGCGCGGCGCGGGATGCTTGCCGGTCGCCATCGGGTGCGCTCCGTCTGGGGGTTGCGCGTGCCGGTCCGCGCGGCGTGCGCTTACGCCACGGCTCCTGCCGCATACAGGGCGTCGATGCGGGCGGCATCGTAGCCCAGCTCGCCCAGCACCTGCCGCGTGTGTTCGCCCAGCCGGGGCGGCCGATGGATGGTGCGCGCGCCGAAGTCCGTGAGGTGGAAGGGCACGTTGGACGTCTTGATGTGGCCGTAGTCCGGGTCGTCCGTCTCGACGAACGGGTGCAGGGCGTCCACCTGCCCCCCCGCCATCAGCTCGGCCAGGTTGTTGATGGGGGAGGAGGGCACGCCGGCGGCCACCAGGGTCTGCACCACATCCTCGGTCTTCCACTTCGCCAGCGCTTCGTTCAGGTGGCCCAGGAACTCGGGCAGGTTGGCCATGCGGCTGGGGTTGTCCTTGTATTTGGGCTCCGCCAGCATCCACTCCAGCTTGAGCGCCTTGGCCATGCGCTCCCACAGGTTCTGGTTGGCCGCGGCGATGAGCACCCAGCCGTCGCCGGTGCGGAAGGCTTGGTAGGGCGTGGCGCTGGCGTGCCCGGAGCCCAGCTTCTTGGGCAGCAGGCCGTTGTTGAAGAACGGCACGAGCTGCACCAGCATCAGCCCCAGCGCGCTCTGCAGCAGGGAGCCCTCCACCTTGCCGCCCAGGTCCGTATCGCGGCGGCGGTACAGCGCCACCACCGTGGCAAGCGCGGCGGTGAGGCCGGAGGTGAGGTCGAGAAACGAGACACCTGTGCGCACCGGCTCGCCGTCCGGCATGCCCGTGAAGCTCATGATCCCGCTGTAGGCCTGCAGCAGCGTCTCATAGCCCGGACGCTTGGCCAGCGGCCCCTGGCGCCCGAAGGCGGCGATGGAGGTGTACACCAGGCGCGGATTAAGCTCGCGCAGGGTCTCGTAGCCCAGCCCGAACTTCTCCATGTCGCCCGTCTTGAAGTTCTCCACCAGCACGTCCGCCCCTTTGGCAAGCTCGCGGATGACCTCCACCCCCCCGTCCGTCTTCAGGTTCACCACGATGCCGCGCTTGTTGAAGTTGAGCGCCATGAACGAGTCGCTCATGTCCTTGGTGAACGGCGCCCAGTAGCGCGTCTCGTCGCCCTTGGCGTCCTCCACCTTGATCACCTCGGCACCGAGGTTGGCCAGCGTGTGGCCGCAGAAGGGGCCGGCCAGCACGCGCGACATGTCGAGCACGCGGATGCCGGCCAGGGGCAGGGAGTTTCCTTCGGTCATGGTGAGTCGTCCTTCGCAGGGTCGGAGGTGTACAAGCACCGCCGGCGGCGATGGGAGCGCACCGCGGGCGTTCGTGATGCCGAGGTATACCCCAGCCGGGCTTAGCCGTTCAACCCGCCAAGCGCAGCAGCAGCCTGCGTGCGGGGCGGACGGGTCCGACGCGGACCTTCGCCCGGTACGTCGCGGCGCCTACCGCAGCAGGTGCTGGCGCAGGATGTCTGTGTAGGGCCCGGGACGCGAGATGTACGGGAAGTGCCCGCCCGTGGGCAGGGTATGCACCGTGGCGCCGGGGTAGCGGTCGCGCACTTCCTGCCGCGCCGCGGGTGGCATCACGGGGTCGTCCGCGCAATCGATGATGGCGATGCGGTCCGTCGGAAGGGACAGCGGGGGCGCGTTCTGCGCACGCAGCAACGCCAGCACGCGTGCCTTGAGGTGCCGCGCGGAGATCATCTCGCGGCCCTGCATGCCAATTACCCGCTTGGCGAGCGCCAAGCCCGGGTCGCTCTCCGGCCAATCGTTCACCCGGGCCACGCGCTCGGCCTTCAGATCGCGGGCCGGCATGGCCTCCAGTTCCTCCAGCGGGGGATTGCGCGGCCGCCAGGAGGCGTGCGGATCGCAGAGGGAGTTGCCGATGAACAGCCGCTCCACCAACTCCGGGTGACGCGCCGCCACCAATTGCGCCGTGTACCCGCCCAGCGAGGAGCCCAGCAGGCTCGTGATGCGAATGCCCTTGACGCGCAGGATCTCCGCGATGCCGTCCGCAAAGCGCTCCACGTCCGGCACGGCCGGGTAGGTGAAGGCGATCAGCCGCACCTGACGGGAGAGCGCCCGCATCTGCTGCCAGAAGATTTCCGCCGTGCCCAGCGTGCCCGGCAAGAGCACAAGCGTGCGGCTACTGTTCGCCCGTGCGCCGGTCGCCGAGTCAATCACGCCCCAGCGCGCCCCCCGCACCTGCGCGGATTGTTCGGGGTGCTGCTTGCGGAAGCGCATCAGGTCGGCGAGGTCGCTCATGGGCGCAGCTCCGGGGATGGGGGTGCGGGGGGCCGGCGCGGGCGGTCAGGGCTGGCCGCAGGGCCAAGGTAGACACCCTACCCCCATTCCACGCATACGGAAAGGGGTGTCGTCTTTACAGCCGCTCGCTGGGGGCGGTGCTGTGGTGCGGGGACGGAATCGACGGTGGCGCTGTGCGGAACACGGCCAGTGCCCGTCGCTCGGGCATGGCTCCGTATGCGGGTTCAGCGGGGATGGAGAGCCAGCGGAGATGCCGAACCGGTGCCGCCCCGGACATGGGTCAGGTCATCGGGGAGAGTCCACCAACCGGAATGCGGGGTGGCACCGGTTCGTGCGCGGTCTGCCGCGGGTTGCCCGGCGGCAGGAGGCCGATGCGTTGGCCCAGGGGTGCGCGGAAGGCGACTGGAATCAGGAGGAGGACGCACCTCCCGCGCGAAACCCTGGTGCATTTGACGCGGCGGCCGCAAACGGTCACATCGCGATCCTACGGTTAAATACTTGACTGGTCAGTAAACTACACGACGAAACACGGGAGCGCAAGGCGGCAGGTGCAGCTTATGTAGCGAGAGGCGGTGCGTTGGGAGGGGGCGACCCCGAGTGCCATCCGATGCTGGGCGGGAGCTCAGGCGTCCGGCGCTGTCACCAGGCGCAGGGCGAGGGGCCCCAGGCGCTCCATCACGCCCACGTCGTCGGCCGTCTTGGCGAGCAGGATCATGCCGTAGAGATAGGCCAGCAGGGCTTGCGCCGCGGCCGGGACGTCCGTCCCGGGCGGAAGCTGGCCGGCGGTGCTGGCCTCAGCCAGGGCGCGCTCGAAGTAGCCCGCGAAGCGGCCGAAGGCACCCTGCAGGCGCTGGCGGATGACCTCGTCCTGAGAGGACAGCTCCAATGCCAGGTTGCCGAAGGGGCAGCCCTGCACGTTGCCGGCACGCTCCTTGTTGCGGGACTGCTGGCCTGCGGCGCGCTGAAAGGCCCGCTGGATGCGCTGCAGGGGTGGCACGTCCGGCTGGAACGCGGGCTCCAGCACTTCGCTGCGGGTGGTCTCCCACCACGCGTCCAGGGCGGCCAGGGCCAGATCGCGCTTAGAGGGGAAGAAGTGGTAGAAGCTGCCCTTGCGCACGCCCGCGCCGCGGCACAGGTCGTCCACACTGACCGAGGCGTAACTGCGCGCCCGGATCAGCCCCACAGCCGTGTCGATCAGTCGTTCCCTGGCGTCGCTGGTGCGGCCCATCGTTACTGGCTCCGAGGTAGTGCTTCCCGCAAGACCGCCCGGCCCGCGGGGCAGCGGCGCGCCCCTGCGGGCGAAAGCGCCATGATATCATGACTATAGCGCGGCGGGCGGCAAAGCACAGCCCTTTGTTGCACGGCGCCCGGAAGCTTCCGGCGCATCGTCGCACTCCAGAGCGCCTCGGTGGGGGCGACAGGGGCGGTGTCGGGGCCCATTGTTGACCACCCGGTCCAACGCTCCTAAGATCGAGACAATTTGGGCTGGCTGGCCTGCTCGGCCCGCGCCCCACCGTCGCCTCACGCTCTCACCCGCAGGGTCTCATGATCGATCTCTACACCTGGGCCACGCCCAACGGGCGCAAGGTGTCCGTGATGCTGGAAGAATTGGGCCTTTCCTACACGGTGCATCCCATCAACATCGGTAAAGACGAGCAGTTCAGCCCAGAGTTCCTCGCCATCAGTCCCAACAACAAGATTCCGGCCATCATCGACCAGGACGGGCCGGGCGGAAAGTCCTTCTCCCTGTTCGAATCGGGCGCGATCCTGTTCTACCTGGCCGAGAAGACGGGGCGCTTCTTCCCCACCGAGCCCGGCGCGCGCTATCGCACCATGCAGTGGCTGATGTTCCAGATGGGCGGGGTGGGCCCCATGTTCGGGCAGAACCACCACTTCCGCATGGAGTCGGTCAACGACCCCTACGGCCTGGAGCGCTACGCCAAGGAGACCGCGCGCCTCTATGGCGTGATGGACAAGCACCTGGCGGGCAGCGAGTACTTCGCGGACGACTACAGCATTGCCGACATGGCCATCTATCCCTGGGTGGCCCGGCACTCGCGCCACAAGACCGACCTCAACGACTTCCCCCACGTGAAGCGCTGGTACGACCTGGTCGGTGCCCGCCCGGCCGTGGAGAAAGGCATGGCCGTGCCCTTCGCGAACTAGCGGCGACCCACTCTCACACAGCACCCGCCTCGCGGAAGGCGGCGATCTCCTCGGCGCTGTAGCCCAGCTCGGCCAGCACGGCGTCCGTGTGCTGCCCCAGTTGCGCCGGGGGCTCGCCGGTCTGCGGGGCGCCGCCGGAGAGGCGATAGGCGGGACGGAACACCTCGAACGGCCGCTCCACGCCCGGCACGCCCTCGAAGCGTTGCACGGAGCCGCGCTCCTGCACGGGAGGCAGGCGGGTCGCCTCGTCCAATCCCAGCACGGGCCCGGCCGGCACGCCCGCGGCGTTGAGGGCCGCCACCCACTCCGCGCCGGGCCGCTCCTGCAGGGCGCTCTCCAGCTCCGCCTTCAGGGCGTCGCGGTGCTGGATGCGCGCGTCGGGATCGGGGAAGCGCGGGTCGGCGATCAGGGCCTCGCGGCCCACGATGCGGCAGAACGCCTCGAACTGCGGCTGCATGTTGGCCGCCACGTTGATCAGGCCGTCCGCCACGCGGAAGCTGCCGGAGGGACTGGCGCTGAAGTTGTCGTTGCCCATCAGCCGGGGCTTCTGCCCAGCCGCCAGCCAGTTGGAGGTGGCCCAGCCCATGGCGGAGATGGTGGCATCGAGCATGGACACGTCGATGAACTGCCCGGTGCCGGCCGGGTCGCGCTCGCGCTGCAGCAGCGCCGCCACGATGGCGTAGGCGGCGTTAATGCCGCCCAGCGTATCGCTGACCGGGTAACCCGCGCGCAGGGGGCCGCTGCCGGCATCGCCCGTGGTGGCCATGGCCCCGGAGAGCCCCTGCACGATCTGGTCGTAGGCGGGCTTGGCGCGGTAGCTGGTGTCCTGCCCGAAGCCGGAGATGGCGCAGTAGACCAGCCCCGGCCGCTCCGCCCGCAGGGCCTCGTAGCCCAGCCCCAGGCGCTCCATCACGCCGGGACGGAAGTTCTCCAGCACCACGTCCGCCGTGGCCAGCAGGCGCAGGAAGATCGCCTTGCCGTCCGGATGCTTCAGGTTCAGCGTGATGGCGCGCTTGCCCGCGTTCAGGCCAAGGAAGGACGCCCCCATGTTGCGGGCGTTGAGGGCCGGATCGGCCCCCTGCCGCCGCGCCGCATCCCCGCTGCCGGGCTGCTCGATCTTGATCACCGTGGCGCCCATCTGCACCAGGTGGTAGCTGCAATAGGGCCCGGCGATCACCGAGGAGAGATCCAGCACGCGGATGTCGTCGAGGGGCAGGCGCATGGGCGGGTAGGCAGAAGAGCCGGCTGGAGTGCGAGGGTGCACGGTTCTTGGCACAGGGCCGGGCGGTGCGGCGTCGGCGCCGCAGCCCGGGGTTTCCGCCGCGGGGCCTGGGCCCGCGCGACGTACGCAGCATAGTGAGCGCGCAGGTCCCTGGCAAGCGCGGGCGGTCGCTCGCGGCGCTTGGTCGTGCTATCGCTGGGGCATATGCGCCGCCCCGCGCGGCCCCTCCCCCCATCCCGCAGGAACGCGCCCATGGCCTACGTGATCATCTTCGAAGCAGAGCCCAACCCTGGACGCGAGGAAGAGTACTTCGCCATATCCAAGGGACTGTTCGCCGAGCTTTACAAGCAGCCGGGCTTCATCCGCATCGACCGTGCGCGCTCGGTGATGACCGAGGGCAAGCTGCTCTCCATCAGCTTCTGGGAGAGCGAGGCGGCGATCGAGGCGTGGTACCACCACCCCAAGCATCGCGAGGCGCAGGTGCAGGGCAAGCGCGGCATCTTCAAGCGCATGCGCATCACGCGCCTGCAGGTGCTGGCCGAGCGCGACGTGCCCGTGGACGCCTCCGACACGGCGGATTGACGGGCTGCGGTCCCTCAGAACTTGTAGACGAGGGTGACGGAGCTGGTGGCGTCCGTGCGCTGGACGCCCGCGGGGACGTCCGAGTTGTGCGTCACGTCGTAGGACAGGCGGGCGGAGAGATTGCCCTGGATGCTCAGCGTGAGCGCGGTCTGCGAGAGCACCAGCGTATTGGTGCGGCCGCTCTCCACGATGACGTATTCGTTGAAGCTGGAGCCCTTGATGAACTCCCAGTTCAGCTCCGAGATGAGCACGCCAATGGGTTCGCGCTGCACGTCGGCCAAGTCGGTGCGGCGGGTCTGGCGGGTGCCCGCGCCGATCTCCGCCACGAGGCTCGTGTCGCCGGCCTGCAGCAGTTGCCGCCCGTAGCCGCCCACCTCCGACCAGCGCCAGCGAATGCCCTGCGAGACGTTGCGGTCATAGCGCAGTGCCTCGAACAGGTAGTTGCTCGGGCTCAGCTTGTAGGCGCTGGTCTGCGAGGCGCGGTACTGCTGACTGGCGGCAGTATCCTGCGTCTCGCTGAAGATGGTCTCGGCGCGGAACTGGTGGCGCCAGCGGGGCCGGTCGTTAACCACGCGCGCGCGGGCATAGGTGGAGAGCGAGGGCGCGTTGCCGCTCACGGAGAGATAGCCCAGTTCGGCTTCGCTGTTCCAGTGGCTCTCCTGCACCTCGCCGGCGCTCAGCCACTGGCTGATGCGGCCCTCGCTGGGATTAAAGATCGCGCCTTCGCCACCATTGGCCTGGGCCCGCGGCGCGCAGGCCAGAGCCAGCGTAGGCAACAGCACGGCACAGAGCAGAACTCGGCGAAGCAGCATGAGCAGGCGGCGAAGCTCGCGCGGCGGCAGCGGACGCCGTCGCGGAGACTGCGGATGGTTTGCAGGATACATCCAGGCTACCATGCCCGGGCGCGAAGGCCCAGCCGAGGCGCACCGGCGCCATTCGTGGTAGCCGGAAGCGCCCGGGCTGACCCCCGCCGTGCCGGAAATGCGGTGACGTGCGGCACTGGAGCGGCTACAATCCAGCGCCGGGGAAGCGGGCACTATAGCCCGTGAGCGCAGCGCAGCGACCCGGCCAGCCGAGCATCAGGGAATGGGAGACCATGACGGATTTACTGATCAAGGCCGGCCGGCTCTTCGACGGCCAATCCGACCGCCTGCTGGAGCAGGCCTACGTGGCCATTGAGGCCGGTCGCATCATGGCCGTGGGGCCGCAGAGCGAACTGGCCGAGCACCCGGAGCATTTCGCGCGCACGCTGGAGCTGGGGCCACAGGTGACGCTGCTGCCCGGGCTCATCAACATGCACGTGCACATGGCCTTCAGCGGCTCGGCGGATGTGATGGGCGACCACCTGCGCGAATCGCCGCAGGCGCGCCTGATTCGCTCCGTGGAGAACCTGAAGCGTGCCCTGGCCACGGGCGTGACCACCGTGCGCGATTGCGCGACCGTGAACGAGATCGCCTTCGCCGTGCGCGATGCGGTGGAGCAGGGCACGCTGGTCGCGCCGCGAGTGGTGGCGGCCGGGGCGGGCATAACGACCACGGGCGGCCATTGCTGGTTCTGCAGCGTGGAGGCCGACGGCGAGCTGGAGGTGCGCCGCGCCGTGCGTGCGCAGGTGAAGGCCGGCGCTGACTTCATCAAGGTCTTCGCCACGGGTGGCAACTCCACACCGGGCACCAACCCGCTGGCCGCGCAGTATGGCGAGGCGGAACTGCGTGCCCTGACCGAGGAGGCCCGGCGCCTGGGCGTGCGCACGGCCTCCCACGCGCACGGCACGCCGGGCGTGCATGGTTCCATTGCCGCGCGCATGACCACCATCGAGCACTGCACGTTCCAGACACCCGCGGGCATCGCCTACGAGCCGGAACAGGCCCGCACCATGGCCGGCGAGGGCATCTACGTGTGCCCCACCATCTTCCAGGGCATCGGTAAGACCCGGCGCCTGGAAGACCCCGACCTCACACCGCGCGAGCGGGCCTTCATGACCCTGCAGCGGGCGCGCTTCGAGTTGGTGAACAAGCTGGTGGACGATGGCGTGCGCATCGTCTCGGGCAGCGACGCGGGCGTGGCCCACAATACCTTCGCGGACTATCCGGGCGACTTGGTGCTGAGCGTAGAGGGCGCGGGGCTTTCCCCGGCCTATGTGCTCAAGTCTGCCACCTCCGTGGCCGCCGAGGCGCTGGGGCGCGAGGACCTGGGCGTGCTGGCGCCGAGCCGTGCGGCGGACCTGCTGGCCGTGCGCGGCGATCCCCTCGCGGACATCCGCGCGCTGCTGAAGCCGGTGGCCGTGGTGGCGCGGGGCCAGGTTTTCAGCGGCCCGCTCGGCGCCTGATCCGCCGCTGCCCTCGACCGGAGACGGCCTGCGGCGCCCACCTCATCCTCAACCGGAGCCATGCCGATGGCCAGCGTGGAGTTCGAGCAGTTGTACCGCACCTTGCAGGCCCAGCCGGACCGAGCCGCCCTGCCCGTGGAAGAGCTGCGGGAGGCGGGGCGTCGCAAGGCCGCGCAGATCCCAATTCCCGCGGACGTCACCTGCACACCCGTGGACGCGGGTGGGGTGCCGGGGGAGTGGATCGTCGCACCGGGCGCGGATGCGCGAGGCGCGCTGCTGTACCTGCACGGCGGCGGCTACTATCGCGGCGCCATCGCCACGGTGCGCGAGATGTGCGGGCGCCTCTCCCGCGCCGCCGGGCTGCGTGTGCTGGCCATCGACTATCGTCTGGCGCCCGAGTACCCCTTCCCCGCCGCGCTGGAGGACGCTTTGGCTGCGCTGCGCTGGCTGCGCACGCAGGGCTGCCCTGGCGGTTGCACGCCCGGCGAACTGGCGGTGGGTGGCGATTCCGCGGGGGGCGGGTTGGCCGTGGCTCTGCTGGTGGCGCTGCGCGAGGCGGGCGAGCCGCTGCCGGGCGCGGCGGTGTGCCTCTCGCCCTGGGTGGATCTCACACACTCGGGCGAATCCATGACGGCCCTCGCGGGCGACGACCCCTCCCTATCGCGTAGCTACCTGGAGCGCTTCGCGGGCCTGTACCTGGACGGCGCGGACCCCCGCGACCCCCGCGCCTCGCCGCTCTTCGCGGACTTGACGGGTCTGCCCCCGCTGCTGGTGCAAGTGGGTGGGCGCGAGGTGCTGCGCGACGACGGGCTGCGGCTGGCCGAGCGGGCCCGGGCTGCGGGTGTGGCCGTGGAACTGGACCTTTGGGAGGAGATGACCCACGTCTGGCAGAACAACGGCCCCGACCTGCCGGAGGGCCGGCAGGCCATCGAGCGCGTGGGCGCCTTCCTGCGGGCTCGGCTGGGCTGAGACGCCGCCCCGCCGGGGCGCCATGGCCCTGGTGGCGGGGATCAGCTCTGGGTCGGGATCGTGAAGAGGTGGGTGTGCTTCACGAGATAGCGCGCACCCACGTACAGTGCCAGCGTGACCAGGAACACGCCCGCATAGACCGGATCGATCACAAAATGGCCGGCCTCCACGATGTCGCCCGTCATTTCCAGCAGCGCGTAGTAGGCAAGGATGGCGAAGAGCGTCTGGTACTCGCGCCGCACGGCCGTCTGGACCGAGAACGCGCGGTCGGAGGACCGCCAGCGGAGGATGCGCCACGGCACGACGAGCGGAGTGTGCCGCATCCACTCCTTGTAGGCCTCGCCGAACTTGCGGGTGAGGAACTGCTCTTCGGCGTAGATGATCGGCAGATAGAACACCCAGAACAGGGCCGTGTTCAGCGCCACGATCCACAGGGCGTGGGGCACCATGGAGATGCCGAAGAAGATGATGAAGTTGCCCAGGTAGAGCGGGTGGCGCACCAGCGAGTACGTGCCGGTCGTGTTCAGGGTGTTGGCCACTTGGTGGCGCCGGTTGCGGCCCGAGGTGCCCTCCGGCGTGCTGCCCAGCGTCCGCACCCGGATGCCCAGACCCACCAGCGAGACAGCCAGGCAGAGCAGATCCCACTTCAGATTGGCCAGGTGAAAGCCCACACCGTCGTTCGGCTGCATCACGAGGAAGAACACCAGCAGCGTGAGGGCGGGAATCTGGCTGCGGTAGCGGAAAAGGAACAGGCCCGTGGACTCGAGCCACCGGTTCAGTTGCATAATTACCCGATGATGGTTGCTGCTCTGAGGTCTGCCGCGCCGCGGCTTCGGCTCAAGCGATGATTGGCACGCCCGGGCAGACCGGCAGGTATCCCCCCTTGGTCGCCCGTGTGCAAGTGCTGCAGCTCAGCGTCCCCCCGCGGCTGCAGCCGATCCCTCCGACTCATATCCAGACAGTTGCGCCAAGCGCCCGGGCGTCAGCAACTGGAAGTACCACTGTCCGCCAATTTCCCAGGTGGGGTACGATTTGATGTTGTGCTCCGCGCAGGCGGGCGCACGCGCCGCGTTGCGGCCGTCAGGGTAGCATTCCACGTATGGCAGGCGATCGACCGATGCCCCGAACAGATGCTTCTGTTCCTCGCAGACCGGTCACCAGTAGGCGCCGTAGAAGATGGCACCGCTCTGGGTCAGGTGTTCCGCCAAGCCCCGCAGGTAGGGATTCTCCGGTCCGGCTGCGGAATTGAAGACGCCGCTGTAGTGCAACTGCAGCCCCACCACGATCGCCACGGCGAGCAACCCCGTCTGCCCGGCCCAGGATGGCCACGAAAACGAGGGCAGACCCTCGGGGCGCTGCAGCGAGATCACGACGAACAGCGCGGCCATCAGGCCCAGTGACGTGAGGCAATAGAAGCAGGTTGCCTCGATCACGTAGATCGAGACCGCCGTCAGGTAGATGCTGACGGCCAGCCCGACGAGGCTCAGGGTCCAGGCGGCCTTCCAGTGCCACGCCGCGTTGCGCACGCGGTAGGCGATGTGCCCCAGCGCCGCATAGCCCAGGAAGCCCCAGAATGCCATGGGCAGGCCCAGCAGGGAGCCCCAGCGGCTGCTCTGCACCAGATCGCAACTGCTTCCGTCCGCACAAAAGGCCGGTGCGGCCTTGAGCCAGGATGTGGCCGAGAGATAGGCGGTGAGCGCCATGCCCGCCAGCGCCAGCAACAGCACGGGCCAGTTGGGCACATGCCGCTTTCTGAGCACAGGTGGCCGGTGGCTCCCGCCCTTGCTCCGCTTGGGTTCAGCGGCCGCCTGGGCGTGGGCTTGCTTCGTTCTCCTTTTCGACATGATCAACAGTCTGCATGGTTGTGCCCCACCGTACAAGCGCAAAAAATGGGCCCGGCAGGGGCGCATTCATTGTGTTTCGGGCGGGTGGCGCGTGTGCCAGTCCGTCTGCTGCTGATAGTGCCGTGCCAGGGCCAGCAGCGTGGCCTCGCTGCCCGGGCGGCCCACGAACTGGAGCGAAGTGGGCAGCCCGCGCTCCCCGAAGCCCGTGGGCACCGTGACGCAGGGCCAGCCCAGCAGGTTGCCCACGCCCGTGATCACCAGCCGCCGGTGCGCGCCGAAGTAGGCGGAGAAGGTCGTGTCCAGCGGCGGCGCCACCTTCTTCAGCGTGGGGGTCACGACGGCGTCGTAGGGCGCCAGCCAGTCGGTCAGCTCGCGGTGCAGCCGCTGCCGCAGCCGCAACGCCGTCACGTAGGCTGCGGCGGGGATGGAAGCCAGCGCGTGGGGCGTAGTGCGGGTTTCCGGCGCCGTGAGCTGTGCCGCCTCGCCCGTTTCTGCGAGGTAGCCGAAGGCGCTGCCTGCCTCGGCGAAGAGGATCGTCATCACGATCTCGTGGTACGGGTGCTCGGGCAGCGCACGCTCCTCGATCTCCGCTGCGGTCTGCAGCACCTCCAGCGCGGCGCGGAAGTTGGCCGGCACGGCGGGCTGGTCGGAGTCGTCCTCGCCCGGCAGCACGCACAGCTTCCAGCGCCGGTCGGGCTGCGCCTCCGGCGCATACCGGAACGCGCCGGGCAGCGTGGCGGGGTCGCCAGGGTCGGGCCCGGCGATGGCCTCCAGCACCAGCCCGCAATCGTCCGCCCCGTGGCAGAGCGGGCCGATCTTGTCCAGCGTCCACGAGAGCGCCATGGCGCCGCGGCGGCTGACCCGTCCAAAGCTGGGCCGCAGGCCCGTCAGGCCGCACATGGCCGTGGGCCCCGTGATGGAGCCGTGGGTCTCCGTGCCGATGGCGAAGGGCACCAGGCCGGCGGCCACGGCCGAGGCGGAGCCGCTGGAAGAGCCGCCCGACCACGCGGCGCGGTTCCACGGGTTGATGCCGGGGCCCGTGAAGCTGGCGTTGGGCTGGTCGTAGCGCATGCCCCCGGCCAACTCCACCATGGCCAGCTTGGCCACCAACACGGCGCCGGCCGCCTCCAGCCGCTCGATCACGGCGGCGTCCGCATCGAAGCGCTGCTCGCGCAGGGGCGCGAAGCCCCAGGTGGTGGGGATGCCGCCGCCGGTGGCCAGCAGGTCCTTGGCGCCGTAGGGGATGCCGTGCAGCGGCCCGCGGTCGCGTCCAGCGCGCAACTCCGCTTCGGCGCGGCGGGCCTCGGCCAGTGCGCGCTCGCGGGTCACGGTGACGACGGCGTTATAGCGCGACCCCAGGCGCTCCAGGCGCTCCAGGCAGTGCTCTGCCAGGGCCACGGGCGAGAGTTCGCCCGCGCGCAGGCGCCGCCCCATTTCGTGCAGGGGCAGCCAACTCCAGTCCGCCGCGCTCACTTCGGGTCTCCGTCCGGCGCGTCGGGCTCTCCGTCGGCGTGCATCGCGTTGGGGAAGGGCAACTCGGCGTTGTCAGGTCGGTCGGTCAGCAGCGGCTGCCACACGGCGCGCAGGGCCTCGCAGGTGCGCACGGCCGCTTCCAGGGTCTCGGCATCGAGGCCCGCCCCATAGCGGACCCGCAGCCAAGCCCGCCAGACCGCCGGCCAGATCGCCTCAGCCATGGTCGCCTTCGCTGGGTGGGAGTGCCATCAGTAGTCCTTGGGGTCCAGCGCGTCGCGCAAGCCGTCGCCGGCAAGGTTGAAGGCCAGGGCCAGCACGAAGATCGCCGCGCCTGGCCACCAAGCCATCCAGGGTGCCTGCTGCAGGAACTGTTGGGCCGAGTTGAGCATGGTGCCCCAACTGGGCTGGGGCGGCTGCACGCCCAGGCCCAGGAAGCTCAGAATGGCCTCGGCGATGATGGCCGTGGGAATGGACACGGTGGCCTGCACAAGGATCGGACTGAAGATATTGGGCAGCACGTAGCGGAACATGATGCGCCCGTCGCCCGCGCCGATGGCCCGTGCGCCCTGCACGTAGTCCTCCTCCCGTGTGGAGAGCGCCAGCCCCCGCGTGAGGCGGATGAACGTGGGCGTCACTCCCAGCCCGATGGCCAGCGTGGCGTTGATGAGCGAGGGACCCAGGATCGTAATCAGCCCGATGGCCAGGATGAGGAAGGGAAACGCCAGCCAAGCATCCGTGATGCGCATGATGAGCTGGTCCAGCACGCCCCGGTAGTAGCCGGAGACGAGCCCCAGCGGAATGCCGATAGCTATGGCGATGAGCACCGAGAGCACACCGGCCTGCATGGAGATGCGTGTGCCCCAGATCACCCGCGAGTATGTGTCGCGCCCCAGCTCGTCTGTGCCGAAGAGGTGTGCCGAGGAGGGCGCCTTGCGGATCGCGCTCCAGTCCGTCTGGATCGGGTTGTACGGGGCGATCCACGGCGCACCCAGCGCGATCAGGACGAAGGTCACCACCACGATGGCCCCGAACACGGCCATGGGCCGGCGCGCAAACCGGCGCAACCGCTTGCGCAGGCGCTGGGCGGAGGTTTCGGGCGCATCCTCCGGCGCGTTGACCGGCGGGACGCCATGGGGGGTCGGTTCAACCATCACCGGTGCGGCCCTGGACCCGGATGCGGGGGTTGAGAAGCGAGTACGAAAGGTCGACCAGCAGATTGACGAGCACGTACGCGCTGGCTGTCACCAGGATCACCCCCTGCACCAGCGGATAATCCCGCGTGAAGACGGCCTCCACGATGAGCCGACCGAAGCCGGGCACGACGAATATCTGCTCGGTGATCACGGCGCCGCTCATCAGCGTGCCCAACTGCAGCCCCAGAATGGTCACCACCGGAATCAGCCCGTTGCGCAGGGCGTGTCGCAGCACCACCGTGCGCCGGGCCAGGCCCTTGCTGTAGGCCGTGCGGATGTAGTCCGCGCTCATCACCTCGATCATGCTGTTGCGCGTCTGGCGCATTAGCACCGCGGCCAACCCGGTACCCAGCACGAAGGCCGGCATTACCATATGTGCCAAGTTCTCCAGCGGATGCTCGAACAGGGAGACGAAGCCCGAGGCGGGCAGCCACCCCAGCCGCACCGAGAACAGCAGGATCAGCAGGATGCCCAGCCAGAAGTTGGGGATGGACAGGCCCGAGAGCGAGAGCCCGTTCACCAGATAATCCCACACGGAGTTGCGGCGCAGGGCGGAGAAGATGCCCGAGGGGATTGCGATCACCATCGCCACGAGAATCGCGTAGCCGGAGAGCTGGATGGTGATAGGCAGCTTCTGCAGCACCGTCTGCGCGACGGGGATGCGCGTGCGGATAGACTCCCCCAGGTCGCCCCGCACCGCCAGAGCCGCCCAGCGCACGTATTGCACGTAGATCGGCTGGTCCAGCCCGTACCGCGCGCGAATTTCCGCCAGGCCGGATTCGTCGGCATCTTCCCCCGCCAGCGTGCGCGCGGGATCGCCGGGAATCAGGCGCAATCCGGTGAAGACGACCAGGCTGATGAGAAACAGCGTGATCGACGAGACAAACAGCCGTCGGATGAAGAACTCAAGCACGGCAAGGCTCGGCACGCAGGCAGTGCCGCGCGGTGGGCGCGGGCACCGGGCAGGCCGGGCCGGGCGCCTCCTTAGGGGGAGGCGCCCGGGGCGCGACCGGGAACGACGGCGGGACTCAGCCCTGCCAGGAAACGCCCTTGAGCCGGATCAGACCATCGGCCGTTGCCTTGTAGCCCTTGAGGTGCTTCGGAAAGGCCACGATGTAGTTCAGATGGTACAGATAGATGATGTTGCGCCGCTTGCCGGCGATGGCCTGGATGGCTTCGGAGTAGAGCTTCTTGCGTTCCTTGAAGTTGCTCACCTCGCGGGCCTTGTCCAGCAGCGCGTCAATGGATTTGTCGCAGACGTTGGACTCGTTCAGGCTGCCGCCGCAACTGTTGAACTGGTAGATGTTCGCGTCGGGATCCACGCGGCCGCTCCAGCCGATGAGAAACGCCTGGAACTTGCCCGCGTCGGCGTCCTTCAGGCTGGACGCAAACTCCGAGGGCCGCAGCGAGATATCGAAGCCCGCCTCGCGCGCCATGGACTGGATGGTCTCGGCCACGCGCTGCTGCTGCGGGTTGTTCACGGTCATCAGCTCGAACTTGTAGGGCGTTTGCACCCCGGCATCGGCCAGAAGCTGCTTGGCCTTGGCCACGTTACGCTCCGGGCATTTCTGCGACTTGTCGAAGAACGGGCTGATGGGCGATAGAGGCGTGCAGCCCGGCGTGTATTGCCCGTCCCAGGCCACTTGGTTGAGCGCGTTGCGATCGATGCTCAGCTCGAATGCCTCGCGCACTCGGGGGTCGTTGGCCAACGGCGTGCCCAGATCGCCCTGTGCCTCGTGCTTGCCGGTCTTGTTGTGGATGTTGATCGTGATGCCCTGGTACCCGAGGCCGGTCACGCCCACCACCTGGAACTTGCCTTCCTTCTTCAGCAAGCTGGCATCCGTCGGGGCCACCAGGTGCATCAGGTCGATATCGCCCGAGCGCAGGTTGGCCAAGCGCACGCTGTCGTCGGTGATGATGCGGAAGATCAGCGTCTTGAAGTGCGCGGCCTTGGGGTTGAAGTAGTACTTGGACTTGGTGAGCACGATGCGATCCTGCGGCACGCGCTTGGAGAACGTCCAGGGGCCCACGCAGATGGGATCCGTGCCGAACTTCTCGCCCAGCTTGCGGGCTTGCTTGGGCGAGACGGGCATGCCGGAGCGATCCAGGAGCGCGCCCACGATGGGCGTGAAGGGCTTGCTCAGCTCGATGCGCACGGTGTAGCGGTCCAGCGCTTCCACCTTGGTGATCAGCTTGAGCTCGCTCTTGCGGCTGGAGCCGGGGAAGGTGCGGTGGCGATCCAGCGAGAACTTCACCGCCGCGGCATCCATGGGGGTGCCATCGTTGAAGCGCACGCCCTTGCGCAGCTTGATGGTGACGACCTTGCCGCCGTTGCTGAAGCGGGGAAAGTCCGCGGCGAGCTGCGGGTGGATGTTCAGGTGCGCGTCGATGTCGTAGAGCTTCTCGCACATGTTGGCGTAGATGATCCGCCCCACGTAGGTGCGCGAGAGCGTCGGATCGAGGATGTCGGGATCCTGGTTCAGCGCGATCACCAGCGTGTCTTTGGCGGCGTGGGCAGCGGGCGCTGCCAGCGCAATCAGCATCGCTCCCAGCAGGGCCACGCATAGGCCCGTCCATGTACGATTCATCAGTGTCGTCTCCGAAGATTTGGCGGACTCCCGCCACATCACGTGATGACCCGACGGTGGTACCGCCGGGCGTAGCTAAAAAACTCCCCAATGGACATGTCTGGCATCGCCGGGGCAAAAAGGCAACGCGGAAGTGTGGGCGGGCGCGATGGGCCATCAGAGACCCATCTGAGCGAGCATGGCGCGGGTGAGGGGACTCTCGGCGCGGCCGAGCTCCTGCACGATGTCGAAGTGGTGGCGACCGGGCAGAGTCAGCTCCTCGCAGTCCAGGCCGCGGGCCCGCCAAGCGGTGGCCAGCATGCCGTTCTGCCGGCGGAACTCCTCCGTCTCCTCGTGGCCCACCGCGGCGACCAGCGGCGGGCCGTGGCGGCCCAGGTGAAAGAGCGGGCTGTTGCGGCGGGCCGCCTCGCCATCCAGGCCCAGTGCCTCGTTCAGATAGCACAGCCGGATCGGCTCCAGGTCGAACACCCCGCTGATGGCGCAGGCGCCGCGGATGATCCGCTGGGGCTCGCCCTGCTCCGGCGCCCAATCGCCCAGCACGAGCATGAGCGTCAGGTGTCCGCCGGCCGAATGACCAGAGACGTACAGGCGCTCCGGATCGCCATTGAAGGAGGCCGCATTGGCGTGGCACCACGCCACCGCCGCGCGGCACTGGGCCACGATCTGGTCCACGCTCACGGCGGGAGCCAGGTCGTAGTTCACCGAGACGAACGCGGCGCCGGCGGCCACCAGCGGCTCAGCCGGGTAGCCGAAGAAGCGCTTGTCCATGCCCTGCCAGTAGCCGCCGTGGATGAACACCTGCACGGGCGAGCCTGGCCGACGTGCCGGGAAGACGTCCAGCCGCTGCAGCGGTGAATCGCCGTAGGGCACGTCCGCGCGGTGCTCCAGTGCGCCGCGCACGCGCTCGCTGTCCCGCTCGTACGCATCGAAGAACGTCTGGAAGTCCGGATGGCGGGTGCGCAGTTTGTACTGCGCGTCCAGCTGCATCTGGTCGTATTGCTTGTAGACGGGCGTGGTCATTACAGGGTCCCTGAAAACGAAATCAACACGAAGCGAAGGGGGGCTACCGCCCCGGCGGCATTTCTATCCGCATTGCGAGTATGCGGCAATGGAGCGTCCCGGGCCCCGCCTGGCCCCCGGCTATGGAGCAGTGGGGTCGATCTGGGGCAGGTCGCGGTAAATGCTGCGGCGCCGCTCCAGGAGCAGGTGCCGCAGGTTGTCCACGACCACGGGCACATTGCGCACCAGCGCCACGTCCAATTCCAGCACCTCCATGTCCTCGCAGGCGGTAGCCGAGTGCAGGCGTTCGACCGGTGCGCCGCCATTGAGGAAGAACTCGCACTCACCCACCACCGTGGGCCCCGGGATGCGCTCCTTGCGGCGCCCCACGGTCAGCTCCACGTCGCGCTGGCAGATCAGCAACCGCCCATCTTTGCGGCCCTTGCGGTACAGGTGCGCGCCCTGCTTGACCGGCACCGTGTGACCGGCCTTGGCGATGCGGTTGAGCACGATCGTTGAGACGTCCCGCGAGATCGCCCAGGCGGACTGGAACAGCAGGCGGCGCTGGAACAACTCCTTGAAGTAGCCATCGTAGAGCACGCCCAGGGCCTGCATGGCCTCCAGGAACAAATTGTCCGGAATGGTGAGATAGGACAGCCGGTTCAGCGACTTCACCGAGGCGATGCGCGGCCGGGAGGCGATCACACCCACGTCGCCCACCACCTCGCCATCGCCGATGGTGGAGCTGAAGATGACTCCGCCGTCCGGGTCCGTCGCCTGAATTTCCGCACGGCCACGCACCAGCACGATCACGGCGTTGCTGAGCGTGCCCTGCTGGAAGAGGAACGCGCCGATGTTCGGGTCGGGCAGCTTGGGGCAGTTGGCGAAGGCGGTGGCGTAGTGCTCCATCAGCCGCTCGGTGGGCGAGCCCGGCTCCGCATCCACCAGGCTGCGGAAGTACTCCATCACCGCGCGGTAGGCCTGGTGGTAGAAGGCCGTCACCGCCGTCTTGTCCCCGCCCAGCCGCACCAGCCGGCCGTTGGTATCGCGCAGGGTGGAGTCCAGATCGCCCACGCTGACGAAGCGCCCCTCGTTCTCGTAGGCCGGATCGAGAAAGTCCTTGGTGGCGTGGGTGAACACCCGGAAGCCGCGGTCCGTGGCCGCGCCCTTCAGGTCCTGCCACTGCCCGTGCACCGTGAACGGCAGGCCGGCGTCGTTGATGCAGCCCGCATCGTACTTGAGCAGGTTGTAGGGCGTCTTGCGGATCACCGTGTGCAGGTGCTCCAGGTGTTTCTCCGGCATCCAGCCGTCTTCCACCATCTTCTGCATGCGCTGGAAGGCCACGATGTCCAGAAAGTGGCCATAGGTGAACTCGTAGCCGTCGTGGTTCACCCGGACGGTGTAGATGGTCGTGGGGACGCTGTGGCAGCTCAGGTGCCCCGTGACGTGCAGGCCGTCGAAGTTGATCGTCTCGGTCTGGTACGGGTTATCGCTGCGGAACGGCAGGATCGTCCAGCGGAAGCTCTCGGTCACGACGCGCTCGGGCAGATCCACCAACGCAGCGAGCTTCTTCACCAGCGAGTAGCGCACGGGCTCGGTGGTGATGACGTTGCAGTGCTGCGAGCGGCGGAACAGCTCCACCATGGCCCCCACGTGGTCGTCGTGGTTGTGCGTGACGAACACGGTGTTGATGGATTGCTTGGACAGGCCGTTGTGGTTGATGATGTCCGTCATGTTGGACGGATAGTCGATCAGGATCGGCTCATACTTGTGGATCAGCGAGGTATGGGCGCAACTGTAGTAGGGGTCCATCCCGTCGTATTCCCCCGTGTGCCAGATGCCGAAGTTCATCACAGGGAACTTGAGGTGCTTGTACTCCACAGGCGAGCGGAAATTCTCGTGGGGCAGCAGCGTCACGTCCACGTCCAGCTCGTCCCCGCCATAGAGAAAGCGATAGGTGTTGTGCCCCACGTGGCCCATGCGGATGCCATCGCCGATCTCGCTGAACTCGGCTTCGGAGCGCGGGCTGGGCTCCAGATACACCGGCTCGATGAACGCCTCGCTGTCCTTGATGACGTTGTCCACCGCCAGCCCCAAAATCTCCTTGCGCAGCGCCTCTTTGGTGGGGCCAGGGATGTCCATGGCGTCGATCTCGCCGATGTCGTCCATGCCGTAGTTGCCGTACTTGATCATGGCCATGGACTTCTGCACGTCGCTGCGCAGCCCCACCAGCATGGGGCGCCGGCCCGCATAGAAGGCGGGCACCGTGCGGCCGTTGGCCTCCACCATGATGAAGTACAGGGCGTACAGGATGGGGAACTCGCACAGGCACCAACTGATGGAATCCCCCTGCAGCTTGGAATCCACCAAGACGAACGTGGTCACGCCGTCGGCGCCGGCGTAGCCCACCTGCTGCATGCGCTTGATGACGTCCGGGGGCTGGCCCAGGTTGATCTTGCGGCCGGTCCCCGGCACCTCCACCACGAACACGCCTGGATCGAGCTTGCGCGCGAGGATTTTGCCGCCCGCGCTGGTGCGCAGCGTGCAGCGCCTCATGCGTCCCCCTGGTGCAGCGATTGCGCCGCCTCCGAGTCGCGCACGGGAATTCCAGCGGCGGGGTTCGGTACGGGAAGCGGAGGCGGGCGGTGGGTCGTCATGCCACAAACCGTGGTGCGCGCTGACCGGGGACGGACGCGGGGCCGGAAGGCTCCCGCAGGGGTGCGCGGCGGACGAACGGGCACGACGATGACGCGCGCCGGTATTCGCCCAACGCCGGTGGCGCGCAGCGCACGCTCCGCCGACGGCGGCCGGAATGCGAAACCGGCCGGCGCGGGAACCCCTGGTGGCATGACCATACAGGAATTACACCCCGGGACGCCAGAATGTTCCCTGCCTGCCCGCGCCGGCCGGGAACCTACGAGACCTTCCCACGTGCGATGCCACGTCCACATGCCGGCGGGTGTCGCATTCAGTTCCTGCCCAGCAGGGCGCGGAAGGTCTCAGCATTGGCGGGGGCCTGGGCTCGGTAGTCGTTGTTGAAGAAGGCGTAGAGCGTGCGGCCGGCCTGGTGTGACGCCGCCCGCTGCACCCACTCGCGCAGCTCGGCTTCGCTGTAGTCGTAGTCGTAGCGCCGTGGCCCCATGCCGTGAAAGCGCAGGTAGAGGAAGTCCGTTGTGGGCAGCACCTGCCCCGGCAAGTCGGGGTGACTCACCGCCACGAACGCGGCGCCGTACCGCGCCAGCAGCGCGGACACCTCGTCGTGCCACCAGCTCGAATGCCGGAACTCCAGCGCATGGCGGGCCGGCCCGGTCAGTTGCGCCAGGAAGGCCTCCAGCAGCGGCAGATCGCGCTGCAGGGAGGGCGGGAGCTGCCACAGGATCACCCGCAGGCAGCGCAACTCGGCCACGCGGGCCAGGAAGGTGCCCAGCGCGTCCTCGCAGCCGCGCAGGCGCTTGAGGTGCGTGATCAGCCGCGAGCCCTTGACGACCAGGTGGAAGCCTTCCGGCAGGCGCCGGTTCCAGCTCCCGATGAGCGTGGCGCTGGGCAGCCGGTAGAAGGTCGCGTTCACTTCCACCGTATCGAAGTGCTGCGCATAATACTCCAGCCGCTTCACCCCCGTGACGCCTTGGGGATAGAAACGCCCAGCCCAGTCGTCGTACGTCCAGCCGGACGTGCCCACGTGTACGGAATCGGCGGGCATGGCCCTCCGCTGCGATGTCCCGGTGCCGTGCGGTGCAGGCGTGGCGCCCCTTTCCTTCAGTCTAGCCGCGATCGCCCCGTGCGGTAACCCGGCGCATTCCAGCGCGGCATTGAAAGAAGCGGCGGCGTGCCGGTGTAGTCCCTGGCGAGACGAATCGGTCGGAAGACACAGCAATCTCGTACGGAGCTGGAACGACCATGAAGAACGCAACGCGGATCGGGTTGGTGGCAGCGGTGCTGCTGGGTGCCCTGGCGGTGGGCCTCTTCGGCTTTGGCCAGGCCATGGGGCAGGGCATGATGGGCTGGGGCATGCACCGGGGCTCCGGCATGGGTGGCTATGGCATGGGCCCGGGCATGATGGGCCGCGGCATGGGGTGGGGGCAGGGATACGGGCCCGGCAATGGCTCCGGCAGCGGCCCCAACGCGGGCGATGCCCTGCGCAACCCGGTGCCGCGCACGGCTGCGTCCATTGCCGCCGGCCAGGCGCAGTTCCAGACCCAGTGCGTGGCCTGTCATGGTGCGGAGGGCCTGGGCAACGGGCCGGCCGCCGCCGGGCTCTTCCCGCACCCGGCCAACCTGCAGGCGCTGGCCGGCACCCGCACGGACGGCAACCTGTTCACGACGCTCACCTACGGCCGCGGTGCCATGCCGCCCTTTGGCGGGGCGCTCAGCGAGCAGCAGCGCTGGGAGGTGGTGAACTTCCTGCAGTCCTTGGCGCACTAATCCCCGCAACTTCCGGCCCGCCCCTCCGGGCCTCGCAGCCCGGGGGCAGGGTGGTCGCCACGCCCTGCGGGCGTTATGCTTCCCCCATGCGTGACAACACCTCGCCGGCCCTGGACATCGACACCGTGGATGCGGCGCGCTGGGCGGACTTCGAACGGCTGTTCGAGGGCCGGGGCGGCCCCAAGAACTGCTGGTGCATGATCTACCGCGCCACGCCCGAGGAGGCCCGGCAGCGGGACAAGGCCAGCCGGAAAGCGGCCATGGAACGGCGCATCTCCGCGGGCGTGCCCGTGGGGCTGCTCGCCTATCAGGGTGGGGAGCCGGTGGCTTGGTGCTCCATCGCGCCGCGAGCCACCTGCCGCCTGCTGCAGGAAGCGGCGGTGGAGCCGCCGCCCGCGCCGGGCCTCGTGTGGTCGCTGGCCTGCTTCTACGTGGTGCGGCGCCTGCGCGGGCAGGGCATCGCCCGCCGCCTGATCGCCGCGGCCGTGGAGCACGCGCGGGCCGGTGGTGCCCGCGTCGTGGAGGCCTACCCGGTGGATGCCGACTCGCCCAGCTATCGCTTCGGCGGCTTCGTGGAGACATTCGCCGCCGCGGGCTTCCAGGAGGTGGGCCGCCTCGGCACGCGCCGTCACGTCATGTGGCTTGAGCTAGGATAGGCGGTGCCGCCTGGGCTCTGCGCGCGGCCAGGCTGTGTTTTGAAAGACCCGTTCGGCCATGGGGGCGTTGCCCCCATACCCCCACCAGGGAGCGAAGCTCCCTGGACCCTGTTGGCGGTTGAGACCGCATTGACCTTCGTCAGGGCCCGTATGGGGGGGTGCAGGGGCCTTCGGCCTCCGCATTGGAATTCTTGTGGTTTCAAGCGGCCCAGCCGCTTGAAGACTCGTACCCAAACAAAGCCTAGAAGCGCCAGCGCAAGCCAAGCGACTGCATGATCACGTAGGGGAAGCCGGGGAAGATGCTCCACACCCCTTGCAGCGTGAGCGAGAAGCGGTAGAGCAGGTTGAAGTCGCCCAGCGGCAGCACGGCCCACTCATAGCCGGGCAGGAAGTGATCCGACTGGTGCAGGGCGTTGTCGCCCAGGTAGCCGGGCACATCGCGCCAGGATTTGCGATAGATGAGGCCCGCCCCCGCCTGCAGCGTCCAGGCGAAGCGCTCGCCCTCCCACAGTCGCCAGCGACCCAGCACGGCCACGAAGCCGAAGCGATGCTCGATGGAATCGGACAACTCGCCCCAGGTAAAGCGGATCTGCCGAGCCTTCCAGAGCGGCCGGGCGAGGTCGTGGTCATAGCTGAGCTTGATGCCGGGGGTGATGACGTTCTGGCCGCGCGCGTCCAGCCGGCGCCGGTACAGTTCCACGGGCGCGTCGCGCTGGCTCATCACGTGCGTGGAGAGCACGATCACCTCCGCGCCGATTGCATCGGCCCGTGCCGGGGCGGGACGCAGCAGGGCCCCCGCGGCCAGCGCGACGAGTGCGAGAACGAGGGCGGAACGATGGCGACGCATGGTGGCCGGTGGCGGTGGGGGTGCGGCGGCGCCTGGGTTCGGCGCCTGTGCTTCGTCCAGCAATCTTCGCGCCGCGTGCGGTCGCTGGCCAAGTGGCTGCCGGTAGTGGGCGTGCTCGCCGCAGCGATCGCCATTGGCAGTGCCTGCACCGCTCGCGCCGAGGATGCGGCGAGCCCCTTCGCCACCGTGGTTGCGCTGGGCTATACGGCGCCGCTGGCCACGCAGGAGGGCCTGGGCACGCCCATCGTCATACTGGACCACAAGAGCGACGGGCACTTCGCCGCGGGCACGCTCTCCGTTCAACTGCACACGAGCCTGCTACAAGCGGGCATGCGCCATGCCGTATCGGCGGTGCTCTCCCTCGGGTACCGCGCGGGCGTGCAGGTGGTCGCCGAAGGAGACGGCACGGACCTGTATCGGGACGGCGCGCGGCAGCGCGCGCAGACCTTTCGTGGCGACAGCGCGGCCCTGGCGCTGACAGCGACGCTGTTTCCGAATAGCCGCTGGCAGGCCGGCTGGGAGGGCGAGCGCCTGCGCGCCCGCTTTGCGCCCACGGCCGATTCGGCGGCCGACTTCGCGCCGCCGGGCGACTTCACGCAGATCGAGCAGCGCCTCGTGCTGCGGCGCAAGGGGTTGCTTGGCGCGCCGGAGGCACGGCTGACGCTCACGCTGACCGACGGGCGGCGGGGCGGCTGGCGTGAGTGGAGTCTGGACCCCGCCGCGGCGACCCATGCGCGCTACCGCAAGGCGGCGCTGCGCTGGGAGCAGCCCCGGCAGTGGTCCGCGGAGCAGCGCACGGAGGTGAAGCTGGCCGCGCTGGGCGGGGAGCGCCTGGATCTGCTGAGCGGCTATGGGGTGGGTGGCTTCGCCGGCCGTGAGGTAGTGGCCGGCTATTACCGCAACGAGTTCCGCGCGCGGCGCGCCGTCGTCCTCAATGCCGAGCACGAGGTGCGCTTCGCGGAGGATCGCCGCCTGATGCTGCTGCTGGACGCGGCGCGGGTGAACGAACTGGCCACGCCGCTCCAGCCGCAGCCGCCTCCGGTGCGCACGTTGCTGGGCATGGGAGTGGGCTTCCGGTATGGCATCCGCGCCCTGGGTGGCCTGCCTGTGATCGTGCGCTATGGCCAGGGTCTGCGCGTGCCGGATGGCTCGCCGGAGGGCCACCGCCGCGAGTTGCTGGTGATGCTGGCTGCCGCCTTCTGAGCGTGCCCGCCCGCTATTGCTCGGGAATCACGAAGGGTGCGGGCTGCGAGCCGTCCACGTCCGTGAAGCCATAGTCCAGACCGAGCTGCCCGGCCTTGAAGGCCCCACCGCTGCGCTCGCCGCGCCGTGGATCGGTGGCCAGCGCCACCACACCGCGTCCGGCGAAGCGCGCGCTGTGGGTGTGCACCAGTTCCTCGGGTGGGGCCACCACCTCCACGCGCTCGGTGCGCGTGAAGCCCGGGTGCAGGGTCAGTGCCGTGAAGCCCTCATTGCGCAGGCGCCGGCTGAGGGCGAACGCGAGGCGGTCGCACGCGGCCTTGACCACGTCGTACTGCAGGTCGCCCAGGAACTTGCCTTCGTCTCCGGCGGAGACCTCCACGATCAGCTTGAGCGGGCTGGCCAGCATCAGCGGCAGCACGGCGCGGGTGGTCACGTAATGTGCGCGCAGGCCCGTGGCGAAGAGCTTGTCCCAGCGCCACAGGGGCTGTTCCCAGGGCGGCAGGGCAAATAGATCCGCGTCGTACTGCTCGTACCCGCCCCAGGCGTTGTTCACCAGCAGGTCCAGGCGCCCCGCCTCCATGTGCAGAGTGGACACCAGCGCGGCCACGGCGGCATCGTCCGTGTGATCGCAGCGCACGGCGAAGCCTCGCCCGCCGGCCTCGGTGACCAGCCGCGCGGTCTCGTCGATGGTGCCGGGCAGGCCGTCCGTGCCCGGGCCTTCCCCCAGGCTGCGACCCGTCACGTAGACCGTGGCACCGGCTAGGCCAAGCTCGTGCGCGATGCCGCGGCCCACGCCGCGGCTGGCTCCGGTGACCAGGGCGATGGTGTCGGCCAGCGGCTTCATGGTGTGCTCCGTGGGGGCCAGCGCGGGGCGGTTGCGTTCCGGGTGGCGATCGTGGCAGGAGCAGGGCGGATGCGGAACGCTCCCACCTTGCGTATGAACTGCCGAGGGTACTCCGATGGCTGGCCTGCTCGTCAATATCGACGTGGACGATCTCCAGCGTGGGGTCGCCTTCTACACCGAAGCCCTCGGCCTGCACGTGGGACGGCGCTTCGGCGCGGTGGCCGTGGAACTTTTGGGTTCCCCGGCGCCGATCTACCTGCTGGCCAAGGCACCGGGCAGCGAGCCCTTCACGGGCGCACCCGCGCCGCGGGACTACGGCCCGCACTGGACGCCGGTGCACCTGGACTTCGCCGTGAACGACCTGGAGGCGGCGCTACACCGCGCCGAGGCGGTCGGGGCCACGCGCGAGGGCGGCATTGCCGAGCGGGCCTGGGGCCGCCTGGCGCTGCTGCGCGATCCCTTCGGGCATGGGCTCTGTCTGCTGCAGTTCAGTGCGCAGGGCTATGACGCGGTTGCGACAACCTGAAGACCAGAGGGGGCGGCGAGGAGAGCTGGCGTGGCGGGCGTGCGGCGAAACAGGGCCGGGAGGCCCTGGGGTCGGGCTCCCGGCTTCAGAGGGAGAACCAATCAGATGCGACGTAGCGCGGGCGTCACTACCAGATGGCCGCGCCGCCGTTTGCATGGATGTCCGCCTTCCAGCGGTGCTGCACCAGCTTGACCACGTTCATGGGAATCGGCACGTAGTCCAGCTTGAGGGCCATCTTCTGGCCGTGACGGTAGCTCCAGTCGAGGAACTTGAGCACTGCCTTGGCCGTCTCGGGGTGCTGCTGGTCCTTATAGAACAGGATGAACGAGGCACCCGTGATGGGCCAGGACTTGGCGCCCGGCTGGTCGGTCAGCACCAGGTAGAAGCCGGGGGCGTGCGCCCAGTCGGCATTGGCCGCGGCGGCCTCGAAGGCCTCGCTGGTCGGGCTCACGTAGCGCCCGGCGCGGTTCTTCAGTTGGGCGTAGGTCATGTGGTTCTGGAGGGCGTAGGCGTATTCCACATAGCCGATGCTGCCCTTGATGCGCTGTACGTAGGCGGCGACGCCTTCGTTGCCCTTGCCGCCCACGCCGGCGGGCCAGGCCACGGACTTGTCCGTGCCGACCTTCGTGTGCCAGTCGCTGGAGACCTTGTCCAGATAGTTGGTGAAGATCCACGTGGTGCCTGAGCCATCGGAGCGGTGCACCACCGTGATGGAGCGGTCAGGCAGGGAGACACCCGCGTTCTCCGCGCGGATCTCGCTATCGTTCCAGCGCTTGACCTTGCCCAGGAAGATGTCCGCCAGCAGCTTGCCGGAGAGCTTGAGCTGACCGGGTTTGACGCCGGGCACGTTCACCACCGGCACCACGCCGCCCATGATCATCGGCCACTGCATCAGGCCGGCCTTGTCCAACTCGGCCTTGGTCAGCGGGGCGTCGGACGCGCCGAAGTCCACCGTGCGGGCCTTGATCTGCGCGATGCCGCCGCCCGACCCGATGGATTGGTAGTTCAGCTTCACGCCCGTGTCCTTGTGGTAGGCGTTTGCCCAGGTGGAATAGACGGGGTAGGGAAAGGTGGCGCCGGCGCCATTGATGGTGCGCTCGGCCGCGCCGGCCTGGCTGCCCGCGACCAGCAGGAGGCCCAGGGTTACCGCCGCGGCGGCCGTGGTGATGCGTTTGAAGACGTTCAGCAACATGATTCTCACTTGAAATGAGTGTGGGTGATCGTTCTGGGCCGGCCCGCAGCACGCTGGCTGCGCTTCCCGCGCTACGTGTGCCTCTTGCGGTCCGCCCATGCCCTTAGGTGTAAGCGGGTTCTGCATGAACCGTATGAGCGCCCGGTTAGGATTGCATTAGAGGGTGAACTGGCTCGATCGGCGACCACACCCTGCCGCCTGCCTTGCTTGTGGCCATGGCCGGGCGCGGCAGCGGGGCAGCCAAGCCGTGACGTGTGCGGGACGAGGATGGTCAGCGCGGGGCAGGTGCGGGTGCTCAGCCGAAGCGGCCCGTGATGTAGTCTTCGGTCTGCTTCAAGTGGGGATTGGTGAACATCTCCTCCGTCACGCCGAACTCCACGATGTGCCCCTGGTAGAAGAACGCGGTGTAGTCCGAGATGCGGGCAGCCTGCTGCATGTTGTGGGTCACGATGACGATCGTATAGCGCTCCTTGAGCGTGGAGATCGTCTCCTCGATCTTTGCCGTGGCCACGGGGTCGACGGCCGAGGTGGGCTCGTCCATCAGTAGCACCACCGGCTCCACGGAGACGGCGCGCGCGATGCAGAGCCGCTGCTGCTGGCCGCCGGATAGCGCGTTGCCCGGCTGGTGCAGCTTGTCCTTCACCTCGTCCCACAGGGCGGCGGCGCGCAGGGACTGCTCCACGCGCTCGGCGATTTCCGGGCGGCGCAGGCGGTAGTGGTGACGCAGTCCGTAGGCCACGTTCTCGTACACGCTCATGGGGAAGACGCTCGGGCGCTGGAAGATCATGCCCACGCGCCGGCGCAGGTCGATCAGGTCCGTCGTGGGGGCGAGGATGTTCTCGCCATCCAGCAGCACTTCGCCCGTGGCCCGCTGATCCGGATAGAGCTGGTAGATGCGGTTGTAGACCCGGATGTGCGTGGACTTGCCACAGCCCGAGGGCCCGATGATGGCCGTCACCGCGTTGGGTGCGATGTCCATGCTGTTGCCGAACAGCGCCTGCTGTGCGCCGTAGTAGAAGCACAGGTTGCGCACGGAGATCTTCGTCGCGGGCGGCTGGACAATGTGGCTGTCGGCATGCTCGCGTGCACCCGAGGCGGGCACGGCTGCGACGGGGTTCGTCATCGGGACCTTCCTTTCAGCAGGGCGACGCGCACGACGACGGTGGTGAGCAGCACGGCCACCGTGATCAGGAACGAGGCGCCCCAGGCAGCATTCTGCCAGTTGTCGTAGGGCGACATGGCGTAGTTGAAGATCGTCACCGTCAGGTTGGCCGTGGGCTCGCTCAGGGTGCGCGGCCAGTAGGGACTGTTCAGCGCCGTGAACAGCAGCGGCGCCGTCTCCCCGCTCACGCGCGCCACGGCCAGCAGCACGCCGGACACAAGCCCGTTGCGGGCCGCGCGGAAGACGATGCCCAGCGTCACCTTCCAGCGCGGGACGCCCAGGGCCAGCGCCGACTCGCGCAGGGCCACGGGCACCAGGTTCAGCATGTCCTCGGTGGTGCGGGCCACGATGGGCAGGATCAGCAGGGCCAGCGCTACCGCCCCGGCATAGCCGGAGAAGTGGCCCACCGTCACCACGAGGATTGTGTACACGAACAGCCCTGCGATGATGGAAGGAATGCCCATCATCGTGTTGACCATGAACCGTGTGACGTGGCCGAAGCGGCTGCTGTGGCCGTACTCGCTCAGGTAAACGCCGGCGAAGATGCCCACGGGCACGCCCATCGCCGCGGCAAGCAGCGTCAGGTACACCGTGCCCAGCATGGCGTTGCCCAGCCCGCCGCCGCTGCCACCCGGCGGCGCCGGGAGCTGCGTGAAGAAGTCCCAGTGCAGCGCCGCGGCGCCTCGCACCAGCACCGTGTAAAGAATCCACGCCAGCAGCGCCAGTCCGGCCAAGACGGCCAAGCCGGAGATGCCCTTCACGGCACGGTCCGCCCAGATGCGGGTAAACTTGGAGCGCGGCCTCATTGGCGCCCCCCCGCCCGCCGCTTCAGGCGCGCCAGCCAGACCTGCGCGATCATCTGGATGATGAACGTGATGGCGAACAGGGCCAGCCCCAGCTCCACCAACGCGGAGAGGTAGAGCGGGTCGGAGGCCTCGGTGAACTCGTTGGCCAGCGTGGAGGCGATGCTGTTGCCGGGCATGAACAGCGAGGCCTCGATGTTGTGGGCGTTGCCGATGACGAACGTGACGGCCATGGTCTCGCCGATGGCCCGCGCCAACCCCAGAAATACGGCGCCCACCAACCCCTGGATCGAGAAGGGGATCGTGACGCGGCTGGTCACCTCCAGCGTGGTGGAGCCCATGCCGTAGGCCGCCTCCTTGAGCACGGTGGGCACCATCGTGAACACGTCGCGCATCACCGTGGCGATGAACGGCAGCGCCATCAGCGCCAGGATCAGGCCCGCGGTGAGCATGCCGATGCCCATCGGCGGGCCATCGAACAGGGGGATCCACCCCAGCGTGGCCTGCAGCGCCGGCTGCACGTGATCGGCCAGGTACGGCGCCACCACGAACAGGCCCCACATGCCGTAGATGATGCTGGGGATCGCCGCCAGCAGCTCCAGCGCATAGCCCACGTAGCGGCTCAGCCATGCCGGTGCCAGCTCCACCAGGAACAGCGCGATGGCCAGTCCCATGGGCACCGCCACCAGCAGCGCGATGGCCGTGGAGACCAGCGTGCCGTAGATGCTGCTGGCCGCGCCGAACTGCTTGGTGACCGGGTTCCAGGCGTCCGTCCACAGGAACGAGAACCCGAACGTGCGGATGGACAGCTCGGAGTTGCGGATCAGCTCCAGCACGATCGCCAGCATCAGCAGACACACGGCCGCCGCGCAGGCCACCGTGAACGCGCGGAACAGCGTGTCGGCCAGGCTTTGCGTGGCGTGGCGGCCCAGCACGGCGCGCACCGGGAAGGTGAGCACTTGTCGGAGCGTCATTGCGGCGCTACCAGCGGGAGGCTGCGGAATCCGGCGTCGCGGGCAGACCCCACTCTGCGACGAGCCGGAGCGGCCGCATTCCGTGCCGGGACGCGCGCCCAGGGGCGTACAAGGGCGTTGGGCCTGCGCTCGCGCCTCATGCCGGGGCTCCGTGACGGACGTGTTCAGCGTATGGAGGTGCCATCACCTACACGCTTACGCGCCGAATGTTAGCGTTGTGTTACGAAACCTCACGAATTCAACGAGCGGACTGCGATTGTGTGCACGCCTTCGTGCGGCGGCGAAGACCGGCCGCGCGGCATAGCCGTTTGCGTCTTACCGTCGCCTTGGCGGGGACGCGCAGCAAGCGCCCACTGGAGATCTTGACAGCCGAAGCAGGCTTCTATATATAACAAAATAGATATATAATGAATTGATGATATTCAAGATGAAATCCGATCCGCTTACCACGACTTTTGCGGCCCTGGCCGATCCCACCCGGCGCGCCATCTTGGTGCGCCTGGCCTCCGGGGAAGCCACGGTCATGGAGCTTGCGGCGCCGTTCGCCATTAGCCAGCCGGCCATTTCGAGGCACCTCAAGGTGCTGGAGCGGGCCGGGCTCATCTCCCGTGGGCGGGATGCGCAGCGACGCCCCTGCCGACTGAAGGCGGGTCCGCTGCTGGAAGCGGCGGACTGGGCACAGCACTATGCGCGAGCCTGGGAGGAGCGATTGGATCACCTGGGCGCCGTTTTGCAGGAGTTGCAGGACAAAGCCACGCAACCCACCGTCCGCAGGGAGAGCCGCCATGGACGTGACAAGTAAGCCGGGCCGCTCGCGGGTCACCACGCCCAGCGACCGGGAAATTCGCACCGAGCGCACCTTCGACGCACCGCGCGATCTGGTGTGGCGGGCATTCACCGAGCCGGAGTTGCTCGCCAGGTGGTGGGGCCGTGGCAATCCGCTGGTGGTAGAGCGTCTGGAGGTGGAACGTGGCGGGCACTGGCGCTTCGTGGAGCACGCGCCTCACGGCACCTATGGGTTCGAGGGCCGCTTCCGCGAGGTAACGCCGCCAGAGAGTCTGGTGATGACATTCGAGTGGGACGGTATGCCGGGCTACGTGCTGGTCAACACCATCGGACTCGAGGACCTGGGCGATGGCCGCACGAGAGTCGTCAGCACGTCGCTGTTCCACACCACTGAGGAGCGGAACGGCATGCTGAGCGGGGGCATGGAGGAGGGCCTCAATCAGAGCTATGCGGCGCTCGATCAGCTGCTCGACACGATCGACTGAGCGGCGCGCCACCCGCCGCTACGGACGTCGGCCCCAGGCGGAGATCATCGGTGGCTGCGCCAGGTCCAGCCTGCCCGCGGCCACGTTGGCCAAGTGCTGGTCTATTTCCTCGGCGCTGGCGATGCCGTGGGACAGCAGTTGGTCTCGGATGAGCTGGATGGTGGCCGTCTCCAGCACCGTGCAGGCGGGCTGCGCCAGGGGGAAGAAGCCATCGGCGGCCACATCGGCCAGATCCGCGGCCCGCAGCAACCGGGGTAGCTTGCGGCCGTAGGCGAGGTCCACGCCGCGCTGGGTCAGCAGGGCGCGGAAGCCCGAGCGCAGCTTGTTGGCCAGTTCCTGTTCCGGCCCCTGCACGTCCGGACAGCTCAGGGGTTGCAGCGCGGGGTCGGCATCCTCCACCAGCAGCCAGCCGCCGGGCCGCAGCGCCCGCGCCATGGCTTGTAGCGCCGCATCGCGCTCGACCACGTGCACGAGCACCAGCCGCGCGTGCACCAGATCGAAGGCCTCGTCCGGGTGCGGGTCGCGGCCGACGTCGTGGCGGCGCACCTCGACGGTCGGGCCGGCGGCTTCCACGGCCCAGGAGACGTCAATATCCGTAGCCAGCACGCGGCCTGCGGGGCCCACCTGCCCGGCCAGCCAGCGCACCACGGACGGGCCGCCTGCGCCCACCTCCCAGCAGCGCCAGCCGGGCGCGATGCCCAGATCGGCGATGTGCCGGAACGTGGAAGGATCGAAGAGTTCGGAGAGAGCTTCGAAGCGCCGGCCGGCCTCGGTCGCGCGGTTGTCCAGCAGATAGCCTTGGTCGGCCACGGCGGAGCCTTTCGCTGCTGCGGGCGGCAGGGGCGCCGATGCGGCCGTCGTGTCTGCCGGGACCCTGTGCTGCCAGTTGGCGTGAATACGACCCGGCGGGGACACCGGGTGCTGAGGTGTAGCCAGTTCCCGCGCCGGCCGGCGCGGATGGTCGGTGAAGCTCCCCGAGTAAGATTCGAACTTACGACCTAGTGGTTAACAGCCACCCGCTCTACCGCTGAGCTATCGGGGAGTGTGCTCTCAAGCGATGCTAGATGCACAAGTATAGAGTCAGCCCATGCCCTGTCAAGCCGTCTGTGGGGCGGGCCTTGCGGCGCCGGTTCCCATGCGCCGGGATGCGCCCTGCGATGGTGCGCTGGCGGGGGCATACTTGACAGCGGGAGCCCTTCCGGGAGAGGGTCGTACGGTTATCGCCACGCTGGCAGGGGCGCCCCTGGGGTGACTTGCCCTGCCAACCCGTTACTCTGGATACCGGTCAGCCACGCCATGCACGAATTCGACGTTATCGCCACGTTTGCCGTCATCTGTGCGGTGTATCTGGGATTGTTCTTCGCGGCGGAACGCTTCTTCATGAAGGACAAGTAGTTCTGCCCCATCCGCTGCTTTGGAGCGTTTCGCGTCCCTTGCGGGTGCGCTCCCTTCCACCGCTGATGCGCTGGTTCCTGCCGGTCGCCCTGGCCGCACTGGTTGCCGGTTGCGCCGCTGCGCCGCCGCGTCCCCCCGCCCTACCATTCGACGCCGCGCCATACCGCGGGTTCCTGGTGCCTGCGCCCCTGCTGCCGTTCCAGTTGGAGGGCGGGGCCCAGCTCATGCTGCGGGGTGAGCGCGAATCCGGCGACCTGACGCTGCAGGCCGATGCCGGGCCGGTTTATCGCCTGGAATTGCACGCGCCGCTGACCGGCTCGGTGGTGGTGGAGCTACGGCTGGCGCCCAGGCGCCTGTTGTTGATCGACTACGCGGACAAGACCTACCTCAGCGCCCCCAACACGCCCGAGACGCGCCTGCGCCTGTTCCAGGTGGATCTCACCCCGGCGGAGCTGGAGACCTTCCTCACCGGCCGCGTGAGCCGCGCCCGCTTCGCTGCCGGCGGGGGCACGCTGGAGGCCGATGCAGGGGGCAGCGGCGTGGCGGAGTTCCGCGAAGCCGGCGCCGTGCAGCGCTTCCGACTGGATGCACACGGGCTGCCTACGGAGTGGACCAAGACGCGCGACGGCGCGCTGGTGTTTCGCGTGGAGTTCCGCGAGTACCTGGAGCTGCCACGGCCGGGCGGCCCGCCATTGCGCCTGCCCCGCAAGATGCGGCTGTATACGGACGGCGGGCCGGCCCGCCTGGTGGTGGGCGTGCGCACCTTCGAGCCCGGCCAGCGCGACGGCACCGGCTGGGAGGCCGACGCGCTGCCGGCTGCTGCCGCGGGCTTCGCGCCCGGCCGCCTGCCCGAGCCCCCGCCCGCGACGGCCCGCTGACCGGTTGCGCTTCCGGCGCAGGTTGTTAGCCTGGAGGCATCTGCGTACCCGCGCGCCGCATTTGGCGCCCGCCTCCTGCGCTACCCCCTGCACCCGCCGGAGCCCATGACCGAGACGCTGCAGCACACCAACCGCCTCATCCACGAGAAGAGCCCGTATCTGCTGCAGCACGCCCACAACCCGGTGGACTGGTTTCCCTGGGGTGAGGAGGCTTTTGCCAAGGCCCGCGCGGAGGACAAGCTGGTGCTGGTCAGCATCGGCTACGCCACCTGCCACTGGTGCCATGTGATGGAGCGCGAGTCCTTCGAGGATGAGGCCCTGGCCCGCTACCTGAACGAGCACTTCGTGGCCATCAAGGTGGACCGGGAAGAACGACCCGACGTGGACAAGATCTACATGGACTCGCTGCAGGCCATGGGGCAGCAGGGCGGCTGGCCGCTCAACATGTTCACCACGCCGGACGGACGGCCCGTGACGGGCGGCACGTACTTTCCGCCCGCGGAGCAATACGGCCGGCCGGGCTTCCGGCAGGTGCTGGAGATCATCGCCGATGCCTGGCGCGGCAAGCGGGAGGATGTCTTCCGCAACGCCGAGGTGCTCACCGAGCACCTGCAGCGCCACGCCGGGCTGAGCAGCCAGTCCGGGGTGCAGTGGGGCCATGCGCCCATCGAGGCGGCTGCGGATCAGTACCGCCAGCATTACGACCGCAAGCACGGCGGCTTCACCCTGCAGCCGCAGAATAAGTTCCCGCCCAGCATGGGCCTGCTGCTGCTGCTGCGGCACCACGCGCGCACGGGCGATGGGCAGGCGCTCGAGATGGTGGAGCAGACGCTCAAGGCCATGGTGGCGGGTGGCATCTACGACCAGTTGGGCGGAGGGCTCAGCCGCTACAGCACGGACCACCAGTGGCTGGTGCCGCACTTCGAGAAGATGCTCTACGACAATGCGCTGTTTGCCCGCACGCTGGTGGAGACGCACCTGGTGACCGGTAAGGCCTTCTACCGCGCCTATGCGGAGGACGTGCTGGACTACGTGCTGCGCGACATGACCAGCCCCGAGGGCGCCTTCTACTCCGCCGAGGATGCCGACAGCGAGGGCGAGGAAGGCCGCTTCTACGTGTGGACACCCGAGGAGGTGCGCGCCCTGCTGGGTCCGCAGGAGGCGGCGGCCGCCCTGGCGTGGTGGGACGTCCGGCCGGGCGGCAACTTCGAGCACGGCCGCTCGATCCTGCACATGCCCCGCCCGCTGGCGGCGGTGGCCGCCGAGTTGGGCATCGACGAGGACACCCTGGGCGAGCGTTTGCAGCGCGCCCGCGAGGTGCTTTTCACCGCGCGGGAACAGCGCGTGCGGCCCCTGCGCGACGACAAGGTGCTCACCTCCTGGAACGCACTGATGATCTCCGCCATGGCCCGCGCCGGGGCGGCCTTCGGCGAGCCGCGCTACGTGGATGCGGCGGTGCGGGCGGGCACCTTCCTGCGCGAGCGGCTGAAGGATTCCGACGGCCGCCTGCTGCGGCGCTTCCGCGAGGGCGAGGCGCGCTTCAAGGCCTACCTGGTGGACCATGCCGCGCTGGCCTGCGCCTGCCTGGATCTTTACGAGGCCACCTTCGATGCCGCCTGGTTCGACGAGGCGCGGCACCTGATGGGCGAGGTGAACCGCCTGTTCCGCAACGAGCAGGGCCCGTACTACGACACGGGCAGCGATGGCGAGGCGCTGATCGCCCGCAACATGGAGGGCTACGACGGCGTGGAGCCCTCCGGCAACAGCAGCGCCGCTCAGGCCTTCCTGCGCCTGCACGCCTACGGGGTGCGCGATGGGTGCCTGGAGGATGCCCTGCGCATCTTCGCGGGCTTCCAGCCCTTCCTGGAGCGCGCGGGCGTGAGCTTCTCGGCCATGCTGGCGGCGCTGGACCTGCACCTGGGGCCGCCGCTGGAGCTGGCCATCGTGGGCGATCCGGCTGCCGCGGACACGCGCGCCCTGCTGGAGGTGGCGCAGCGGCGCTACCTGCCGGGAGCGGTGCTGGCCGTGGCCGCGCCGGGAGCGGTGGCGGAGCTGGGCGAGCGCATCCCCCTGCTGGAGGCCCGCCAAGCCATCGGCGGGCGCGCCACGGCCTACGTGTGCCGCGACATGGCCTGCCAACTGCCCGTGCACACACCGGACGAGCTGGAGGCGCAGTTGCACGAGGCGTAGGCGCGATGGACCCAGCCGCGCTTCCACCACCATTGCGAGGAGCTTATGGCCAACGGCACCGATACCAAGACCATCGCCATCGTGGGCGTGGGGCCCGGTCTGGGCGCCTCGCTGGCGCGGCGCTTCGCCCGTGAGGGATTCGCCGTGGCGTTGCTGGCCCGGCGGGCGGAGAGCCTGGAGCCCGTGAGCGCCGAGCTGCGGCAGACGGGTGCGCGCGTGCTGGCGCTGCCCACGGATGGCACCCAGCCCGCGCAGGTGCTGTCCGCCTTCAGCCGCATCAAGGCGGAGCTGGGCGCGCCGGACGTGCTGGTCTACAACGCGGGCAACTTCTTCCGCGGTGGCATCCTGGAGCTGACGCCCCAGCAGTTCGTGCAGGCCTGGGAGGCCAATTGCCTGGGAGCGTTCCTGGCCGCGCAGCAGGTGCTGCCGGACATGGTCGCGCGCAAGGCGGGCACGATCCTGCTCACGGGCGCCACGGGCTCTCTGCGCGGCGGGGCGCGCTTCGCCTGCCTGGCCGTGGGCAAGTTCGGCCTGCGGGCGCTGGGGCAGTCCATGGCGCGCGAGTTCGGCCCGCAGGGCGTGCACGTGGCCCACGTGGTGGTGGACGGGCAGATCGACAACCCGCGCACCCAGGCCCGCTATCCCGAGGGCCGCACCGCCGATTCCTACCTCTCCGCGGACGCCATCGCGGACATCTACTGGGACCTCCACGCCCAGCACCCCACCACCTGGACGCACGAGCTGGACCTGCGGCCCTACGGCGAGAAGTTCTAGACTGTATTTTGAAAAGTACCTCGGTCGTAGGGGCGTTGCGCCCATACCCCCAAGGGGGCGAAGCCCCCTGTACCGCATTTGGGAATCGAGCCGCGCCGGCCCTGGGCAGAGTCCGTATTGGGGGAGCGGGGGCCCCCTCGGCCCCCACATTGGAATTTCCGTGCGTTTCAAGCGGCCCCGCCGCTTGAAGACTCATTCCCAAACAGGGCCTGGCGCCGGCTCCCACGGGACGCGGCCTCGCAGCACCGCTTGCCAAGGGCGGCGCGGGCACGGTACGTGTGCGGCTCAGGAGCACGGCGCCTCACCACCGGAGACCCGATGAGCAAGACCACGCTGCCCTGGGCGGACGAGATCAGGAAGCGCGAGGAGAGCCTGCTCGCCCTGCGGCGGGATTTCCACAAGCACCCCGAGCTGAGCATGCTGGAAACGCGCACCGCGGAGGTAATCGCGGAGCGCCTGCGTGCGGCGGGGCTGGAGGTGCGCACGGGGCTGGCCGGCACGGGCGTGGTGGGCGTGCTCCACGGCGAGAAGCCCGGGCCGGTGGTGGCGTGGCGGGCGGACATCGACGCGCTGCCGCTGAATGAGGTTCCCGATGTGCCCTTCAAGTCAGTCAACGCGGGCGCCATGCACGCCTGCGGACACGACGGGCACACGGCCATCGCCATCACCTTGGCCGAGCTGCTGGCCGCCCGCCGGGCGGAGCTGCCCGGCACCGCGGTGTTCATCTGCCAGCCGGGCGAGGAGGTCTTCGGCGGCGCCAAGCCCATGATCGAGGCGGGGGCGCTGGAGAACCCGCACGTGGAGCAGATCTACGGGCTGCACCTGACCACCCAGGACCCCGCGGGCATCGTCTCCGTGAAGCCCGGCCCGGCCATGGCCTCGGCGGACTTCTTCAACGTGGAGATCCGCGGCATGGGCGGTCACGGCGCCTTCCCGCACCTCTCGCGCGACCCCATCACGGTGGCCGCGCACGTGGTGGTGGGCATGCAGGCGCTGGTCTCGCGGGAGATTCCCGCGCAGGATACCGCCGTGCTCACCGTGGGGCAGATCGAATCGGGCACCAAGCACAACATCATCCCCGAGCGCGCCGTGCTTCGCGGCTCCCTTCGCACCTACGACAACCAGATTCGCGCGCAACTGCTGGAGCGCCTGGGCGCCTTCGCCGCGCGCATCGCGGAGGCCTACCGCGCCGAGGCACGCATCGTGTTCGAGGGCGAAGGCACCTCGCCCGTGATCAACCCGGAGCCGGCGAGCGCCTTCGTGCACCGCTGCTTCGAGGAGGAGGTGGGTGCCGATCACGTGGCCGAGGGCAAGCCCGTGATGGCCAGCGACGACATGGCGCTGTTCCTGGAGCAGCGCCCCGGTGCCTACTTCCGCGTGGGCGTCGGCCCGGCGGACCGGGAGCCTGCGCCGCACCACAACCCGAACTTCTACATGGACGAGGCCGGCCTGCCCGTGGCCCTGCGCGTGGCACTGAACGTGATGCTGCACGCGCTGGCCGGCGAGGGCTAGGCGGTGTTTTGCAGAGCGATTTAGCCATGGGGGCTTTGCCCCCATACCCCACCAGGGAGCTGGGCTCCCTGGACTCTGCTTGCGAGCGAGACCGCGCCCGCCTTGTTCAAGGTTTGTATTGGGGGTGTGGGGGCCCTCGGCCCCCGCATTGGAATTTTGTGGTCTTCGCGCGGTCCAGCCGCTTGGGGACCCATTTCCAGACAGAACCCGGGCGGGGGTTGTCCCCGTGGCCGGCCCGAATGGCGCGATCCGTCGCGGCGGCGAGGCCGTTTGCAGTACCGCACCAACGTGAGAGCCGATGAGCAAGACCACACTGGCCTGGAGTGACGAGATCCGGAAGCGGCAGGAGGGCATGATCGCCCTGCGGCGGGACTTCCACCGTCATCCCGAGCTGAGCATGCAGGAGGTGCGCACCGCGGAGATCATCGCGGAGCGCTTGCGCGCGGCGGGGCTGGAGGTGCGCACGGGCGTTGGCGGCACGGGCGTGGTGGGCGTGCTGCACGGCGAGAAGCCCGGCCACACGGTGGCTTGGCGCGCGGACATCGACGCGCTGCCGCTGGAGGAGATTCCCGACCTGCCCTTCAAGTCCGCCAACCCCGGCGTGATGCACGCCTGCGGGCATGACGGGCACACGGCCATCGGCATCACCCTGGCCGAGCTGCTGGCGGCCCGGCGCGCAGAGTTGCCCGGCACGGCGGTGTTCATCTTCCAGCCGGCGGAGGAAGTCTTCGGTGGCGCCAAGCCCATGATCGAGGCCGGCGCGCTGGAGAACCCGCACGTGGAGCGCATCTACGGGTTGCACCTGACCACCATGCTGCCAGCCGGGGCCGTGGCGGCGCGGCCGGGCCCGGCCATGGCGTCCTCGGACTTCTTCGATATCGAGGTGAAGGGCAAGGGCGGTCACGGTGCCTACCCGCACCTCTCGGTGGATCCCATCACGGCGGCCTCGCACATCCTGATCGGCATGCAGGACCTGGTCTCGCGCGAGATCGCCGCGCAGGAGCCGGCGGTGATGACCGTGGGCGAGATCAAGGGCGGCACCAAGCACAACATCATCCCCGAGACCGCAGTGATGCGCGGCTCCATCCGCACGTTCGAAACGCGCGTGCGTGACCAGATCGTGGAGCGCCTGGGCGCCTTCGCGGGGCGCATTGCACAGGCCTACCGCGCGGAGGCGCGCGTGAGCCTGATGGGCGATTGCTGCCCCGCCTGCGTGAACCCGCCGGACGAGACGGCCTTCGTGCACGGCTGCGCCGAGGAGGAACTGGGCGTCGAGCACCTCCACGAGATGCCGCAGGTGATGGGCAGCGACGACATGAGCCTGTTCCTGGAGGCGCGGCCCGGCTGTTACTTCTGGGTGGGCATCGCACCCGACAACAAGGAGGCCATGCCGCACCACCATGCGGCCTTCGAGCTGAACGAGCGTGGCCTGGAAGCCGGCCTGCGCATGGCCCTGGTCACGATGCTCAAGCGCCTCGCCGCCTGAGCGCCGCCCCTTCCCCCGCACCCCGGCACCGCCCATGTCGTCAGAGCTGGTATTTTCCGAGGCCACGGAGCTGGCCCGCCTCATCCGCGAGCGCAAGGTTTCCTGCGTGGAGGTGATGCAGGCGCACCTGGCGCAGATCGAGCGCACGAACCCTACCGTGAACGCCATCGTCACGCTGCTGCCCGAGCGCGCGCTGGAGGGCGCCAAGGCCGCCGATGCAGCGATCGCCCGCGGGGAATCGCTGGGGCCGTTGCACGGCCTGCCCATCGCGCACAAGGACCTGGTGCCCACGGCGGGCATCCGCACCACCTTCGGCTCGCCCATCTATGCGGACAATGTGCCCACGGAGGATGGGCTGATCGTGCAACGCCTGCGCGCGGCGGGGGCCATCACCATCGGCAAGACCAACACGCCAGAATTCGGGGCCGGCTCCCAGACCTTCAATCCGGTCTTTGGCGCAACGGTGAATCCCTACGACACGGGCAAGACCTGCGGCGGCAGCAGCGGCGGCGCGGCGGCGGCCCTGGCGGCGCGCATGCTGCCCATCGCGGACGGCAGCGATACGGGCGGCTCCCTGCGCAATCCGGCCGGCTTCTGCAATGTGGTGGGCTACCGCACCTCGCCCGGGCGCGTGCCCGTGTATCCCAATCCGCTGGCGTGGTGGACCATCTCCGTGCAGGGGCCCATGGCCCGCACCGTGCGCGATACGGCGCTGATGCTGAGCGCCATCGCCGGGCCCGACCCGCGTTCGCCCATCGCCCTGCCCGAGCCGGGCGCGGCGTTCCGGCAGCCGCTGGAGCGCGATTTCCACGGCGTGCGCATCGCCTGGACGCCGGACCTGGGCGGCCTGCCGGTGGACAAGCGCGTGATGCGCGTGCTGGAGGGCGTGCGGCCGGCGTTCGAGGGTCTGGGCTGCACGCTGGCCGAGGCCTGCCCGGACTTCAGCGATGCGGACGAGATCTTCCAGGTGCTGCGGGCGTGGCGCTTCGAATCGCGCTATGGCGACATGCTGGCCGAGCACCGGCATCAGATCAAGGACACCGTGGTCTGGAACACGGAGTTGGGCCAGAAGCTGACGGGCCCTCAGGTGGCCCGCGCGGAGCTGAAGCGCACGGCGCTCTACCAGCGCGTGCGCGAGTTCATGGAGACCCACGAGTTCCTGGTGTGCACCACCAACCAGGTGCCCGCGTTCGATGTGAAGCAGCCCTACGTGACGGAGATCGAGGGGGAGGAGCTGGAGACCTACATCGACTGGATGAAGGCCTGCTGGTACATCACCGTCACCGGGCACCCGTGCATCTCCGTGCCCGCGGGTTTCACGGAGGACGGCCTGCCGGTGGGCATCCAGATCGTGGGGCGCCACCAGGACGACTTCGGCGTGCTACAACTGGCCCACGCCTTCGAACAGGCCACGCAGGCGTGGCAGCGCCGGCCGGCGCTGGCCGGATAGGCTGGCGGCAGAACCGTTCAAACCCCGCCTATCTGACCCCGGTGTCATTCTGAGGCCCGCCTCGCGGGCCGAAGAATCTGCTTGACGTCGGTGACAACAGATTCCTCGCTTCGCTCGGAATGACATCTCCCGGCTGCAGCGTGGGAGCATGTGATGCGGGGCTAGACTGAGTATGCGGGTAATCGCGACCGCAATCCGGAGAGCATTCGATGTCCCTATCCGACCTCGTGTTCCTGCCCGCCACGGAGCAGGCGCGGCTGATCCGCGAGAAGCAGGTCTCCTGCCTGGAACTGATGCAGGCGCACCTGGCGCAGATCGCGCGGGTCAACCCGCGTGTGAACGCCATCGTGACGCTGCTGCCCGAGCGCGCGCTGGAGGGTGCCAAGGCCGCCGATGCCGCCCTCGCCCGCGGGGAGCCGCTGGGCCCCTTGCACGGCCTGCCCATCGCGCACAAAGACATGGTGGAAACGGCGGGCATCCGCACCACCTATGGCTCGCCCATCTACGCCGACAACGTGCCCACGCAGGATGCGTTGATCGTGGAGCGCCTGCGCGCGGCGGGGGCCATCACCATCGGCAAGACCAACGTGCCCGAGTTCGCCGCGGGCTCACAGACCTTCAACCCGGTCTTCGGCGCCACGGTAAACCCCTACGACTCCACGAAGACGTGCGGCGGCAGCAGCGGCGGCGCGGCGGTCTCCCTGGCCACGGGCATGCTGCCCATCGCGGACGGGGGTGACCTGGGTGGCTCCCTGCGCAATCCGGGCAACTTCAACAACGTGGTGGGCTTCCGGCCTTCGCCGGGACGCGTGCCCATCTGGCCCAATCCCCTGGCGTGGGATCCATTCGTCGTGCAGGGGCCCCTGGCGCGCACGGTGGCGGACGTAGCGCTGTTGCTCTCCGCGATGGCCGGGCCGGACGCCCGCTCGCCCGTAGCCATCCGCGAGCCGGGCGAGGCATTCCGCCGGCCGTTGGAGCGGGACTTCCGTGGTGTGCGCGTGGCCTGGGCACCGGACCTGGGCGGGCTGCCCGTGGACTCCCGCGTCACCGCCGTGCTGGAGGGAGCGCGCCCGGCCTTCGAGGCGCTGGGCTGCACGCTGGAGCCGGCCTGCCCGGACTTCACCGATGCGGACGAGGTGTTCCAGGTCTGGCGTGCGTTCTGGTTCGTGGCCATGCTGGGCGAGCTGCTGCCGCAGCACCGCGACCGCATGAAGGACACGGTGGTGTGGAACATCGAGGAGGGGCTGAAGCTCAGCGGACCGGCCCTGGCCAGAGCCGAGCTGAAGCACACGGCGCTGTTCCAGCGGCTCGACACCTTCTTCGAGCGCTACGACTATCTGCTCTGCCCCGTGAACCAGGTGCCGCCGTTCTCCATCGAGACGCCCTGGGTGCGCGAGATCAACGGCGTGACCATGGACACGTACATCGACTGGATGCGCTCGGCCTACTGGATCAGCATCACGGGACACCCGGCCATCTCCGTGCCCGCGGGCTTCACCGACGACGGCCTGCCCGTAGGCATCCAGATCGTGGGGCGGCACCAGGCTGACTTCGCCGTGCTGCAGCTCGCCCATGCCTTTGAGCAGGCCACGCAGGTGGGTCGCCGCCGGCCGCCCGTGGCGGAGGGGTAGCCTCAGCCCGCCAGCACCCGCGCCAGCCACGCCTCCAGCGCGGGCAGGCCGAAGGCGTCGCCCTCAGTCCCCCACCACGTCGTCGGTCGGCAACCCATGGGGTAGGTGGCCGCGATGCCGAAGGCGCGAGCGCCTGTGCGGGGAGCGCGCCTTCGCCTTGCCTCCAGCGGGGCTTCCCGGTAGCCTCGAATGGGCCATGCGCCGCGCCGCGCATTCACCCAGCCGCGATGATGCCCCCACGATGAAGTCTTCCACCTGGTTTCTGATCTTCGCCGCCGCCCTGATCGCCTACGTGATCTTCCAGGGCGGAGAGCGCCGCTTCGCGGGCCAGGCACAGTCGCTCAACTACGACGTGGTGGCCGTCTCCAACGGCATGACGGCGCAGGCCCAGCAGCTCAATCTGCAGAAAGACCTGGACGTCTCGCTGTTGCCGGAGATCGGCAAGCAGGCCATCCGCGACGCGGCCCAGCAGGGACTCAAGCAGCAGGCCTTCCTGGAGGCCGTGCTGCGCGAGGTGAGCGATCGCGTGCACGACATCAGCACGATCGACCTGAACGGCGACGGTACGGCCGACCCGATCCTGGTGCGCCCCGAGCCTGGCGGCAGCGAGGGCTACGTGCTGCTCTCACTGGAGGTTCCGGCACCGGGCGCCTACCCACTGCCCGCCGCCGGCGATGCGGAGGCCTGGAAGAAGGTCGACAAGATCGAGGTGGCCACCATGACCATCTCGCTCAACAAGCAGCAACTCGCCGTGCAGGCCACGGGCAACCAGTACGCCTATCCGGACAGCTACCAGCAGCACTACTACGCCTACGACCGCTCCCCCAGCTTCCTGCAGACGTACTTCGCCATCCGGATGCTGGACTGGATGTTCTTCCCGCACTACTGGGGGTTCTGGGGGCCGGGCTGGGGCTACGGGTACTATCGTCCGATGTCCGTGCCGACGGTGCTGAACCGCCGCGGCACGACGATCAACAACTACGGGTACCGCCCGGCCACCTCGTCGCGCACGCCCGTGGTGCGCAGCCGCTCCGGTTCGGCGCCACTGAGCCGCTACCAGCGCGCCTACTCCAGCCGGCCGCCCCGCGCCCTGAGCGACCTGCAGGCTTCGCGCCGCTTCGCGCGCCGCTCTCCCGGCAGCACCGTGCGTTCGGGTGGTTTCGGCCGCGGCACCGGCTCCGCCGCACGCGCCGCCCGTGCCAGCCGGTACAGCGGGGCCAGCCGCGCCGCACGCGGCTTCGGCGGCTACAGCCGCGGCACCTCGCGCGGGTTCGGGCGCAGCTTTGGCCGGAGCTTCGGGCGCCGCTTCTCGTCGCGGGGCTTCGGGGGCTTTGGGCGGCGCGGGTTTGGGGGCTTCGGGCGCGGCTTCCGCTTTCGCAGGTGAACGGGCGGGGCCCATGCCCCGCGCACAGAGGAGCAAGGCTGCAATGGCGATGCGACTGATCGCGATCGCGTGTGCGCTGCCGCTGCTGGCGATGCTGGCGGCGACCGCGTCCGCGCAGGATGAGGCCGGGCTGGCCGGCAAGCTCAAGGCTACCCAGGCCACGGTGGTGCAGGTGCAGCAGGAATCCATCGAGGCCAAGCAGAGCCTGGAGGTGGCTCTGCAGCGCATCGACCACGCGATCGAGCTCGTCGGCAAGGCCATGGCCCTGGTGAGCCAGGCCACGTCCCGCGCGGACGACCTGGAGGCGCGCGTGAAGGCGCTGGAGACCCACGGCACATCGGCCAAGGCCAGCGTGGAGCAGACGAAACAGGAGGTGCAGAAGACCCAGGGCGAGCTGGAGCAGACCCAGGAGAGCCTGGACAAGTCCAAGCAGTCTCTCGACGCCCTCAAGAACCGGCTGCATCGCTAGCCACCATGGCCCCGGCGGGGGGTGACCCGCCGCTGCATATCTGACGAGCGAGACCCATGCGCAAGCTGTTGTGGATCGTCGTGACGCTGGCCGTGCTGGCAGGTGGCATCTGGCTGGGCAGCACGGCGGCGTGGCGGCTGCACGAGGCCGCCCTGCGCCATGGCTGTCTGCGGGTGCTGGCGGACGTGGCGCCGGTGGAGATACACCCCGCCGAGTCCGGCCACGTGCGCTTCGCCGCCATCGGCGATACGGGCACGGCCAGCGAGGGCGAGCGCCGCGTGGCCGGTGCCCTCAAGCAGGTGTGCGCCCGCGACGGGTGCGACTTCGTGGCGCTGCTGGGCGACAACTTCTACCCGGACGGCGTGAAGAGCATGAACGACCCGCTCTTCAACACCGCGTTCGAATCGGTCTTTGCGGGGCTGCAGGTGCCCGTGCTGGCGGTGCTGGGCAATCACGACGTGCACAACCAGGCGCTCTACGAGGTGTTCCACACGCTCGACAGCAAGCTTTGGCGCATGCCGAACTTCGAGTACCACTTCGCGAGCGGGCCGGCGCGCTTCTTCGCCATCAATACCAACTGCCAGCCGGTCACCTGGTGGCGCTTGACGCCGAAGGTGGAGACGCCCTTCAAGGGCTGGACCTTCGTCATGGGCCACCACTCGCTCTATGCGGACGGGCCACACGGCGATGCGGACTGGCTCGACCGCACGCTGTGGGGGTCGTCCCAGCCGCACGTGGACTTCTACCTGGCCGGCCACAACCATCTGCTGGAGCACTTCCAGCGGCAGGGCGAGGAGACGGACTACGTGGTGAGCGGCGCCGGTGGCGGCGAGGAGCCCGACCCGGCCACTTTCGCCGGGCCCTCCACGGCCCAGAAGAAGTTCGAGCGCAATGTGCCCGGCTTTGCCTGGTTTGACGTGACGGATACTCAGGCCACGCTGCGCTTCTTCGACGCCAACGCCACGCTGCTCTACCAGTACCGCCGCACGCGCATCGCCCAGTAAGTCCCAGGCGTGGCGGACCTCCCTGCCTGCCACGGCATGGCCCGCCCAGCGCGGGCGGGGACGCCCGCGCCACCGTGGCGTTCGGCATGCCCCACGCCGGGGCTCCCGTCGCCAAGCCGTTGGGAATGGCGGCAAGCCCGTTACATTCCGGAGGCCCGGGTGGGGCGGGCCTCCGGCCCGCCACGGCATTGTCCGGCGCGCGGGCCGGAAAGCCCGCGCCACCGTGAAGTGCTGACACGTGTGTAAACAGGGGGTCTGGGGGAGCGGTTGCTCCCCCAGAGGAAAGGATGCCGGTGGAGCCTTGGGCCTAGTTCCCTGAGGCTGCCGCTGGTTGCGCGGCTGCGTTGGTGGCCTGGCCGGCCCGGTTGTGGCTGAGCAGGTAGCGCGAGGTCTGCCACAGCCCCTCCGCCAGCTCCTGCATGCGGGCCAGGCGTTCCGGGTCCTTGTCCTTCAGGTCCGGTACGTTGGGGTCGGACGAGCGGTAGTCGTAGAGATGGGCCCCGCGCGCCTTGTCCATTCGCATCAGGTATTGCTCGTCCATCAGGCCGATGATCGGCGGGCTGTCCATCAGCGCTGTGAACGTGTAGCGATCCTTGTCGAAGCGCGGATCGAACAGGTCCCGCCCCATCGCCGTGTAGGTGTAGGGCTCGCCCAGCATGCCCATGATGGTGGGCAGCATGTCCATCTCGTTGGCCATTTTGGTGATCACCTTGCCCTCGGGGAACAGTGAGGGGGAATAGATGGCGAAGGCGTTGTGATAGGAGGTCAAATTCAGCTTGATCTCCCCCGGCGTCAGGTGCTGGCCGGTGCCCGGGATGCCGTGGTCGCCGTAGATCATGAAGATCGTGTGCTTGAAATACGGCTCCTTGCGGGCCAACTCCATGAAGTGCCCCAGGCTGTAGTCCATGAAGCGCAGGGAGTTGAACTCATCCAGCGATTCGAACCCGAAGCGCCGCAAGGTGTCTTCGTCGCGGTGCTCCAGCTTGAAGTCGCCGTGGTGCTCCGGGATCGTGTACGGCCGGTGGTTGCCTGCCGTCTGGATCATGGCCGCGAAGGGCTGATCGCCCTGCTTGGCGAAGCTCTTGTTGGCCTCGGTGAACAGGTCGTAGTCCGAGATGCCCCAGCCGTCAGCGCGGGACTCCGTGTAGCTGCCCTCCTCGTGGATGTCGATACCCTCGATGTTGTGCGAGAGCAGGCCGCGAATATTGCCCCAGTTGGCGCTGCCACCCAGGAAGTAGAAGCGCTTGTAGCCCTTCAGGTCGTTCAGCAGCACATGCTGGTACACCAACTCCGGGTTGCGCGTGGCTGTGCTGCCGGCGCCCATCACGTCCGGCAGGCCCGTCAGCGCGGCGAACACCGAGCGCGCCGTGCCGGGGCTGGGCACGTACATGTTGGTGAACAGCAGGCCGTGGTTGGCGATGTCGTCGAAGTACGGCGTGGGCTTGGCCCCGTTCCCGTACACGCCGCAGAAGCGCGTGGCCAGGGACTCCATGTGGATCAGCACCACGTTGTACCGCTTGCCGCCCGTGATGCCCTTGGGATGGAACTCCCGCGTGAAGTTCAGCGTGGCGGCGTCGGGATGATCCACGCCCAGGTAGGCGGCTACCTCCGGATAGTGCGCGCGCACCGCCTTCTCGTTGTAGCCCAGCGACTGGTTCTCGTAGGTCTCCAGGAAGTACAGCATGGGGTTGAGCCCCAGCGCGTCCACGTAAGGATCGGCCACGAAGAAGGCCTGGCTCCAGCGCAGCGGGTACCAGGAGAACTGGCCGTACATGCCGAAGATCACCAGGAAGAAGCAGCCCGTGCCCATGGCGTAGCGCCGCCAGCGCGGGTGGATCCAGCCCTTCCAATCCAGCAGCGGGAAGGCGAAGCGCCACTGCAGCCAGCCGATGGCCGCGGCGAAGGCGATCATGCCCAGCGACGTCCACACGACCGGGTAGGACTCCCACGCCACCGTGAACGCGATGTCCGGCGCGGCCAGCAGGCGCACCACGGAGGAGTTCAGTCGCTCGCCCAGATAGGCGTAGTGCCCGAAGTCCACCATGTAGAACAGGGTGTAGGTGAGGTTGCCCAGCACCAGGTAGCCCAGCCAGATGTAGCGGGCCACCCGCGAGCGCACCACGTTGATGCCCGGCACCCAGGAGATCAGCAGGATCGGCAGGATGATCCACAGGGCCAGCCGCATGTCGAACTTGGCCCCGAGATACAGCCCGTGCAGCACGTCACCCAGCGCGTGGGTGCCCCCGGTGTGATAGAAGATCGCGGCGAAGACGCCCCGGAACACCAGGAACACCGCATAGTTGATCAGAAAGACCGCCAACGTGAAGCGCAGGCGTGGCGTAAGCATGCGAAATACGGTCATTGGAACCTTCGGGCAAATCCTTGGATGTGGCTGCGTTGCGTCGGGCCGCGGGAATGCAGGCTCTGCGGTCGTCGCGCCCGGTCAGCCGGATGGCGACAGGTGGTGGCCATCAGACCGGCGGGGGCGCGCGTGCCTGCGGCGTCGTCGTCGCGGCGTAGCCACCGGGCAGGCGCGGAGCCGGGAACTCGGGCACCATCGGCGCGGGCGGCGCCAGCACCAGCGCCGCGCACATCACGGCGCTGCCGGCCGCGGCCGCCAGGGGCGCATACTCGCAATGAGCGCGATTGGTCTGCCCCAGGTGGTGCAGGGCATGGACGGTGAGGAACTGCTGTGCGCACAGGATCGCCAGCGCGCCCGTCAGCGCGATCAGAGATCGCAGCCCGCGCCACCGCGCCGGTGCCCACACCCCGCCCCGCCTCAGGCGACTGCCTGGAAGGGCGCTCACTGCGTCCGATCGGTACGACATGGGCTTGGTTCCGCGGCTGATGCCCGCGGGAGGCACGCTGGGTGAGGGCCCGGTGCGCGATGCGCCGTCCATCAGCACTCGCTGCAGGGTGAATCGGGCCGCGTCAATCCTGTAAGCATACCAAGGCAAACGCGGCCCTGCAGCAGGAATCTGACGGCCGCCGAATGTGCGGCCGGGGCGGGTTCAGGCGCCGATGCGCAGCACGTAGCGACCCCGCGCCCCGCCGTCCAGGATCTCCTTCAGCTTGGCCGGCAGTTCGTCCATGCCGATGGGATGGGCGATGTCCGTCAGGTGCTGGGGCTTCAGATCGCCCGCCAGCCGCCGCCACGCCTCCAGGCGCAACTCCATGGGGCAATTGACCGAGTCGATGCCCAACAGGTTCACTCCGCGCAGGATGAACGGGTACACGGTGCTGGAGAACGCGTTGCCGTGCACCAAGCCAGTGAGGGCCACGCTGCCGTGGGTCTTCACGCTGCGCAGCAGGTACTCCAGCGTGGGCCCGCCCGCGTTGTCCACCGCCCCGGCCCACTGCTCTTTCAGCATCACCTTGCCCGAAGCATCCACCACCTCCTCACGGGTAAGGATCTGCGAGGCGCCCAGCTTGGTGAGGAACGGCTTCATGTCCGCCTTGCCGGAGCTGGCGGCCACCTCGTAGCCGCCTCGCGCCAGGATATCCACCGCGCAGCTGCCCACGCCGCCCGTGGCGCCCGTGACCAGCACGGGGCCCTGGCCGGGCTTGAGCCCGTTGCGCTCCAGCGCCAGCACGGAGAGCATGGCCGTGAACCCCGCCGTGCCCAGCGTCATGGCCTCCTGCTCGCTGAGCCCTGCGGGCAGGGGCACCAGCCAGCCCGCCGGCACGCGGGCGTATTCCGCGTAGCCGCCGAACGCGCTCACGCCCAGGTCGTAGCCTGTGACCAGCACCTTGTCGCCCGCCTTGAAGCGCCCGGAGCGATCCTCCACCACGCTGCCGGCCAGGTCGACCCCCGGGATGTGCGGCAGGTTGCGCACCATGCGGCCCACGCCGTGGGAGATCATCGCGTCCTTGTAGTTGATGCCGGACCAGGCCACCTGGATGGTCACGTCCGCATCCGGCAGCACGTCCGTCCCGATGGACTTGACGGCGCCCTGGACGGCGTCTGGGGTGCCTTCCAGCACGTAGGCTTGCATGGTGTCTTTCATGGGGGCTCCTCAGCCACTGGGGGCGCCCGGTGCATCGCGGTGCACCGGGCGGCCGCTTCTCGTCGGTGAATGTCCGCAAGACCGGGGTGGCGCCGGCAGGCAAGTCGGCCGGCGGCGCTCGGGATTGCTGTTGGCCCTAGCCTAGCGGCCCGGCCCGGCCCGGCGCAAGCATCGCCGGGAGGGCCTGCGGGCCGGTGCGGCACCGCTTGGCGGCAGGCCCGGGGCAGCCCGACCGGCGGCCTTGCGCCCCTTCGCGGGCAAGGCTAGGGTGTCCCACACGGCAGTCCCCGGCGGTAGATCGCCACTGCGGCGGCATGGATCGACGGACAGTTGCTGGCCGTGTTCGTATGCGAGATCCCACCGGCCTCGGTCAGGGTCCGCATTGGGGGCGCGGGGGTTTCTCGGCCCTCGCATCGAAATTCCTGTGCGTCTCAAGCGGCTTGGCTGCCTGAGGCCCGTTCCCAGGCAGGTTTATCGCCGGACGGCGCGCGTGTGCGTGGCTGGACCGGCCCGGAGGGGAAGTGCCGATGGTCGATGCCTCGCTGCTGCCCGTGCTGCTGGCCCTCGTCGCCGCTTCCCTGTTCGGCCTGCAGGGGGTGCTGGCGCGGCGGGCGCTGCGCTATGTGAACGCGCAGACGGGCGCCATGGTCTCCATCTGCGTGGCGGCGCTCATCTTCTGGGGCCTGCTGATTTGGCGCATGGAGGCGGACTGGTGGCGCTCGCCGGCGGTGTGGGTGTTCGCCAGCAACGGCCTGCTGCACCCCATGTTGTCCATGCTGCTTAGCTTCGAGGCCAACCGGCGCATGGGCGCGACGGTCTCTGCCACCATCTCCGCCACCACGCCGCTGTTCGCGGAGGCGGGCGCGGTGCTGTGGCTGGGCGAGGGTCTCAGCGGCATCGTGCTCGCGGGCACGCTGGTCATCGTGGGCGGCATCGTCGTGCTCTCCTGGCAGGGCGGCACGGCGCGCACCTGGGCCCCCTTCGCACTGGTGTTCCCCATCGGCGCGGCGATGGTGCGGGCATTCAACCACGTGTGGGGGCGCTTCGGGCTGACCCTGCTGCCCGCGCCGCTGTTCGCGGCCAGCCTCTCCTTCGCCGTGTCCGGCACGCTCTCCGTGCTGGCCTTCGGCGTGCGCACGGGCGGGCTGCCGCGGCACATTCCACGCGGCGGATTGCTCTGGGGCATGCTGAGCGGCGTGTGCGTCAGCGCCGCGATCCTGTGCATGTACACCGCGCTGACCACCGGGCAGGTGGTGGTGGTCTCGCCCGTGCTGAACACCTTTCCACTGTTCACGCTGGGGTGGGCGCTGCTGTTCCGGCAGGAGCGGCTTACCCGCCGCGTGGCCGCGGGCGTGGTGCTGGTGGTGGCCGGTGTCATGCTCATCGGCCTGCGCCAGGTCTGATTCCCTCCCTCTCCCCGGGCTGCCATGGGTGCCTCCCCGCTTCCCGCCCTGCTGGCGCTGCTCGGCGCCATGTTCTTCGGCATCTCGGGGCTGGCCGCGCAGCAGGGGTTGCGGCACGGGGACGCGCGGCACGGCTCGCTGATCTCCATCGGCACCACGGCGCTGTTCTACTGGCTGCTGCTGCCCTACTCCCTGCACGAGGCGCACTGGACGGCCGCCACGCTGCTGCGCTTCCTGGCAGTGTTCGGCGCGATAGGCCTGCTCAGCCCCAGCGTGTCGCTGCTGCTCAGCTTCGAGGGCAACCGGCGGCTGGGCCCCACCGTCTCCGGCACCATCGCCTCCACGGCGCCCCTATTCGGCGCGGGCAGCGCGGTGCTGGTGCTGGGCGAGCGCCTCACCCCGGGCGTGGGCCTGGGCACGCTGGGCATCGTGGCGGGCGTGATGGTGCTCTCCTGGCGCCGCGCGGGTCGCAGGGACGCGCCCCTGTGGGCGGCGCTGTTCCCGCTGGGGGCCGCCATCGTGCGGGGTGGCGGCCACATGGTCACCAAGCTGGCCTTCGAGGTGGCCGTGGCGCCGTTCACGGCCGCGCTGGTCACCTACAACGTGTCCTTCGTGGCCGTGGCGCTGGCCAACCGCTTCGGCTCGGCGCGGCGACCGCGCATCGGCTTGGCGGCGGAGTTGCGCGCAATCCTGCACAGTGGCCGGCGCTGGTTCCTGCTCACAGGCGTGCTGAACGGCTTGGCGCTACTGTGCCAGTTCGTGGCCCTCAGCCGGGGGCAGGTGGTGGTGGTCTCGCCCATCGTCTCCACCTATCCCCTGTTCACCTTCGCCTTCAGCCTGCTGTTCCGCTTGGAGCGCCTGGGCCTGCGCATCGCCCTGGGCGTGCTGCTGGTGGTGCTGGGCGTCGTGGCCGTCAGCACGCATTGAAGCGCCGTCACGCCAGATTCTTCAACAGCACTTGGACCATGGGGGCGTTGCCCCCATACCCCCACCAGGGAGCGAGGCTCCCTGGACCCCTGTTGTGAACGACTGTGCTGGGGCACGGGGGCCCTCGGCCCCCGCATTTGCAGTCCTGTGGTTGCCGGCGGCCCCACTGGCGGAATACTTGGTCGGCGGGGCGTGTTCCCCTATACTGGGTGGACACGAAACAAGGGGGAAGCGTCCCGAGGGTGCGGGACGTTTGCACGCAGGAGCCCATGACATCTGCCGGCTTATCGCGCCAGTCACCGCGCGCCGCCGCCGCATCCGCCACGGCGGCCGCTGCCCTGGTGAACACCGCCGTGGCAGTGCCGTCCCACGCGTACTCGCAGGGCGAAATCCGCGACGTGGTGTGCGCGTGGCTGGCGCACGATCCCGCCCTGGCCGCCAGGGCGGCGGCCGTGCTGGCCCATGCGGAGATCGAGCGGCGCTACACCGTTCGGCCTGCGGAGTGGTACCTGACCCACACGGCCCTGGGCGAGCGCAGCGCGGTGTACAAGGAGGAGATGATCCGCCTCTGCGAGCGGGCTGTGCGCGAGGCGCTGGAGGGTGCCGGGGTACCCGCCGAGGCGGTGGGGCTCATCGTCAGCACGTCCTGCACGGGCCTGATGATCCCTTCCGTGGAGGCCTACCTGATGAACCGCCTGCCCTTCCGCGCCGATACGCGCCGCCAGCCCCTCACGGCGCTGGGCTGCGCGGCAGGCGCGGCGGCAATCGGGCAGGCCACGACCTGGCTGCAGGCCAACCCGGAGCGCGCCGCTCTGATCCTCTCCGCCGAGCTGGCCAGCCTCACGGCGCAGGTGGGCGACTTCTCCATGGCCAACATCGTCTCGGTGGCCCTGTTCGGCGATGGCGCCGCGGCCACGGTGGCGGTGGGGGCGCGCTACGGCGAGGCGGCGGCTGGTG
>Ga0209919_1000050_pt1 | contig 62300 bp, 52 predicted proteins | sample SalPon2A_C_D2_MG_FD_185721 | JGI IMG/M metagenome (GOLD analysis project Ga0209919, IMG submission 185721) | Soil microbial communities from South San Francisco under conditions of wetland restoration - Salt Pond MetaG R2A_C_D2_MG (SPAdes)... | ecosystem: Environmental > Terrestrial > Soil >... | reverse complement strand
TTTTTTGTTCTTTTGTAGGGCGTTACTGGAATATTGTTCAATTCAGCCTGGAATTCCTCACAGGAATGGTATCTCCTTGAAGTGGATTTGCTAAGTGCTTTAGCAAGCACAGAATCAACCATAGGTGGAATATTATCAAACTGGCTGGATAATTTTACTGGATTTTTTTTCAGATGTGCTTCCATTATATGAAAATCAGTTGGAGCTTCAAATGGGGTCTTACCAGATAGCATTTCATAAAATGTAATACCTATTGAATATATATCACTTTGCAGCGTCGGTTCCTGCGCTTTAATCTGTTCCGGGCTCATATATAACACTGTACCCAGTTTGGCGCCCGTTTTTGTTATTCCACTTACTTCGTTAATAGATTTGGAGATTCCAAAATCCATTATTTTAGCAATTCCATCCTCATTAATTATAATGTTCGAAGGTTTAAGGTCCCTGTGTACAAATCCTTTTGAATGAGCATAGGAAACTCCAACTAGTATTTGATTTATAATATCAATAGCATAGGCGAGCTCCAGTTTTCCTTTTCTATCTATCAAATGCTCAAGAGTCTCCCCCGCAACATACTCCATTACAATCCCAAGTGTACCACCATCTTCAGTAAATCCATATACGGGAACAATGTTCGAGTGGTTTAGCTTTGCCTGGTTCTTTGCTTCTCTTTTAAATCTTTCAATAAATTGTGGATTTCTCAGGGCTTGCTGATTAAGTATTTTTAAGGCAATATAACGTTCAAGTTTAAGATCGAATCCTTTGTAAACTATCCCCATTCCCCCTTCGCCAAGAATGTTAATTATTCTATAATTGTCTATTACCTTTCCGATCATGATTATTTACTGCTGATAACAACAAAAGAGTAGTTATCCGGAGCGCCTCCATCTTCAACAAGTTTTGATATCTCTGCTTCAATTTCGGTGAGGCTGTCATTTTTTAATAGCTCTTCTATTTTTTCATCACTTAAAACTGTTGTAACACCATCTGTGCAGAGGAAAAATTTTTCTTCTCCAGAACCGATTTTTAATTTACTTAAATCAACTTCTAGATCCAGATTATCACCTAAAGCACGCATAATTATATTTTTGTTAGGATGATTTTCTGCTTCTTTTAAAGTTAGGTATCCTTCATCAACTAACTTCTGAACTAATGAGTGATCCTTAGAAAGTTGTTTTAATTTACTATTTTTGCAATAATAAATTCTTGAATCTCCAACGTGTCCCCAATATGCGTTATCATCAGTTACGAATAATACCTCAGCAGTCGTTGCCATTCCTTTAAGATCGAAATCTTTGTTTGACTCTTCTATAACTTTTTTATTTGCTTCCTGTATTGCTATTCGGATTCTTTCTAGGTAGTCAAAATCAGTATAATCTCTGAAACATTCAGCTATTGTCTCAACAGCAAGCTTTGATGCAATATCCCCGGCTTTATTACCTCCCAGGCCATCACATACAACGGCGAGCAAGCCCTCTCCCATATCAAAAACCTCAACATAATCTTCATTGTCGCTTCTTTTTAATCCGACTTTAGATTGGGCTAAATATTTATATTTCATTAACCACCGAAAAAATTATTAAAATAGAAATCAGCTAAAGGTTTTGAATTGAAGACCAAAATACATAATTCCTGAATAAAAATCCCTTCCAATTTTGGATATTGCTAAACTTCAAATCTTAGCCGCAAGTACAAATAATTCATACATTTGTCCCGAATATCAGCCTAGTGGGTTGTTTGCTAAACTCAGTGTTTAACTGTATATTTAAAGTTAATAAATTTTGGAAAACACCTTAAATTTTGCGAGAATGGCGGAATTGGCAGACGCGCTAGACTTAGGATCTAGTACCGAGAGGTGTCGGGGTTCGAGTCCCCGTTCTCGCACTCTTTTTAATCTTTAATCAAAATGACTAACTGAGGTAATAGAATTGGACCTTAAAATTAATGAAGTTAATACATCGGAAAGAGAATTAGAAGCGACTTACAAGTACGATGAAATAAAAAAAGACATAGAAACTGAAGTTCAAAAACAAACTAAAAAATTGCAGATCCCCGGATTCAGGAAAGGCAAAGTACCACCTGCAATGATAAAGAAATTGTATGGTAATGCATTGGAATATGAAGCTTCAGAAAAAGTTGCTAACAACCGATTTTGGGATATAACAAAAGAAAAAGATCTGAAACCAATAGGGAAACCTGTGTTAAAGGATATTAAATTTAATCCCGGGACAGATCTCCACTTTAAAGTTGTTTACGAAACTTATCCAAATCTGGAAGTTAAAAATTATACCGGCCTGAACATTGAAATACCTAACTTTGTGATAAAAGATGAAGAAATTGACAAAGAAATTGATTATATAAAAAGATCTAATAGCACAAAGGAAAAAGTTGATGTAGTTGGAGATGACAAGAATTTCATTCTTGATGTTGAAATTACAAGGATTGATGAAAACGGAGGAATTTTTGAAGATTCAAAACCCGAAAAGCTTCAGATAGACTTTTCAAATGAAAGAGTACAGCCTGAAATAATAGAAAATGCAAAAGGCAAAAGAACAGGCGATTCGTTTGATTTTTCATTTAATGATGAAAGAACTGTTAAAAATGCGGAAGGTAAAGAGGAATCCATTACTGAAACTTATTATTACAGAGCACAGATAAATGAGATAAATAAAACAATAATCCCTGAATTAAATGAAGAATTGATAAAAAAGGCCACAAAAGACAAAGCAAGTACCGAAGATCAATTACGTAAGGAAATTAAAAAAGATATTCAAAATTTTTATGACCAGAAAACAGATGAATTTCTAAACAACAAACTGGTCGCAGAAATTCTAAAAAATAATGAATTTACGCCACCTTCCACACTGGTAAATAATATACTTGAAGAATTATTAAAACAGGAAGAAGAGCAGATTAAGAAAGAAGGCTATAAAAAATTTGACAGAAACGCTGCAGCCAATAGGTTAAGGCCGAATGCATTAAATGAAGTCAAATGGTATTTGTTAAAATCAGAGATTCAGAAAAAAGAAGAAATTAAAGTTTCCGATGATGATTTGAAAGAATTGGCAGAAAAGGATGCAGAAAAAACAGGGATAGGGGTTGATAAGTTGATAAGCTACTATAAAACTTCAAATTTTGGAGAAAGGATAATAGATAAAAAACTTTTTGACTTCCTGAAGGAAAAGAATAATATTAAAAAAGTTGATCCTGAAAAACTTTCCAAAAAAGAAACCAAGGAGACTAAATGAGTAAAAAAGAGAAAGAAGTTTACAACCAGTTAGTTCCTTATGTTATTGAACAAACCGGGCGTGGCGAACGAGGCATGGATATTTTTTCACGCTTGCTGCGTGAGAGAATTATTTTTGTAGGTACAGCGATTGACGATCACATAGCAAGTTTAATTATTGCACAATTGATTTTCCTTGAAGCTGAGGATTCTGAAAAGGATATTAATTTGTACATAAATTCTCCGGGCGGAAGTGTTACCGCCGGTCTTGCCATCTACGATACAATGAAATATATCAAACCTGATATTTCTACTATTTGCGTTGGAATGGCTGCAAGTATGGGAGCAATCTTACTGGCAGGCGGGTCAGCAGGTAAAAGAATTTCTCTTCCAAATTCCAAAATTATGATTCATCAACCCTGGGTTGGTGGATTACAGGGCCAGACTACCGATATTGAAATTCACGCCAGGGAAATGCTCAAAACCAGGGATACTTTATACAAAATACTATCAGAGCATACCGGCAAAAGTATTGAGCAGATTACCAAGGATTGTGACAGAGATTATTTCCTTTCTGCTGAAGAAGCTAAAAAATATAAATTGATTGACAATATTCTTGAAAAACGCGTAACTCCTGATAAGAAGTAAATATTTTTATAATGAGGGATTGACATTACAGTCCCTCTATTAATTCCTTCTCTACCTTATAACATAAATTTCTTCCTTGCATTGCAAAGCTTTTATAATATCTTTAGCTAAAATTAATTGGTTTAATTTATGATTGGAATCAGATTTACAGATTTTATTCCGGAAAATATTGGTAATCGAAATTTTGAGGATTTGCTAAAGGTTTTCCTACAGCTTTTAACTATAGGATCAGGTGACGTAGCCCAGGCGCTTGATTGGATGAATCAGATTGATCAAAAATATGGCCTTACAGGAGACCAATATGGAATGGGCGATTTTATAGAGGAGTTAAAAGATAAGAACTATATTAAAGAAGATGAGAATAAGAATATTTTTGTTATAACTTCAAAAAGTGAACAGTCTATCAGGAAACAGGCACTTGAAGAAATATTTGGCAGGCTAAAAAAATCAACTCGCGGAAATCATAAAACTCCATATACCGGGCCCGGCGATGAATCGACTTCAGACAGAAGAGAATATTATTTTGGTGATTCAATGGAGCAAATAGATATGACTGATTCTATCAGGAATGCACAAATAAATCATGGGATTGATGATTTCAGGTTAACAGAAAATGATCTTGAAGTCGAAGAAAGAGATTTTAAAGCACTTACTTCAACTGTACTTATGATTGATATTTCACATTCAATGATTCTTTACGGAGAGGATAGAATTACACCGGCGAAAAAAGTTGCAATGGCATTATCGGAATTAATAAAGACACGTTACCCAAAGGATACGCTGGATATAATTGCTTTTGGAAACGATGCCTGGCCGATAGAAATTAAAGACCTTCCTTATTTGAATGTTGGGCCATATCACACTAACACTGTGGCAGGGCTTGAACTTTCAGTTGATATATTAAGAAGGAGAAAAACATCGAATAAACAGATTTTTATGATCACTGACGGCAAGCCAACTTGCCTAAAAGAGGGATTGAGATATTATAAAAACAGTTTCGGACTCGATAGGAAAATAATGAACAAAACACTTGATCAAGCTGCAAAATGTAGGAAGCTTAACATTCCGATTACAACATTTATGATTGCAAGAGATCCATTCCTGCAAAGATTTGTACAGGAATTTACGAAAACAAATAATGGACGCGCATTTTATAGCAGCTTAAATGGACTTGGTGATTATATCTTTGAAGATTATATTAGAAACAGAAGAAAACGTGTAAGGTAGCACACTTTCACTTCAACAACTTCACAAACAATTAGATTTTCTATTTGGAGAATTGTACAATATGAATTATACCAATATTACTACACTCGGAGATTTAAAAAAGTCGGGAATAAAAACACGCTCTATAAAAGATGAATTAAGAGATAATCTAATAGACAGTCTAAAGAATTTACACAATCCTTTTGAGGGGATACTTGGATATGATGATACAGTTATTCCGGATATTCAAACAGCAATATTGTCGAGACACAATATTATTTTATTAGGATTAAGAGGTCAGGCGAAAACTAAAATTGCAAGATTACTTATTAATTTATTGGATGAATACATTCCGGCAATTGAAGGGACAGATCTAAATGATGATCCTTTTAATCCCCTTTCCCGGATAGGGAAAGATATAATATCAAAAGAGGGAGACGCAACAAAGATTAACTGGTTACATAAATCTGAAAGATATACAGAAAAACTTGCCACACCTGATGTATCGGTTGCAGATTTAATTGGCGATGTTGATCCGATTAAAGCCGCAGCATTAAAACTTCCTTATTCCGACGAAAGAGTAATCCATTTTGGTTTAATACCCAGATCTCATAGATCTATTTTTGTAATTAATGAACTGCCTGATCTGCAGGCTAGGATCCAGGTTGCATTGTTTAACATTTTGCAGGAATCTGACATACAGATAAGAGGTTTTAAAATTCGTCTGCCACTGGATATCCAATTTTTATTTACAGCTAATCCGGAAGATTATACTAATCGCGGATCAATTGTAACTCCGCTTAAAGACAGAATAGACAGTCAGATATTAACACACTATCCAAAGTCCATAAATATTTCAAAGTTAATAACAAAGCAAGAAGCAATTATAAAAGACGAACAATCCAGTTGTGTTGAAATTAACGAATTGCTTGAAGATCTCGTTGAACATATAGCATTTGCAGCAAGAGATAGCGAATACATTGATTCCAAAAGCGGAGTCTCTGCAAGATTAACAATTTCAGCTTATGAAAATCTAATTAGCACAGCTGAAAGAAGAAGAATTTTAAACAAAGAAAAGAAAACATTTCTCAGGGTAATTGATCTATATGGAGTAATTCCGGCAATAACTGGGAAAGTGGAATTAGTTTATGAAGGTGAACAGGAAGGTCCTTTTAAAGTTGCAAATATATTGATAAGTAAATCAATCAAAACTGTTTTTGAAAAATATTTTCCAACACCTGATCAATTGAAAAAAACGAAAATTGAAAGCCCTTACCAAAAAATCACAAGTTGGTTCAGTAAGGGAAACCAAATAGATTTGCTTAGAAATGTTTCAGATAAAGAATATGAAGCCTTATTAAAAAGTGTTCCTGGTTTAATGGATACTATAAAAAAATATCTGCCTGAATTGAAAGGTAATGACCAATTGCTATTCATGGAGTTTTTACTTCATGGACTGGCAGAATATTCCCTATTAAGCAAATATAAACTTGAAAGCGGACTACAATTTAAAGATATGCTTAGCTCTATGTTTACAATGACGTCTGAAGATGATGATCAGGAAGATAATGATCTTGACCAATACCAATAAAGATTATTTATTTTTTAGTTGAAGAACTATTTTTTTGTTCTCTTTTTGAGCTATATATTCTTTTAGCGGAGTCGCCGATTTGAATATATCTACAAATTCATTTCCTTTACTTAAGGCAGCTTTTTCTTTACTAGTTAACTTCCTGTTCAGGAATTTCTTAAAATCACTTTCGGAATGCTTTTGGTCTTTTAATTGTTTTTTACTGGTCTTTTCAGTATCGTTTTTATCAATCTCATTCTCTAAGGTTTTTCCTTTATAATTCATTTTTATTATCTGCTTATAATCAAAATCTTTAACTTCAGAAACCTCATGCTTTAACTGCGCGCCATTTTCTTTTTGCAACTGCCCCTGTACAGATTCAACTGATTTAACTTTTTCAGCAAATGATTTTTTTTTGTCCTTCCCTGAAATATTTTCTTCTTCATTTTTGTTAGTATTTGCTTTCTCGACTGCCTTTTTAGAAGAAGGATGCCTTGAAGTCGTATCAAATGAAAATATTGCGTCAGCGAATACTTTATCGTTTTGAAATTTTGCTTCAATGGCTTCCAGATCAACACTGTAGATTTCAGCGAAATTCGGCAGTCCATTTTTACGACTTAATGTGGTTAATCCAACCTGCTGGATCCTAAATCTTAGATTATAAAGGCTTATTATTTTATTATATTCTTCCAGTTCTTTAACTGCAAAGACTGGATCAAAATAAATTAATTCTCTTTCGCCGTTTATATATAGCAAAAAGCCGTATTTAGATAAATCAATCTGGAAATCGGCTATATTGGTTAAAAGCCTGTAAACTATTAAATTTTTAGGATTAAATTCATTTACAAAACGACATACATCAGCATAATTTATTTTTCGTGCTATTCTTTCAGGATCATCTTTAAAAACTATTTTAAAGTTTCTGTCCGTGTTAAAAATATTTTGAGAATAAATTAGTACGTCGTTTTTCTTGACATCTAATGTTTCTAAGAGCATATTATTTTATTAACAAAGAAATTTTAGTTTAAACTAAAAAAATAATTAAATGGAATTAACTGATTTTACATTTAAAATTATCTGCATTTTGATTCTACTTTTGCAACGAAAATAAAATGCCATTCTGAATTTATTTCAGAATCAAAAAATATTTAAGAGATCCCGAAACAAGTTCGGGATGACAATTTCTGAAAATAGGTCCACTAGTAATCATTTTTCTGTTATTGAGCCCAGTGAACGACTCCAAGATCAAACTGACTTATCAGCAACGGATTTTTAGGTAATATTCTCACAGTAAATCCTTGCTGTCCGCTTATTCTGCAAATTATCTTACCCTGGTAATTATGAACTCCAGGATTTGTTTTTACCGATTTTGTTTCCATTTCAACAGTGCTGTTTAATTGCGGATAATCTTTATTTTCATAAGGGCCAAAATAAAGCTGAACTTCAACATCCGAAGGAGTGAGATTTCCTAAATCTATCTCAGCTTTAACGAGGTACTCCTGCCCTACTTTTACCAATCCATTATTTTTATCAGATTCAATTTTTATGACTTTCAGTTTAGACCAGTTTTTAAGTACATTTTTTTTCCATACTGAAAGATCTTTAGCTTTTTTCCATTTTTTATCTTCTATGTCTCCTCTTCTATCAAAACTTGGTTTATAAAATTTATCAAAATATTCCTGTACCATTCTGTGTGTATTAAAAGCAGGGCCTAATTTTTTTATCGAATTCTTAACTTTTTCTATCCATTTTCTTGGAATTCTATCTTCTCCACGATCATAAAACAACGGAATTATACTTGTCTCAAGAGTATTATAAAACTGACCAGATTCAACTTCGTCTTGATATTCATGGTCTTCATACTCTTCCCCGTTACCAATCTTCCATCCAATTTCAGGATCAAATCCTTCATCCCACCAACCATCCAAAATACTAAAATTTAATCCCCCATTTGCGATTACTTTCATCCCTGATGTACCACTAGCTTCCAGAGGACGCCGCGGAGTGTTCAACCAGATATCGCATCCTTCAACCAGGTACCTTGCGACATTCATATCGTAGTTTTCAATAAACACAATTTTTCTTCTGAACTGTTCATCCTTAGCAGCAAGACATATTTGCTGAATTAATTTTTTCCCCTCCAAATCCTGTGGATGTGCCTTCCCTGCAATTATAAATTGAACTGGCATATCTTTTGAATTTAATATTTCATAGAGCCTTTCAATATTTCTGAACATCAGAGTAGCCCTTTTGTAGGTTGCGAATCTCCTGGCAAATCCAATTGTAAGGGCAGTTGGATCCAGAACTTCAGCTGCCGCAGCTAATTCGGATTGACTTCCTCCCCTGCTCTTTATCTGTTTTTTTAATCTTCTTCTGGCAAAAGCAACAAGCCGTTCTCTTCTCCTTTCGTGCGTCCTCCAGAGTTCTTCATCAGGTATTTTATCTACCCTCTGGTATACCTCATGATTTGCCGGATTTTCAATCCATTTTTGTCCAAGATATTGGAAAAGCAAATTTTCCATTTCGCCTGAAATATGCGAGCGCATATGAACACCATTTGTAATATACTCAATAGGGATTTCGTTGAATGGAATATCTTTATATCCTGAAACCCACATTTTTTTTGATACTTCCCCATGTAATCTGCTAACACCGTTAACATAACCAGAGGTGTTCATAGCAAGATGAGCCATATTAAATGAACTCGCATTTTTATCGTTGTAAATATTTCCTAAATTATAAAATTCTTTATCGGAGATCTTTAATTCGCTTCTATAATAAGGACCAAAATATTTTTCTACCAATTCATTTGAAAAAACATCTATTCCTGCCGGTACAGGAGTATGAGTTGTGAAGATATTAGAATAATAACCAACCTCCTTTGCTTCATCAAATGAAAGCCCTTCATTTTTTATTGAGACCTTAATTCTCTCAAGAGCCATAAAAGCTGAATGTCCTTCATTCATATGACAAACCATCGGCTTAATTCCAAGGGTATGCATAGTCCTAATACCACCTATCCCGAGTATGATTTCCTGCTTAATTCTTGTTTCGCTGTTGCCGCCATAAAGTGTTTCTGTAATTTTCCTGTCCTCTTCAGAATTATTTGAAATATTGGTGTCCATCAGATAAAGTGGAATTCTTCCCACCTGTATGTTCCATACCTGAAAGTATACTTCCTTTTCCCCCATACTAACCGAAACAATCATAGGCTTACCGTCATTTTCTTTTACAAGCTGCATGGGGAGATTTTCAAAATCATTTATCTCATACCTCTCCTGCTGCCATCCATCTGAAGTTAAATATTGCTGAAAATATCCCTCTTTATAAAGAAGTCCAACTCCAATTAATGGAATTCCGAGATCGCTGCATGCTTTTAAATGATCGCCCGATAAAATTCCAAGTCCCCCGGAATAAGTTTGCAAACACTCTGTTAAACCAAATTCGGCAGAGAAATAAATGATATTTTTACCTTTTGTTTCCGGATATTTTTTTTCAATAAGTGTTTTATCATTCAAATAGGAATTAAGATTAGCAGAGACTCTTTCAAGGTGAGATAAAAATCCATCATCGTGCGAAACTTCTTCGAGCCTTTCCTGGCTAACCCTTCCAAGAAGCATAACAGGGTTGTGATTTGTTTCATCCCACAATTCCTGATCAAGCCTCCTGAATAGCTCTCTTGAATCCGGGCTCCAGCTCCAATAAAGATTATAAGCAATTTCGCGTAAACGTTCTAAATTTTCAGGTAACGAAGGAATTACCTGGTAACTTCCTAGAAATTTATGCATTAATTCTCCAATAAAAAGATAAGTAAAATTATTAGCTAAATATTAAACAATAGGCGTTCTGAACTCAAAATATACAGAATATAGCAATATCATAAAATAATAATATTCTTTAAATTTATTAAAATAATCAACAATTTGTAATTGCTTGATCATAAAAATATATCATGCCATTTATGTGCATTGTGGAGATCCGGAAGTCATTATTGATTTGAATGACCGGATAATATTTGAACTAATACACCATCGAAGTGTAAAAGTGAAATTTTCATTTTTTATAAAACCATTAGACTGCAGCTAAACTATCAAAAGATATTAGACATACAATATTTTTAGAGTAGGTTATTTCCCTCGATTCAACATTGCCCCTAATTTTTTACCGCCCAATAAATGCATGTGTATATGAAAGACAGATTGACCGGCATCTTCATTACAATTTATCACCAGCCGATAGCCGGTCTCAGAAATCCCCTTTTCCTTCGCCAGTTTTTTAGCTACTAAAAACAATTTCCCCATAATTAAAACATCTTCGTCAGTAACGTCATTAACTGTGTGAATTTCTTTTTTAGGGACAATTAGTATGTGCACAGGTGCCTGCAATCGTAATGGGAGGAAAGCTATTACATCATCATCTTCGTAAACTATTTTTGCAGGTAATTCCCCTTTAATAATTTTGGTAAAAACTGAACCCTCTTCTATTTTTTCGGCTTTCTTTTTTTGATACTCAGCAGTTTGGCTCCATCCTGTTGAAGCAAGTAAAACTATTAAAAGAACTATAAATTTTTTCATTTTATGTCCCTATATATCAAAAAATAATTGAATTCTAGAAATTACTAATAATGGAATGTTTTAAAGATAATATAACATTAATTTTAATTGACAAAACTATTTAGTGAGTCCGCATAAAAATATAGGCTACTTTATTCATCCTTATTTATATTTACAGGATCGCAGAATTTTTAAAAGGTCTCATAATGTCAAACATAAAAATTAATAAAATTCAGCAAATACTAATAAAATTAGAGTTGGATGGCTGGCTAATGTATGATTTCAGGGGAAATAATAATCTTGCATTAAATATTCTGAAAATTCCAAAGGGAAAAATTTCATCCCGCAGGTTTTTCTATCTAATTCCGGCAAAAGGTACACCCGTTAAAATTGTCAATGGAATTGAAGCAAATAACCTGGATCATCTTCCGGGTAAAAAATTGATTTACACGAGTCATAATTCACTCAGTAAATGTCTAATAAAAGCTCTGACAGGACACAAAAGTGTGGCAATGGAATATTCTCCTAAAAATTCAATCCCTTATGTTTCAAAAATTGATGCCGGGAGCATCGAACTAATAAGATCTTTTGGAGTAAAAGTTTTCAGCAGTTCAGAACTGATTTCACGGTTTGATTCAATTTGGAGCAGAACACAATTTAACGATAACAAACTAGTCTCTAAAGCTTTAACAGATACTGTAGCTAAAGCCTTTAAATTCTGTAAAAACAGACTGTTAAATGGAAAATCTTTAACTGAATATGATATTCAACAATTCATTAATAGCAGACTCCAAAAAGCTAATTTTATCACAAATCATCCTGCTATTGCGGCAATTAATTCGAATTCTGCAAATCCTCACTATGCTCCCACACAAAAAGTAAATAGAAAGATAAAGAAAGGGGATTTTCTACTTTTGGATCTATGGGCAAAAGTTGACAAACCCAATGGTGTCTGGGGTGATATAACATGGGTTGGTTATTTAGGAGAAACTGTTCCCCGGAGATATGCAAATATCTTTAATATTGTAGCAGAAGCGCGTGATGCAGCCTTTAACCTTGTCAATGATAGATTCACCCACGGTAGAGAAATAACAGGCTATGAAGTTGATGATGCTGCCAGAAATGTGATTAAAAAAGCCGGATATGGTGACTATTTTATCCATAGAACAGGGCACTCAATAACCACTGAAGGACACGGAAGCGGTGCACATATGGACAATTATGAAACGCACGACGACAGACTAATTTTGCCATCTACATCATTTTCAATAGAACCGGGAATTTATCTGCCGGGTAAATTTGGTATAAGAAGTGAGATTGATGTTTTTATTAGGTCTAATGGAAAAGTTATTGCAACAGGAGAAGTTCAAAAAGAGATTATAGCAGTATTAAAATAACTTGCAGGGACAAGTTTCAAACCTGTCCCACGCTTACTTTGTTTTGTAAACGCTCAATAACCATTTAGCAACTGCTTGTGCTTCGTTCGGTTTTAGACCGGGATTTGGCATAATCGGGTAACCAGGGTTATTCTGTACCGGATTCAAAATAAATTTAACCAGTTCTCCTTCCTTACCTTCATACTTTGGCAGTGTTTCTTTGTAAGGAGGTCCTACAACTTTATGATCAAATGCGTGACAGGATGAACATCTAACGTTATAAATATCTTCTCCACTTACCTGTTCCGGTGCTTTGCCTTCACTGGTAAGCTGTGCCATCATTTCTTCATATTTATTGGAAAGTACAACAGCCTGTAATTGTGTTGCGTTATCAACTGCAAGCTGATCTTTTATCACAACTGCCATAATTACTATTAATAAAGCAATATATAAAGAACCTGCAAACCTAGTATTAGCATTTTTTAACATGTAATAGAGGAAATGATAACTCATAAACATTAGTAGTAAAGCAAGAGTTGTATAACCAAATAATGCCCCTGATACTGCACTGTCAGGTAAAGTAAATAATGTAACTGCTAAAAATAATGGAACTAGAATCCCGGAATAAAGAGTTAACTTAACTCCAATATTTCTGACTAATTCACTGTATTCAGAATTAAGTCCTTTCTTACCACCTTCCCAGTAAAAATACCTGAATAAAATTGTGCCGCCTGTAAAAGTAAAAGCCATCGCTAAAAAGAGAAATAATCTAAAAAGTACTGATCCTGAGAAAAGGATTGAAAACAAACCTGTTCTACCCCATTCCTGTGGATAGGTGGCAATTGTTATACCGCTAATGAAAAACCAGACTGAAATAAATAGTAAAAGAAGCCCGTAGTTACCGCTTCTCATACTAACGCTTTTAGTAGCAGCACCAAGTTGATCGATTTCATTTTTTAATTCAGTATCATCTACCTTAATATTCTTTACTGAACTAAAAACAGAACTGAAAGTTGTAGAATAACGATATGTATAAATTAATATTAAACTAACTGTAATAACCAGTAAGGAAACCGAGAGGTAACTAACAGCAAGTATATTACCAAGGTGAAGCAACTGTGCATATATTAGAACAGCTGCGAGCATAGGAACGATTCCAATTATTACCCCAACTCCTTTATTGACGGTAACTACCTCAATAATTTCTTTGGAAAACTTAAGGTAAGTCTGATTATTCTCTTTTGCTCCCCTATTCCTGTAAAAAAGAGAAAGTACAGTTCCGCCAAATACCATACTGATAAATGGAACGAACAAAAAGAATATCAGCATTGCTAGGTAATGCAACAACTGTATGTGTTCTGAGGATTGAGGTATTACAAATTTTTCAATAAACTCCATCGTTTAATGCTCTCTTTTATCGATTAAAATAATATTACGAGTTTGTCAATAGAAATTAAAACTACAACTAAGATTGCAAAAATATTTATATCCCTGAATGCAAAACCAAAATATTTTTTTTCTTTTGTTGATCTTAAAAGTTTTAGTGCTGTCCATGTCATCCACAAACCGGCAGCCAGCAAACCAAAATTTATCATTGATGATTTAACAACACCGAAAATAGGAATCATCAATCCTATAACTACAGTAGTAGCAATCCAGATAAAAGTTATTCTGCCCAGTTGATCTGTATTAAATATCTGAGTTAATGTTGGAAATCCTGCCTGCTCATAATCTTTTCCATAAATCAAAAGCAGCAGCCAGAAATGTGGAATTTGCCATATAAAAAAGAATAAAGCTAAAACCAATAATTGCGTTGAAAACAATTCTCCACCTCCTGCTACCCAGCCTACTGCGGGAGGAATAGCTCCTACCATAGACCCTGGAATAATTGCAAAGGCGTTTCTTTTTTTCAAAGGAGTATAAATTACGTTGTACCACACCAGGTTAAGTAATCCTAATCCGAGTGCCATTAATCCTGCTCCGAAATAAAGAAGCAGGGATCCCGAAACAATCAAGAACATTGCTAAATTCAGAGCATTTTGAGGCGTAATTCTTCCAGAAGGAATAGGACGAAATTTAGTACGGTCCATCAAGGCATCAGTTTTTCTTTCCTGGTAATGATTGATTACTGCAGCACCACAAGCTAGTAAAAGTATACCTGTTACTGGTGCTATCATATTAACTGAAAAACTACCAGCAGCACATAAATAGCCGAATATTGTTGTAATCGTAACAAACATAGTAATCCGGAGTTTCGTTAATTCGAAAACAATATCAGTTTTCTGTTTAAAAGTAAGACTGACAACCGGATTATTTATTCCTTCATTAACCATGGCTACATTTCAGTTTTAGTTGAATCACTTTTATTATCAGATACTTCTTTCTTCATTTGCTTTGATTCCATCCAGGCATCATATTCATCTTTTGGTAAAACTTTTACAGCAGAATACATATATGAATGATTTAGGCCGCAATATTCTGCACAGAAGACCTGGTAGGTTCCAATTTTTTCTGCTCTAAACCAAGCAAAATTTGTTCTTCCGGGAATTACATCTTTTTTAACACGGAATGCAGGTACATAAAACGAATGGTCAACGTCCAACGAATGCAGGTTAACTTTAACGTCCCTGTTCAAAGGAACGTAAAGAGTATCAGATTTTACCCCGTTATCATATTTATATGACCACTGCCACATTTGAGCTGTGACATCTACAACCATAGAATCTTTTGGAGGAGTTGAAAGATCTTTATAACCAACCCAGCCAAGCCAGAACATATACATTGCAATAATTGTGGGTATTACTGTCCAGGTTACTTCAAGAGCAGTACTGCCATGTACATTAACTGCTTTTTTGTTTCTTTTCCTGTTATACTTAATAGAAAAAACAACAAGTAATGTTGTAATAAGTACAAGAAAGAAAACACAAATTGATACAATTATAATAAACGCAGTATCTGTTGAATTAACAAAATTCGATGCTTCTGCTATCATTTAATTTAAACCTTACATATTAGAATAATCTGAGAATAATAATACAAGCGATACTATTATAAAAAATATCGCTACCATTACGAAAATTTTAAATGGCTTTGATTCTACATTTAGGTGCATAAAAACTGTAAGCACCAGATATGATTTAATTGAAGCTATTATTATTGCAGCGGCAATTGTTACTTCACCCAAATTTACCCCTGCAACTACTACAGTAATTGCGGTCAATGTAAGCAAAGCCATCCAGACTACGATATACTTACCATAACTGTGATTAGAATGTTCTACGTGAGTTTCGTTTTTCTCCATGCAAATAGCCTCAAGTTATAAGATAGAATAATGGGAAAAGGAAAATCCAGATTATATCAACAAGGTGCCAATATAACCCTGCCGCTTCCAGTTTAACATAGTTATCAGGAGTAATGATGTCTTTTATAGTAAATCTCATCATGAACATAATTACAACCATTCCAATAATAACATGTAGTCCGTGCAATCCCGTCATAACGTAATAAAGTCCGAAAAATAAAATGTGTCCGGGACTCTGGGAAATTAATTCAGGTGAACCCGGATAATTACCATGGTGAATCTCAGCACTCCATTCAAAATATTTATTAATTAAGAATACAAGTCCAAACATTACTGTAATGCCCTGGAGTATCAAAGAGAGCATTTTCTTCCTGTTTTGAATTGCAGTAATAGATAAAGCAATAGTTAAACTACTTGTTAGCAGAATAGCAGTGTTTGTAGTCCCAATTAAGACATTCATAGATTTTGCAGCAACGTGAAAATCTGATTGATGCAAAAACCTGTAAACAGCATACATAAAAAACATACCGCCAAATAATATCAATTCAGTAAAGAGGAATAACCACATTCCCATTTTTGAACCGATATCATCCCGGTGAACGTGAGCGGATGCAGCGTGTTCTTGACTACTCACTTTACCTCCTCTGATTCAATGTCATTATTTTTATATTCATATGGACCATCAACAACATCAGGAAGAACTTCAAAATTTTCCAAAGGCGGTGGTGTTGGTACACTCCATTCAAGAGTTTCTCCACCCCAAAGATTCCTGGTTGTAATTCTTTCACCTACAAAAACAGAACGAAGTAGATTGATAAACATATATAGAATGCCTGCAATCATAATCCAGGAACCAACTGTTGAAATAACATGATAAATCTGGTATTCCGGTAAATAGTCATAGGATCTTCTGGGCATTCCCAACCAACCCATTATAAAGAATGGGAAATAAAGAATGTTAAAGCCTACAAAAATTATCCAGAAAGCAATTTTTGCATGTAACAGGTTATACATCTTACCAATCATCTTCGGCAGCCAATAATGTAGCGCAGCAAAAATTCCAAAACCTGCAGTTCCGAATACTACATAATGGATATGACCAACAATGAAATAAGTATCTGTTAGATGAATATCTATCGATAAAGCACCCTGAATCATTCCGGTTAACCCACCAATAGTAAAAAGAAATATAAATGCCAAAGCGTAAAGCATAGGCGGATCTAATTGAATAGATCCTTTATACAATGTCGCTGTCCAGTTAAAAACTTTAATTGCACTTGGAATTGCAACGAGAAATGTTAAAAAAGAAAATATAAATTCTCCGGCATCACTCATTCCTGCAGCAAACATATGATGTGCCCAGACCAAAGATCCAAAAACTGCAATTGCTAACGACGAAAATGCAATAAACTTATAGCCAAAAATAGTTCTTTGTGAAAAAGTCGGAATAATTTCTGAAATAACACCCATTGCAGGAACTGCCATTATATAAACAGCCGGGTGGGAATATATCCAGAATAAATGCTGAAATAAAATCGGATCACCACCAAGCGTTGGATCAAACAACCCAACTCCAAAAACTCTTTCAATAATTACAAGCAAAAGAGTAATTCCGATAATAGGTGTAACTATTACTTGTATCCAACCTGTGGCATATAAGCCCCAGCTAAATAACGGCATCTTAAACCAACCCATTCCGGGCGCACGCATTCTTTGAATAGTTGTTATAAAATTTAAACCTGTAAGAATAGAAGAGAATCCTAATATGAAAACTGCAGTAAGAGTTATAATCATATTGGTTCCGGTTCTAACACTATAAGGAATATAGAAAGTCCAGCCTGTATCAGGAGCACCACCGGGTAAGAATATGGCAACTATAATCAGAATTCCACCAAGTATATATAAATACCATGAAAGAAGATTTAACCTGGGGAATGCAACGTCCTCCGCACCAATCATAATTGGTAAAAAGAAATTTCCGAATACAGCAGGAATACCCGGGATAACAAAAATGAATAACATGATAACGCCGTGTAAAGTAAAGAACGCGTTATAAGTTTGTGGACCAACGATTGTTTCACCAGGTGTCAGTAATTCTAATCTGATTAAACCACCAAGAGTCATTCCAACCAGGAACCAGCTCAAAAGAGCTACCATATAAAGAATACCAATCCTTTTATGATCAGTTGAAAGTATCCAGGCAAAAATACCTTTATGCTTTCCTTTATAATCTAAGTAACTAGGTTGGCTGCTTTGATTATCAGCCGGAGCATTACTTGCCATAAAAACTTACCTCTTATTACATTAAACTTTTTTAGGCTTTTTAACCTTTAGATAAACAGCAAAGACAGCAACTAACAACAATGTCCCTGCTCCAAAAACTTTCAATAAATTAAATACGTACTTTTTCCCGCTTGGATCATAACTAAAACAAAATGCTAAAATTCTACCAACTGTTGGCATCACTTTTCCTTCCGATGCATCGAGAACTGCCATTTTAAAATCAAACGGCAAAATTCCAAACTCCCCTTTCTTATTATAATCAGGGTATAAATACCTGCTGATTTTTCCGCCCGGGGATATAAATATCACACAGGTTGTATGAATAAATTGGGTTCCAACTCTTTCAAAATGAAATCCTGCTGCTTCAGTTACCGTATGAATTGAAACACTATCTCCGGTCAAAAACTTCCATGCATCTTTCGGAAAAGGTTTATTAATCAGGCTGAGAAAATTTTGTCTTTTCTCATAAGCAATTTTAGGATTTTCTCTCTCATCCATACTGATAGTAACAATATCATAATCCTTTCCGGGAACTAAATCTGATTTATTAACAATATTTGATATTTCTGACATTAAAGGACTACAAATTCCGGGACATTTGTAATAAACAAAAGCTAATATTGTAGTTTTATTTACAATACTTTTTAAAGAAACATCATTTCCATAAGCATCCTTAAAACTTACATCTAACGGAATCTGTTTCCCTAAATGTTCTTCGATATTAATTTTTTCTTTAGGATTATCTGCAAAACCCAATGAATTCAACATTAAAAAAAAGAACAATAAATATTTTCCAAACTTTTTCATCAAATCGCACCTCCTGCGATGTGTACTCACAAGTATTTATTCATATACTTGTAAAATTCATCCCACTGTGCCCCGCTTAAATTAAACACATTATCATTAAATCCGTCCTGATTGGCTTCATTTATAATCATATCGATAAATCTTTGCTCATTCTGCTTCCAGTCAGAAGCATTACTTAATAAAATTAATGCTGTAACTTTATCTTTTGTTATATTACTAAATACTTTAGCACCGTTTGTATTATCACTATTAATCTGCTTTAATACATCAAGTACTTTCTGATATTTAGGATTATTTTCCTGTATAATAAATTTTTCAGCATATTCTATAGGAATGGTTGCCGATACTTCGGTTGTCTCAGAAAGATTATAAGTTAAATCCAGATTAGCGAGATCATTCTCATCCACCTTTGGAGGATCCGGCACAAATGCTGAACGTATATATTCAGCTAAAGCAAATTTTTCTTCCGTACTTAAATATGAATAAGAAGCCATTCCACTTCCGGGAATTCCTTCCTGTAATGTTTTAAATATTCCTGATGCTGTTGGGCCATTTTTCCAGCCTTCTTTATTAGTATAATTTCTCGGCGGTGGATTCAAAGCTGCACCGGCAGGACCGTCACCTTTACCATCAGCACCGTGGCAGGATGAACAATTAGCTGAAAATAATTTTTTACCTTTATCTATTAATTCCTGTGATGGATTTTTAACAGTCATAACATCAAATCCAGCTATTGTTTTTGCAGGCTGTACAGTATAATCATCATTTGTATTACTGGTTGAATCTGGAAGTGCAGGCGGAATAGATTGACGGGAAATAAAGTTGAAATTTCCAACATACAACAAGCCGATTACTAATCCTACAATTAATAAATACGGATAAATTAATGCCAGCAAACTTGCCGGATTCTTTTTTGCGTCTTCTATTTTTTCTTTTATACTTTTTTCAAGAATACTCATATCAACCCTATATTACTAAAGGTGAAAATTTAATCCGCGTTCCAGTTTTGGATCACCAATCGGGATTAAATTAAATTTCTGAGCCATTTTAGCGAATACTATTATTAAAACTCCAACAAAGATCAGTGGGTATACAAAGTCAATCCAGCTAAAAGAATAAGCGTGCCCGTTTTTAGACATACTTGGCATTATTAGCCAGTAAAGATCGAGGAAGTGAATAGATAGTATCCATATAGAAATAAATTTTAATCTCTTAATATTTGTTTTTGCCTCATAAGAAAGCAAAGCAAAAAACGGAACAATGAAATGAGTTACAATTAATAATATTGAAACATACTTCCATCCCCCTTCCCATCTTTGCATAAACCAGAAAGTCTCTTCAGGAAGGTTACCGTACCAGATCAACATATACTGTGAAAATGCTATGTATCCCCAGAAAGCTGTGAATGCAAAAAGCAATGTTCCCATACTGTAATAATGATCTTCTTTAATGGCAGAATGCAGGTAACCATTTTCTTTCAGTTTAATTGATGTAAAAGTTAGTGCCGCTAGTGAAGCAAGTGTTACACCTGAGAATAAATAGACACCAAATATTGTTGAGAACCATTTTGATTCAAGGCTCATTACCCAATCAACAGCAACAAGTGTAATTGTAATTGCAAAAAGAGGAATAAAAATTACAGAGAGAGTGATATTTTTCTTAGTTAATTTCTGATCTTTTGAGATATCCTGCTTCCTGGAATTTGAAGTAATCACCCAGTAGAAAAGTATCCACAATAAAATAATTCCGCCAACTCTTACCATAAAAAACGGAGTGTTCAGATAAGCAGATTTTGCCTGCAGCATCTCGCTTGACTTAATATAAGCCTCATTTGTCCATTTGAAGAGATCGGTTGTATTAAAAAACAAAGGTATTACAAATAAAAGTAGTAAAGGAATTGCTGCCGCAAAAAATTCACTAACTCTTCTGAAAGGCGTGCTCCAATCAGCACCCGCTGCATATTCAAGAGCTACAAGGAATAATGATCCGACTACAATGCTCAGGAAAAACAAAAATGATACAAGGTAAGCGAATGAAGCTCTGTATGAATCAGCAAGAAAGCCTGCAATGCCAAGCAACAAACCAGCAGCAAGCAGCACACCACCAATTTTGGTTATTTTATCTGGTAAATTCTTTTTTACGAAACCGGATTCAATTTTGGACATTGGAAACAGACTCCTTATTAACTGCTTGTAAATCAGATTCTTTTGCGTTCTGTGCTCTCTGTAAAACTCTAATGTAATCAACAATAGCCCATCTCTCTTTTCGGGTAACCTGGCGGGCATACGATGGCATTGCATTCTGACCGTTTGTCATAATGTGATAGATCATTCCATCAGAATAATTAATAATTTTATCAGAATGTAAAGTTGGACCATTTGGAAATTGTCCGTTTAACCTGCTGTTGCCATCACCTAAATTACCGTGACAAGGACTGCAAAATGTTAAAAATTTCTTTTTGCCTAAAGCTAGTATTTCCTTATTAGGAAAAGTTGGATTTACCAGAACATTTGTCGGAGTTGTTTGTCCCATATAAGGATATGGCATATCACTTCTGGCAACAGTTCCTTCAACCGGGGGTCTCATTCCCTCATCATTAGCCCAGATATTACTTTTCTCCTGTGCTACCAACTTGTCCTGATAATCCATCCAATCAAATGGTGTAACGTACATAGCCTTGTTTAAAGTAACGTAAGTAGTTCCGCATGTAGCTATAACAACAATTCCAAGAAATAAAAGAAATTTAGGTGAGAACATTCTAAATTCTTCTTTCTCAGGATAATAAACTTCTTCAATTTTATAAGCGCCTAAACCATTTAAGAATTCGCTTACTTTAACTTTATCAAACTGAGAATCTTCAGCTTCAATTACTAAACCAAATTTATCACCGGATACTGCTTTCATATATTCAGTATCGTGAAGCGGGTGACTGTTATCAGGCAGCTTAAAATAAACTGCAATCATTCCAACAACCGTAGATATTGCAGCAAATAATACTGTAGTTTCAAATGTGATAGGAATAAATGCAGGTGCTGCTAAGAAAGGCTTACCGCCAACTACTATATTATAGCTTGCTGCAAAAGACCACCACATAAATAAGAAAATAAATGCTGCACCAGTCAGACCGAAGAATAATGTCACAAAACCTATTTTAGACTGACCGAGTCCCATTGCTCCGTCCATTCCGTGAACCGGGTATGGAGTGTTAACATCAAATTTTTTATAACCCGCAGAGGTAGTTTTCTTTGCAGCATTTATAATTTCATCGGGGCTTTTGAATAATGCAGTAATTGAATGTAATTTTTTTCCACTAGCCATTATGATCTCCTCCATGGTGCGATGGTTGAGCACCTTCTACAACTCCCTTAATTTCAGACATTGCAACAACCGGCAGTGTTTTAGTGAAAAGGAGCACAAGAGTGAAAAACAATCCAAAACTTCCGATCAATATTGAAAAATCTACCCATGTTGGTGAAAAATATCCCCAGCTCGAAGGTAGAAAATCTCTGTGCAGCGATGAAGCAATAATTATGAATCTTTCGAACCACATTCCAACGTTTACAAGAATTACTACAAAAAACATAACAGGTATTGATCTTCTGAATTTTTTAATCCAGAATAATTGTGGAAATAATGAGTTACACGAAACCATTATCCAGTAACCCCACGCATAAGGACCAAAAGCTCTGTTGATAGCTACATACTGTTCAGTTGGAACACCACTGTACCACGATATAAAAAATTCCATAAGGTATGCATAACCAACCATAGAACCGGTCAACAGAATAATTTTGTTCATCCTTTCCAGGTGGTCCATTGTAATTACGTTTTCCAGATCAAAAACTTTACGCATAAAAACAAGTGCGGTAACAACCATTGCGAATCCAGAGAATATAGCTCCGGCAACAAAGTAAGGCGGGAATATTGTTGAATGCCATCCCGGTAGCACAGCAACAGCAAAGTCAAAGCTCACAACTGTATGCACAGAAAGTACAAGTGGAGTGGCGAGACCTGCTAAAATCATATAAACTTTTTCGTAATGTCTCCAATGTCTGTTTGAATGTCTCCATCCTAAACTAAATAAAGAATAAATAGTCTTTTTAACTTTCGAAACAGTTCTGTCTCTTAAAGTTGCAAAATCAGGAATAAGTCCTACATACCAGAAAAGAAGAGAAACAGTAAAATAAGTTGAAACTGCAAAAACGTCCCACACCAAAGGCGAAACAAAATTTGGCCAGAGACTGTGTGAATTTGGATAAGGAATTAAATAACCTGCAAGCCAGGGACGACCAGTGTGGATAATTGGAAAAATTCCCGCACAAATCACTGCGAAAATAGTCATCGCCTCGGAGAATCTTGCTATAGCAGTTCTCCATTTCTGTCTCAATAAATAAAGAATTGCCGAGATCAAGGTACCGGCATGAGCAATACCCACCCAGAATACAAAGTTGGTTATTCCCCAACCCCACGCAACTGGCTGGTTATTTCCCCATTCACCTATTCCAAAATAAAAGGTCAGGCTTACACCAAGTACACCAAGAAGTAATAATCCTGAAGTAAATGCCAACGCTATAAAATATTTATTAGAGGGTTTGGAATCTAAAGGCTTAACAATGGCATTATCAAGATCTTCCATTGTCAGATCGCCCTGTACTAAAGGTATTTCTTTACTATAATCTAGACTCACTATACTTCCTCCGAATGAGTATTTCTTAATTTAGCCAGGTAGGTAACATTAGGTTTTACGTTCAACTGTTCTAATACATAATAACCAAGCTCATGATTCCTGTATTTTGAAAACTCAGCTTCTTTATTGTTAATATCACCAAACTTAATTGCATTTGTGTTGCAGGCATCCTGGCATGCAGTATGAACATTTGAACCAATAACATTCCTGTTTTCACGAATTGCATCTTCTCTTTCAGTGGCAATTCTCTGGATACAGAATGTACATTTTTCCATTACTCCTCTGGAACGCACTGTCACTTCAGGATTATAAACCAAATCAAATAATTTATCCTGCTGGAATCCATCTCTAAAGTGATCTCTGAAATTGAAAAAGTTAAATCTTCTAACTTTATAAGGACAGTTATTTGAACAATACCTTGTTCCAACGCAGCGGTTGTAGACCATTTGATTTAATCCATCTTTACTATGTGTTGTAGCAGCAACAGGGCAAACATTTTCGCAGGGAGCATTATCACAATGTTGACACAACATAGGTTGAGTACTTACAATAGGTTCATCTCCAGTACCGGAATAATAAGTATCAATTCTCATCCATTGCATTTCGCGCCCAACTGCGACCTGGTCTTTTCCAACTACAGGAATATTGTTCTCTGCCATACAGGCAACAACACATTCTCCACATCCTGTACATTTATTAAGATCAATTGCCATTCCCCATTTAACACCCTGGAACCAATCAGGATGAATAGGATAAATTTCATCTACATGTTCTTCTTCACCCATTTCTTCAATAAAATGAGGATTTTTTAAATACTCACCGACTGTTCCCTCTTTTAGAATATGTCTTTCTCCAAAGATATTTTCGTTAGGAGATTTTTCAAATAAATGATGTTCCTGTGCAGAAACTAGCTTATACGAGCCGTTATCTTTTTTAACATCACTTGTATTAAAAATCCAGGGTGAACCTGAATTACTTTTTGTTAATAAGGCATTTGAATTAAATCCAACTCCTTCACCAACAACTCCTACCACATTTCTTCCATATCCGGATTCAATTGTTATTGTATCATCTGAACAACCTGGTTGAACAAACACAGGAATTTTAAGATTCCTGTGACCAATTTTTATTTCAATTTTATCTTCGCTTTTTACTCCTAGTGACTTTGCAGTGTTTTGAGAAATTGCAGCATAATTATCCCAGGTCATTTTTGTTACCGGGTGAGGTAATTCCTGCAGCCATCCGTTATTTGCATATTTACCATCTCCGAGGAAATAACTTTCTCTTAATATAACAGCATAGCCTGATGCTTTCGCGGTACTACCGGGTAGATTTGAGACAACTGAATTATTAAAACTTCCAATAGAAAATTCTTTTTCATTTACAAGAACAACACCATCGTGCAAAGCGCCTAACCAGAATTCTCTGAAATTTAATTTTGAATTTAAACCTGGATAAATATTTTTCTGCCAGTTCTGCATCAGGTATTCGTGATAGATAGTATCTTTATATGTTCCTTTAGCTCCGTCAATCCAGTTCAGAAGCACAGCTTCTTTTTGTCTTGTGTTATAGATAGGATTTATAACCGGCTGTTGAAGTGCAAAGAAACCTGTTCTTGTTTTAGAATCACCCCAGCTTTCAAATGAATGACTTAATGGTAAAACGTAATTACCGGCATTTGAAGATTCGTTTGCACTTTCTGTAATAGAAATTACATTAGTTACTTTCTTCAAAGCATCAGCATAACCAAGATCACTTGGTAAATGAAAAACTGGATTTGAATCAAAATGAATTACCATCCCAACGTTTCCGGCATTCATGTCTGAAATCAATGAATTCCAATCTTCATTTGACGAAAGTTTCAAATTTTCAAATGGCAATGAATCAGTTCTATATAAATTTGTGTTTCCAAGAAGCTCATTTAATAAATTAACAGCAATTTGAGTTTCTTCCGGTAAAGATCTGCCGGCATAAACAATTCCTTTACCTTTATTAGAAATTAAATCATCTACTAGATGATTTAATTTTTTAACTTCCATATTGCTAGCTTTTGCAAATGAACTGAGTGAAAAACCTGAAAGATTGGCAGAAAGATTAGAAGCGCTTCTTTTTGCAACTTCACTTAGCAGACTCATTACAAAACCATACTGAGCATCTGGTCTCAGCTTTAACCTATAATCAGCATTCATCCCTGTAAGAGACATATTACCTTCAACAACGTATAACCTATTGAAGTTTTTAGCGTTTTCAACTTCTCTTCCTTCAACATAAAGTCTTGAATTCTCAACTTTATCACCATCAGTTCCAAGGAAATCCCCTTCGAGGGAAACTATAACTTTTGCTTCATTCCATTTTATAAATGGAAAGAAATCTGTTCCATAAGATTTTTTCCAGGCTGAGTTTTTGATTTCAGTGTTAAATAATTGGTAAGAATAAATTTTTGTCCCCGGGTATTTGGCAGCAAAATCATCAAGTACTTTTTTCGCAGTTGGGGATGTTATTTTTTCTGAAACTATTGCAACCTTTTTACCTTTAAGTAGATTCATGGCATTTACAATTTCTGTATCAAGCTGCTGCCACGTAGATTTCATAAATTCGCCGGTGCGGGTTTTACGCATCGGATTTTGAAGCCTGTCAGGATCATACAGATTAAGAACACTTGCCTGGCATTTTGCACAAATTTTGCCTTTACCAACTGGGTGATCAGGATTGCCATCTACTTTTACAGGACGTCCTTCCCTGGTTTTGATTAAAACTCCACAGGTATGTCCTGAATCACTTGTAGTAGAAGCAAAATATTTAGGTTTACCAACTACAGTATTTTCAGGCATATGGGTATAAGGAACTATTTCTCCCTTGTCCCTGTAGTCTGCACAACCGGCTCCGGCTAATGCTGCTGAAGCCCCGACAAGTGCAAGAAATTTTCTTCTTGAAAGGTGAGATAGTTTAGAAGGTTCAAACTCTTCAGTTGCTCCTTCCATAAACTCATTTTTACTTGCTTCAGTTAAAGCAGGATCATTATGGAGATCAGCAAAACTGCGCCAATAATTAATATCTTTTTCCTGAGAATTATTTTCGTGATTTATTTCGTCTTTAGCTTCAGACATTATTACCACCTGTTTTTTTTCTGCTGACAGCCAGAGGATTTAGCTTAACTCTGCTGTTCCTGGTATTGTCAATTTTGTTAGAACTTTTCTGCCGTGTAAAAATTTTAAATGGCAAAGATTTAATAGCCACAAATCCTGCTACTCCCAAACCAAGAGTTTTAAAGAAACCTGTTCTATTAATTTTTTTATCAATATTTAGTTTTTTCAAATCCATAGAAACTCCTGTTTACCTGTGGCAAGACCAGCAATCGTCGGGTCCGTTTTTAATGTTCTTTAAATAAGGTAATTTCTCTTTTGCATTTCTGTGACAATCAAGGCAGGCGCCCATAGTAAATGAATTCATTTGAGCGATGCGGTCCATTTGCCGGACATCACCATGACAACTGGAACAATCAATACCGGAATTTACGTGAACACTATGATTGAAATAAGCAAAATCCGGTACCCTGTGAATTCTCTTCCACGGAAGTGCAATTCCCTCTTCGTAATACTTAGTTAACTTTTGAATTTCAGGTCTGTCTTTTCTTGCTATCGTGTGGCAGTTCATACAGGTAGATACAGCTGGTACCATTGCGTGCCGTGATTTTTCAACTCCAGTATGACAATACTGGCAATCAATTTTCATTTGTCCTGCGTGTAACTTATGCGAAAAATTGATGGGCTGAACCGGGGAATAACCGACGCCGTCCCTTTCAGCACGTGAAGCAAAATAAGTAAGTGTAAATGAAGCTAATATAACGAAGATAGTGATGGGTAATCGAACTCTAAGAACATAATCCAATAAAGATTTTTTCATCATTTACCTATTGAGTTACAACCAATGTTTTTTGAAAACAAACTCTACTAAAATTAGTAAGAGTATTAGGCTAAAATCTATTTTTTGTACTATAAAATTTTTATTAAAACTTATCACGAGAAAAATATAGATGCGGAGAATTAGGCTAAGCCCGCAATAATTATTACTCATTTTATGAATAAAAAAGTAATAATTTAATTTTTAAAGCTATAAAATTAAGAAATTAAAACAAAGAGTTGCAAAATAAAAAATCACAATATTTTTAGAGATTTGAACTAGAGAGTCAAAATTTTTAATGTAAATGGATACATAGGTTTTGCTCTCAACAGACAAAAAATATCATCATTTGAGAGAAATATTACACACAATTTAATAATATAATACTATATTCTGTTTTCTTAAAACAATATATCTACTTGATATTAGAATCGAATATAGTGAATATTTCAACACTTTGATTTCAAAATTTTATTTAACAGGATTAGCAAATTAATTAAGTCAATTATAGTTTTTAATCTGATTCAATTAAACCAACTACTGATTATTGTTTAAAGTTCCCATGACCAAATATATTTACATATCTGAAGAAATTGTGATAACCAGTCAATTAAATTGCATTAAAAACTTAAATATTTATAAAGATATTATTTTAATAAGTTATTATAGGAAACTGAATCTGATAAAATCTTAATAGCAGCTTGGAATTGTTTATCGTATTCAAGGTATTCTTCAATTCGAGAATCGGCTCCCAAATATCTTGAAGCAAGTTCAGCCTTTAGTTCCCGGGTAACTTCATCTTTATAAATTTTTAATTCTGATAAATCAAGTTTATCAAATTCCTTTTTAATTTTATCCAATTCTGCTGAGATCGCTCCTTCTATATTTCTACTGTTTACATTAGCAATTAATTTATCAAGTTCTTTTTCCGCTTCAGAATGATAAATGTAATTTTCTTTTTTAAGGTATTTTTCAAACTCTGCAAACATTTCATTGTCATTCAGTCTGCTAAAATCTACTTTAGGATTGAGGTAATAATAATGATCCGCGAAAGTAAAGAAAATCCCTTTAGCTAAAAGGTCCTTAGTAATATTACCTTCTGTATAATAACTAATAGTTGTATCTGGAGTTATCCCTCCCCCACTATAAACTATTCTTTTATTATCAGTGTTAAATGTTCCCTTAATTATTGAGTCTGGAACAGCATAAACTTTATTATTTTTTGTATAGTCAATTTTTTGAATACATCTTCCACTTGGTGTATAATACTTAGCAGTAGTAACCTTTAATGAGGTATTATAATCCAAAGGAGTTATTGTTTGGACAAGACCTTTCCCATAAGATTTTGTCCCTAGCAAAATCCCCCGATCATGATCCTGAATTGCACCTGCCACAATTTCTGAAGCTGAGGCTGATCCTCCGTCAATCAAAATTGCCAATCTGGAATCTAGTAACATTGGCTCTTGTGAAGCATAATATTTTTTTTCATCGGTTTCATTTCTTCCTCGCGTTGTAACCACGAGAGAACCTTTAGATAAAAATTTATTGCAGATATCAACAGCAACGTCAAGCAAACCGCCAGGATTGCCTCTCAAATCGAGTATAATTGATTTTATATCTCTTTTAGATTTTAATTCAATAAGGGCTTTTTTAATTTCATCGCCGGCTGATCTGCTAAAATTAGATAATTTAAGATAAACGTTATTGCTCTTTTGGGGATAAAAGCCATAATAAATAAGACTTTTAACCTTAATTTCTTCCCTTATAAGATTAAACTTTAATGTATCTAATCCATCATTTCTTAAAACTTTTAATACTACTTTAGTACCCGGTTCACCCTTAACTAACGATGAGATTTGTTCAACATTTTCAGGTGAAATTCCAACTCCATTCGCCTCAATTATTATATCTCCAATTCTTATTCCTTGTCTTTGCGATGAATATCCATCCATTACTTCTACAATTGTTACGTTATCACCACGGATGCCAATAGATATACCAATGCCTCCATACTTTCCATTAGTTATTAGCTCAATATCATCCTTTTTATTCTCGTCAATAAATATTGTATATGGATCCAGTGTCTCCAGCATTCCGTTTATTCCTGCGCGCATAAACTGTTCAGGATCAATCTGTTCAACATAGTTAAATGAAATTTCTTTATAAACCTTACTAAACAGATCTATGTTCTTTGAAATTTCAAAATAGATATCATTCTTTCCAGCAAAGAACCCTGAAAAAAGAAGTAGAATTATAAAAGAAGCAAGTACCTTTTTTGCATTGGTAAATCTCATACAAATTCCTTTTTTTCTAATAAAGTTATTTCTTTTACAATTTTTTTGTGAATTTCATCTATAGTTTTTTTACCATCAATAATTCTGAACCTTTTTTCTTTTTCAGCAATTTTCAAGTATCCATTTCTTACTTTACTAAAAAAATCACTATCAGATAATTCCATTCTATCTAGTTCAATATTCAATTTGCGGGCTTTTCTTTCATTTGCAAGTTCAACTGATATATCAATAAAAAAGGTTAGAGTAGGTACCGTGTTGTTAATAGCCAAATTATTAATATTCTTTACGGTTTCAAGATCAATACCTCTTCCATATCCCTGATAAGCTGTGGTCGAATCGTGAAATCGATCCGAAATTACATAAAATCCTTTTTCAAGGAAAGGGTTTATTTTTTCTCTAACAAGTTGGGCCCTTGAAGCTGAGAACAGGAATATTTCAGTCTGCATATACATATGATAATGTCTTTTATCAAGCAAAACATTTCTCACAATTTCGGAAATATCCGTACCGCCCGGTTCCCTTATAATTTCTACCTTTTTTTTTTGCTTAACTAAATGTTTTTTTAATAATTCTACCTGGGTTGATTTACCACAAAAATCAATCCCTTCAAAAGTTATAAACATATTTATCCAGATTTTAAAAAAGAAATGGATTAGTTAAATTTTTTGATGATATATCTAAGTAGATCTGGTTTTATAAATTTAATTGTTACGTTTCTAGGAGATTCAATTTTAGGAACTATACCACCTACAGTATCAAGTACAACATCTCTATAATTTACATAAGCCTTAAATTGATCGACTGTAAGTTTACCCAGTATATCAATCCCTCCACTAACATTTATCGTAATCTTGTTGGGTAACAGCACAACCTCTCTATCTTTAGGCACATTTAATACATCGACCGTAACGTCATCAATGCTTTTGTCCACAATTCTTTGAACATCGAAATTAAGAGTTACGTTATTATCTGAGTATTTCATACCCGGTAATTTTTTCAGATTGACCTGTTGTTCCACCCTGTCATTTACTCCTTTAAGTTCAAGTTTTTGAGTGGGAATATTATCCATATTTTTTAGGATACTTACAGGTCCATTTACAATAATTGAGTCCGGATCAACTACATAATTTGTAGCCAAACCATATCCTTCTCTGAATTCCAGATCCACGTCAGGTTCAACTTTTAATTTCTTATATGTCAGTTTTTCTATTTTAAATGAAAGTGTATCAGGGGAAATATCAATAACTTCCAGCCCCGAAGATAAGCCAGGATTATCGCTTAAATAATCATAGAGGTTTATATACTTTTTGCCAGTATCACCATTTGCAGTAACTACGTATTCAGATTCAGATCCCATTTTTGCAGAAATTAATTTCCATCCTCTCCCTTTAACTTTTATGTTAACATACTTAGGTAATTTTGTCCCGCTTGTTAAGCCTTTTTGAAAATCAACTAATTTTAATGGTATTCGAAATGTGGTATAGTAATCATTAGATAATGAAATTGAACCCCATAAAATTGCCGAGAATAGAAACGATATAATTATTATGTGGAGGTTTTTCTTCATTTTACAAATATAAAACGAATTTAAGCAAAAAAAACTCCACATTTAGTGGAGTCAATCCTTTTTGCAATAATATATTACCTAAGATTTTTGAAATGATTCAATAACTCTTCCCTGTTTGCTCTGGATATTTCCCTACCTTTAATCGGGAATGAAGGCGTGCTCCTTGCTAAACGTCTCAATTCATGTACATTCAATTTTTCAATATCCTTATCAATATTGTCCTTTTCCGGTATCTCTTCAATTTGCTCAATTTCCCTTGCCAATGCTTCTTTCCTTAATCTGGCAATTGTATCACTGGCATTTTCACTTTCATTCTCTTTTTCATTTCTTCTTTTTCTATCTAATTTTTTTTTTGATATAGTTTTTTTTGGCCTATCTTCAAATTGCTTTTTAGAGTTAATATTTTTAGTATGTTGTTCCTCATCTCTTTCAATTGATGATTTATTTTTAGAAACTTCAGATTTCTCATATTCACTTTTGGAATCACTAATTTCTGGGAGCATCGTACTTAATTGATCATCCGGTTGCGGAATAATGTGAGTTGAAACCAGTTGTCCAATTCGGCCCGCTGCTACTGCTCCGGCTTCAACAGCTGCTTTAACTGCTGCAGTATCACCAATCACCTTAATTGTAATTAAGGCTGGATTAGTAACATCTTTGCCGGCAAATGAAACATTTGCAGCTTTAAGCATAGCATCAGCAGCTTCAATTGCAGCCACTAATCCCTTCGTTTCTACCAGTCCTAATGCTCTGGACATAAGCTATTTATTTTTTCTTCGGAAGAATTTGCTCGACTTCTGCGTGAGGACGAGGAATAACATGTACGGACACTAACTCACCAACTCTCTGGGCTGCAGCAGCACCAGCATCAGTAGCAGCTTTTACTGCTCCAACATCCCCGCGAACCATAACTGTAACATATCCACCACCTATGGTTTCTTTGCCTAGTAGCTCAACTTTTGCTGCTTTAACCATTGCATCAGCAGCTTCGATTGATCCAACAAGCCCTTTTGTTTCAATCATTCCAAGTGCGTCTAGTGCCATTGATGTGCTCCAATTTATTTGAATTATTCGATTGAAAAATACTCTATAGGTTCCTAAATGTCAATTATAAACTTTTTTAATCCTGCCACCTTAAATTTATTCTTTAAGGCTAGTTTCATTAAGATATTCCTGCAAAATTATTGCTGCTGCATTTCTGTCTATTAATCCTTTTTCTCTTCGCTTCTTCTTTTTGCTCACGAATTCCATTATTCTATCTGAAGCAATTGAGGAAGTATATCTTTCATCCCATAAAATCACTTCAGTTTTATATCTTTTTTCCAACTGCTTTTTAAATTTTATAATTTTTTCAGAAATCAAACTGGTTCGTCCATCTTCTTTTATAGGAAAACCAAGTATTATTCTAGATATGTTTTGCTCGCTGTGAATTTTATCAAATTTACTTAGGAACAGGCTATTATTAAGAATGGTTTTAAAGGGATATGCAAATGTAAACAAGGGATCACATAGCGCTATTCCGATTCTTTTTTCTCCATAGTCCAGTGCTGCAATTCTATTAATGTTGTCTTTTTCCATTACGCGCTTTCAAATCTTTCCACTGAAAATACCCCCTTCAATTTCTTGAGGCGATCCATAATCCTGCTCAGATGTTCAATATTATGGACATATAGTGTAACACTTCCCTCAAAAGTAGAATTGTTTGTATTAATATTAATGGATTTAATATTAGTATTTTGATATGAGACAATCGCATGAGAAATTTCATTTAAAATTCCCGGCGTATCGTCACCTGTTACTGTTAAGCCTGCAACAAATAATGAAGAATCTGCCTCAGGCCATTGTACAGGCACAAGCTTTGAACTATCATTTTCAGATATTTGTAATAAAGTGCCGCAGGTTTTTCTATGAATTTTTACTCCTTCACCAACGGTAATATATCCAATTATAGGATCTCCGGGGATTGGGTTACAACACTTAGCATATGAATAAAGGATTCCTGCTTCTGCTCCATCAATCAATACTCCACCAATATCAAGCCTGGCAGAAGTTGCAAAACTATCAAACTTAAGTTGGTTATCTCCTTTGTCCTTTTTTGATCCCTCCTTGGTCGCAGTTAAAATTTCTTCAGGATTTATTTTCCCCTGTGAAATAGCCTTATAAAAATTTCTGGGATTTTCAAATTTAAAATTGTTTGCAAGCTTAGCAATATCACTTTGAGTAAATGAAAGTTTCATTTTTTTTGTTTTCTTTTCCCAGAGTTCTTTCCCCAATTCAACGATTTCTTCTTCTTCCTTGTTTATCCATCTTTTGATGGCGGTTTTTGCTTTGTGTGTTGTTACAAATTTTACCCAGTTTTTATTTGGATGCTGATTTTTTGAAGTAATTATTTCCACCTGGTCACCGCTATGAAGAAGAGTGTCAAGTGGTACTATTTTACCGTTTACTTTTGCTCCGATACAATGAAATCCCACTTTACTATGTATATCAAATGCGAAATCTACCGGGGTAGAATTAGCCGGCAACCTCCTTAACTCGCCTTTCGGGGTAAACACATAAATTTCATATTGATAAAGGTTTAATTTAAAGCTCTCAAGTAGTTCTTTTCTTGCATCCTCTTTAGAAGCATTCTCAAATATTTCACGGATCCAGTTTACCCAATTTTCAAGATCTTTATCCGACGTGCTTTTATTTTCCTTGTACTTCCAGTGAGCAGCAACTCCTTTCTCTGCAACTTCATGCATTTTATCAGTTCTAATCTGAACTTCAACCAGTCTTCCTTCAGGACCCACAACTGTTGTATGAATTGATTGATAATTATTTGTTTTAGGTATTGAGATATAATCCTTAAACCGATCAGGAACAGGCAAATAAATCTGATTTACAATTCCTAGTGTTGTATAACAATCATTAGTATTAGTTGTATCCAGAATTATTCTTATTGCGAACAGATCATAAATTTCTTCATAAGGTTTATTTCTTCTAACCATTTTTCTGTAAATACTATAAAGGTGTTTTGCCCTACCACTTATTACATATTTCAGATTATAGTCATCAAGTTTTTCCTTAATTGGATCACTAAACTTTTTAATGTATGACTCTCTCTCGCGTCTTTTGCTTTTTATTTTTTTTGCAATTTCTTCATAAGCTTCTTTGTTCAAGTATTTAAAAGAAAGATCTTCCAATTCCCATTTTACTCTTCCTAGTCCAAAACGATTTGCAAACGGGGCATAAATTTCGAGTGTCTCCTGTGCAATTCGTCTTTGTTTTTCAGGACTCACAAATTCCAGTGTTCGCATATTGTGCAGACGGTCCGCAAATTTCACTAGAATTACTCTAATATCTTTTACCATTGAAAGCATTAACTTTCTGTAATTCTCGGCTTGAGTTATTTCCTGTCCCTTAAATATTCCGCTAATTTTTGTTACCCCATCAACAATTTCAGCTACTTCTTTACCAAATTCTCTGGCAAGAATATCAATGTTGAATTCCGTATCCTCAACTACATCGTGCAGAAGTGTGCTTACAACAGTAACATCATCAAGTGGAAATTCTTTAGCTACTATTAAAGCTACTTCAAAGGGGTGTGTAAAATATGGCTCCCCCGAAGCACGAAGATCATTTTTATGAGCTTCAATGCAGAATTCAAATGCTTTTGTCACTAATTGCTCATTAACACTCGGTAGGTTTTCCCTGCAAGTTTCAATGAGGTCATCAAGCATTTTCTTATTTTTAGGGTTCGAAATGCTCATCTTTTGCGAATAAAATCGGTTTAATTAATATTCTTATTTAATTTACTTTATTTTTATGATTAGTTAAAGTGCAATGATTTTACAGTAATGGACAAGTTATTTGCCGGAAAGTTCTTTTTTTAGATTTGCAACTCTTTCAAGTCTATCCCCTAATTTATCAAGCACAAATTTTGATAAATTTTTTGTATTTAGAATCTGGTTTAAGTATTCCAAAGCTATATCATTTTCCCCTAGTTTAATATATTGCTGTGCAATTATATGCTTTATTACAATTTCATTAAAATTGTTCGTTTTTCCTAATTTTGAATAAGAATTCAACAATTGCTGGTACACATCAATTGCTTTACGTGAATAATTCTCCTCGTAAGCTCTGGCTAATGGCCACATAAAAAATCTACTTCCAGGATATTCTTCTAATGCTTTATTAGATAACTCTATAGCCTCCTTAAATTTTCTTTGGTCTATATATATCCATAAAAGTGAATTAACCGCGAAATAGTGATTATATTTAGAATTAGCAACTGCGATCTGGAGATTTTTGACACCCTGTTCCTTTTCATCTTTTACAAAAGGAAGCCATTTTATAATTTCCGTTTTACGACTTTTCCAATACTGAAATGCCCCAATTGCAGTATAAACCTCGTAAAAAGAAGTGTCTATTTTCAGGCACTTATCAAAATCTTTAATTGCATTTACACCATTAGATAATGCTGAAAGCCAGCTTTTATTGAGAGCTTCATAATAGGCGTAATAGCCATTTTTTAGCCCAGCAAAATACCTGTACCAGGGATTCTCATCGTCTTTATCTAGTAACCTATTCGCTTTAATTTCAGCAGAATCAAGATTCAGTTCAATGTAATCAGAATTAAATTTACTTTCATAATCATACGCTTTTGCAATTTCCGTTGAAGCCAGATAAATATTGCCTAGCGGCAGTCTCGGATATTTAAGATTTAGATAATCAAAAGTTTCCTTTGCTAATTCATAATTTTGTAGAATAATATTACTAATACCATCCTGCAATAGTGAATCTACTTTTTTATCAGGATACACCTGTGCATTTAGATTATTCAGAAGGATAAAGTATATTAAACAGAAGAATATTTTATTAAAGTGTACCAAATGTTCTGTCTCCTGCATCTCCTAGTCCCGGTAAAATATATCCTTTATCATTTAATTCTCTGTCCAATGCAGCACAAAAAATTTTTACATCCGGATGTTCAGTATTAACTTTATTTATTCCCTGCGGAGCTGCTACCAAACAAGCAAAAATAACGTCCCTTGCTCCTCTTTTTTTCAAATAATTTAAAGCCTCTGAAGCGCTGCCACCCGTTGCAAGCATCGGATCAACAAGGATTACCGATGCTACATCCATATTTTTAGGTGTCTTATAATAATATTCTACAGGTTTCAGAGTACTTTCGTCCCGCTGTAATCCAATATGGCCAACATGAGCCGCAGGCAAAATTGCCAGGAACCCGCTAACCATTCCAAGTCCTGCTCTCAAAACAGGAACAAGTACAACTTCATTTTCTAGTTTAAAGCCTTTTGTTTTCTCAAGTGGTGTTTCAACTTCATATTCATCTACTTTAAATTCCTTGCTAATCTCTACAGCAAGTATTGTTGAAATTCTTTTAACAACTGCTCTGAATGTTTCGGGCAAAGTTTCCTTTGATCTCAAAACTGTTACATCCCTTTTTACCATTGGATGTTTCAGAATTATTACATTTTCCATTCCAGAAGTCATATCAACTCCTTTGTATAATTTTTCTGCCAAGTACTTCGAGCAAATTTACAAATGGCGACAATGGAGGCGTATAATTATAATTTACAGTTGAAAGTATATCAGCCTTTTGATTTGTTTTTATCATCAAAGAAATTAAATCCCCGTAGCCGCTAACTTCCCTGCCTCCGAAAAATGAAGCGCCCAAAATTTTATTAGTAGATTTTTCAAAAACAATTTTGCCAAATACTTTTTCGCTGCTGCGCATAACTTCAACAAGATTAGGTCGGATCTCAGAAACGGAATCGCAATGGAAATTATTATCCTGTGCTTCTTTTAAAGTTAAGCCAACCTGAACAAGGAAATTATCAAATATTTTTACCGAGAAATTTTTAACGATAGGATTGGCTTTAATATTTTCTCCTGCAGCGTTAGCACCCGCAATATGTCCAAATTCGTGAGCTAGAGTAGCAAGTGGCATATTTTCAGTTTTATTTGTAATCTTGTTTGTCACTTCAATATTATCACCGGCAGCATAAATATGCTGACAGGAAGTTCTCAGCTTGCTATCAACTTTTATTGCACCACTTTTGCCAATTTCAAGATCAGCCTTTTCTGCAAGTTTAGTATTTGGTATAAAACCGGCTGAGACAAGTACCAAACCAAACTCTAAAAGTCTGGAATCAAGGTTTATAGTTTTTAAATAATTGCCTGATATAATTGCCTTATAATTTTTTGCATTATTGTAAAATGATATTTCATTTTTCGAAAGTAATTCTTTAATTAAGAACTGGATTTCAGGTTCAGTAAATGGAGCCGGATTTTCTTCTCTTTCTAATATTGTAACAGAAATTCCTATTTTTTTTAGTGTATCAGAAGTTTCCAGTCCAATCAATCCTGAGCCAATTATCAAAGTATTTTTTACTTTTTTCTCTTTTATATATTCCTGTATTTTAATTAGGTCGCCAATGCTTTTAAGATTAAAAACATTTTCCAGGTTTGTTGGAAGTTCTTTTATTTCTCTTGATTCTGAACCGGTAGCAAGGACTAGCTTATCATATTCAAATTCCACGGCTCTGTTATTTTTTTTATCCAGAACTCTTATAATTTTTTCTTTTCTATCAATTTCTTCAACAAAATGATTTGTATAGACTTTAACGCCTTTTTCTTTATAAAAAGATTGTGCATCAAAGTAAACTATATTCTTATAGCTGCTAATCTCTCCGGACAATACATATGGAATTTCACAGGTGCCTGTAGAAATAAATTCTCCTGCCTCAAATAGCAGTACTTCTGCCTGATAATTTACTCTTTTTGCTTTTGCGGCAGCTGCTGGGCCGGCAGCATTTCCACCAATTACAATTATTTTTGAAACTTTAATCATTTTTCCTTAAAACTGATTGTAAACGGTACTCCTTCAAAACCAAAATTCTTCCTGATCATTTTTTCTAGAAATCTCTTGTAATGATCCGGAATATATTTTGGATAATTAGAAAAGAATAAAAACACCGGGTAATTATCTCCAACCTGTGAAATAAATTTGATTTTTATTTCCTTTCCTGTATGAGTTGAAGGTGGTGGTGTTTTAAGAATTTCGGGCAACAAGGTTTCATTCAAAGTATTTGTTGAAATTTTTTTCTTTCTCTCTTTGTTAATATTTTTGCTTAATTCAATAAGTTTAAATATCCTTTGCTTTGTTAGTGCTGAAATAAATATTACAGGGAGATAATCAAGTGCTCCAAGTTTGCCCCGAATTTCGGTTTCCATTTTATTTGATGTGTTTGTATCCTTTTCAACAAGGTCCCATTTATTTACGGCAATAATAATTCCTTTTCTCCTTCTTTCCGCCTCATCAATAATTTTTTGGTCCTGTTTTTCAAGACCAACTTTGGAATCAAGCATAACTACTGCTACATCACACTCACCTATAGATTTTAAAGACCTGATGTTTGAATAGAATTCTATATTCTCTTCCACTTTTTTCTTTTTCCTTAAACCAGCGGTATCTATCAATAATATCTCTTCACCGTAATATTTTAATACAGAATCCAGGCTGTCTCTAGTTGTGCCGGGTATATCTGTTACTATGCTCCTGTCAATTCCCAACAGTGCATTTGTAAGAGACGACTTTCCTACGTTTGGTCTGCCTACTACAGCAATTTTCAATCGATGATCTTTTTCTTCAAATTCATTTTTTGCAGGAAAATTTTTCGTAAGAATATCAAGAAAGTCACCTATTTTTCTACCCATCAATGCAGAAACATCAAAAATTTCATCTACACCTAAAGAATAAAATTCATTTGCTGCTGCTTCATAATTATCAGAGTCCACTTTGTTTACAGTGAGCATAAACTCCTTACCGGATGTCCGTAACATCTTTACTATTTCTTCATCCATAGGATTAACACCATGTCGAACATCAACCATAAAAATAATTTTATCAGCTTCGGTAATTGCAATTTCTACCTGTCCCCTGATCGCTTTTTCAAAAAGATCAGGAGAATCCGGAACATACCCTCCTGTATCAATCAACCTGAATTCTTTTCCTGCCCATTCAGCTTCGCTGTAATTCCTGTCACGGGTTACTCCACTAAGGTCATCAACAATGGCATCCCTTTGACCTACAATTCTATTAAAGAAAGTAGACTTTCCAACATTCGGTCTTCCGACAATAACTACCAGTGGTTTTTTCATATTATAAAATACTAATTTTACTCAAAATTCATTTTGCAGAACTCAGCTAATTAACCTGAAACTTCATAAAAAAACGATACTACCAATGCAGTATCGTTTAATATTGTAAAGATAAATAAAAAATCAGAAACTAAATTTAATATTCATTGTCGGTACCAGTTCAGTTTGATAAGCGTTATTTTTCTGTACAACCCTGACACTTAAAGCAATATTCTTATTGAACCTTGCAGCTCCCCACGCAGCTTCCAAAGCACTTAAAATATGATTGATATATATTCCAACAACAGCTTTAGTCGAGATATTATAAAGATTATTTGCTTCACCACGTTGAGAAGCATAATATTCAAGGTTTGGAGATGTAATGCGGTAATCAGTATCCTGTTGATTGCTATCATCCCAGCCATGACTGAACTGAGTATATTTTCCTATCATTTCATAATATTGCTGGTCGCCAAATGGATATAACATATGCGTATAGCCATAGCTTATATCAGATTCCAATTCATTTAATCCATCCCAACTTAATTCACCATTTTGTCCATTTGGATAAATCCTGTTTTCATAATAGCTCTTATCGTGCGGCAAATTATTATCAAGGTAGGTTAAATGATCCAGTGTCCAATTAGCATATCTTTTTACACTCCAATGTTCCTGTGCATAATTCTGAAATTGATCTGTCTTTGTATTGCCTTTATTATTATAAACAACTGCAGTTGTAATTAAAGCCGCCTCTACAACAACGAATGCAATCGTTTGCCAGGTTTCGCCATTATAATATTGTCCGGCTCCCGGCAATACTAAAGAAAAAAGCCCGGCTTTTATTGGTGATTTCTTTTCAGTAACCTCAAATTTAGTTGCCTCGAGCAGATTTTCATCATATTTATAGTTAATTGTTTTGGAATCGACTAATAAATGCCCGGTTAACTGTAAATTATTTTTTTCAGATTGCTGGGCAAAAAGATTTGACGAAGCAATTAGTAAAAATGTTAATGTTAAAATGGAAACAATTTTATTTTTCATATAAGACCTGCAAAATATATCCGATAATTAGAAATCAAAACCGAAGGAAATACCACCATAGAATCTCCATTCTTTTCCGTATGTAATAGTTTTATCGTTTATTGTTCTTTTAAATTGATCAAATCCATATGCACCGCTAAAGAAAACGGATGTTGGAAAGATATAGAATGAATTCATCATTATACGTAATTCTGCTCCTGCCCCTTTTTTAAAATTATTTAAACTCGGAGTTGATCCAGTCCAGGCATTTCCAATATCACAGAAAAAAGATATAAATGCTTTATCAACATAAACCTGTCCAAACCGGGCATCAATGTTTTTAAATAACGGGAACCTGTAATTCAAATTAAACCAGGCAATTTCATTTCCTGAGACAGCATAAAATGGATATGCTCTCATTCCGATTAAGCCGCCCAAATAAAAGTCAAAAAAGTCTGGCTGCGTCGGACCTAATATTGATCCGAGCCTTACCCTGGTAGTTAAAGTACTTGAATGGCTGATAGGAAAATGTGTTTGAGTATTTAATTCAAGCCTGTGAAAATTAAAATCGCTGTAATCCGGTTTCAAAATTCCATCAACAACGATATATTTTCCGTCAGGATTAAATTTATTGAATTCGTAATTGTATGTTAATTCTAATTTAGTTCCGATTGGGTTTATATCTGAATCTATATATTGTGCTTCAGCATCAAGTGAATACTTTATCTGGAAATTTCTTCCGATTAAATATGTATCATTAGTTGTTGGATACAATGTTTTATCAGGAAGAAAAAAGCTGCCAAGTGTTGCGGTATACCTGCTGAAAATAAATCGGAATTCAATATCCTGGTTCCTTGTAAAGATTTTTTGCTTTGCCGCGATATCAACTTCAAAAAGATTATATGTAACCTCTGTTGGAATTATAAAATCATAATTAACATTATTCCCGACTGTGTCAGCTCCAAAATAAACATTAATGTTTGCTTTACGAGTAATGTTATACAACTCAAGTGTCATTTCCGGTTTAATGCCAAGATTGTACAACAAAGGAAGTTTATTCCGGTATTCAAAAGTCATAAAAAGATCACGTTCGCCCCTTGTATTAATTGAAGCTCCTGCAAATAATGAATAACGGTTAAGCATATCGGTGGAACTTACAATTATTCCGGGTTTTATTTTTTCAAGTAAAGAATTTTTAGTATTGTAATTATCAAATCTTAAAATCGGGTAAAAAGACAATTTAGTAAATGAACCTTTATAATCTTCCTTTTTATAACCCGGTGTTTTAGTGTCATCAAAATTTCTGAGTTTATCAAGATTAAATTGAGTGATATCCCCGTTTGGTTTATCTTCCCCAAGAGGCGGGTTCATTTTCCAAATATAACTTTCGCCCGGTTTTACATTTTTCTGTTGTTCAGAATTAATTTGAAATATTTTATAACCTGTTGAGGTGTAGCCGGCATAAACTATGTCGCCATTTGAGGAAACATCCGGCATAAAAGCTCCGCCAATAACGTTGGTTAACTGTTTCTTTTCATTTCTCTTTTGATCAAGAGAATAAATATTAAATATGCCGGTTTCATCGCTGGAATAATATAATTTTCCGTTTTTATCAAATGCAGGGTTTCTAACATCACTCAAAGATGAAAGAATAATTTTGAAATTAGTCCCATTTGTATCGACTCTTGCAATGTCCCTGTTCCCAGTGTTTGAATAACCAAAAATCACATAAGAAGCATCTTTGGAAAATTTTGGATTATAAACTTGCTCTCCGTTTTGAAAGAAAGTTAGCTGCTTGAAATTCTTTCCATTAATATCCACACTTCCAAGATTATTAGTTCCATCTTTTTCAAACAGGAAAACAATTTTTTCCCCATCATTTGATACATCAGGCTGATTTGCTCTTAAGTCAAAGGTTAGTCTCGTTTCTTCATCCGTATCAATATTATATTTGTAAAGATCGTGAACATTATAAAAGTTAGGATTATTATCAGTAATTTTGGAATAAACAATTATATTTGTTCCATTTATCCAGGATACAGTTGAACGTACATTCTGAACAAGTTCTTTCTCTTTTTTTGTTTCAATATTGTAGAGATAAATACTTGCAGGTGAAAAATAGGAAGAAGTTTTATTTGAGATATAAAGTATTTTCTTTTCATCGGGTGAATATATTGGATAAAAATTACCAAATCCTGCAGAAGTAATTTTATCTCCCTCAACAAGATTTTCTAAAACTGCTTTACTCCTTTTTTTATAACTTTCAGTAATATAATTTTTCCATTCGTTATAAATTTCATTTCCGTCTTTGTGAAGCACATCTTCAAATGCCTGTTCAATTGTAAAATTACCAATACGGGATAATGCATCACAGATTTTTCTAAGTTTATCTTCTCCGTATTGCTGCGAAATATACTTGGTAAGAGCAAAACCGGAATTATAAACTGATTCATTTCCGAGACTTGTTTTACCAAATACTCCCATCTGGTTCCAGGTTAACATATTTCCATCGAGAGCGTAATTTCTTAATATCATATCCCGATGTGTATCCCAGTTATCATAATTGAATTCTTTTCGCATATATTGGGCTGTACCTTCAGCAAACCATGCAGGTACATTTACAGTTGCAACCGGGTAGGAAACAATAAAGTTTGGGAATCCATAAAGAATATCAGGTCGTCTTTCATCTTCATAATTTAATGCTTGGAAATAAAAGGCAGGAATTGTTCTGGACATTTTCATAGAGGCTTGAATTTGAACCATATGAGTAAACTCGTGCGAAATTACATTACGAAGCCAGTTATGAGTTCCACGAAGATCAAAATCTAAAGCACTTGTCCATATTTCAATTTTATTATCGAAAAAATAAGTTGCACCATTTGAATAGTCATCAATATCTTTAATTATAAAATGAACTGTACCCGGTTCATAATTATAAAGCGAAGTAATCGGTCCCCAGACTTCATCAGCAATTTTAGCTACCACTCTTGCAGTTCGTTCGGCACCTTCATGAAAATGAACTTCAACGTGTTCACCTTTTATTGTGTACCAGTCAAGCTCAGGATGAAATTCTGTAAATTGTGCAAAAATTGTTTTAAAATTGAATAGAAGAACAATAAATAAAATTTTTATGACAATATTTGTTCTGTTAAACTGCATTGAGCTTCCGGATTGATAATTTATTTATTTTACAACAGCTATTTTAATTATGTTACTCTCAATTTTTCCACCAGCACCTGAGGCTTCAATTCTGGCGATGTAAATACCACTTTGAATATTTCCGACATTCCAGGTTGTTTCGTGATCCATTCCTCCCTGTGCAAAGTCATTTAATTCATCAACAAAACTTCCGGCAATATCAAAAATTTTAATATTTATTTTTGAATCTTGAGAAACGTAATAATGAATTTTAGTTGAATTACCATAAACAGGATTTGGATAATTATAAGCACGATTTTTTGGGAAAAACTCATTTACATAATTTGCCCGACTTGCAGCGGGTACAAATGATGAGTTAAAATTATTTCCATTTTCAGATGACCAGAAATAGTTTCCACCACCTGCACCAATGGTCCATGAGTAAACAATATTTGAATCAGAAACAGCAGCTAATGAAACTTTTCCATTATTTTCAAACAGGACAGGAGTTGTATTTAACGACGTACCAACTTTCAATGGGAAACCATCCAATACGGTTCCACTTCCGCCGTCAATTGCATAAATTCTTCCATCAACTGTTGCAGCAATTATTTCTGATTTTGAATCGCTTGCAAAATCGATAGCCAGCGGTGTTCCGGTAAATCCTAATCTTAATGGATCAATAAATGAAAAATTATCAGCAGAAGCGCTGCTTATATTTTTTGCTACCAGGTTTAGCCCATCATTATAGACTATATAATTTTGTCCGTTCTGTTTTAGGTCAGTAATAATAAATCCATAATTATTATTACTAAAGTTTTTGCCTACACTCTGGGTGTAAACTATTTCACCGTTATTGATTACGTAAATATTATCAGTTGTAGCAACGACTGATAAATAATCTCCGGTTGAGTTTTTAGTCAGCACTAAATTTTGTAAATCTTCGCCAAAGCTTAAAGTCTTACTGTTTGAATCAATAAATTTCTTTCCTGAAATCACTGCAAAATAAGTATCATTTAAAGCAATCTTATTTATTGCGCCTGTAGTAACATTTGTACTATCGAATAATTGCGGTAATCCGACCGGAGGATTTGGAATTAAGTAAGTGTATATTTTTCCGTTCTCAGCACCCAGGAGCAATTTATATTGTCCCGGTGAGGCAGAAAGTATTGCAGGAGAAGTAGTAATTTTTGCCGGAGCAGTAATTTTTGTATTAAACTGAATTCCCAGATTACTTTTAACATATATATTTATATCTGAAGAACTTACACCGAAATAGTAAGTATAGGGTGTTTCAAAAATAGTAGCAGGTTTAAATTCAGAAAAATTATTTTTTGTAAATATTATATCCCCGTCTTTATCAAGTACATTTAATTCTTTATTTGAAATAGTACCAACTTCAAAATCTGTACCTACTGTTAATGAGATTAGTTTTGTTATTAATGCTGAGCTTGAAATTTCTTTTACAAATATTGGTTTTATAATTGAATCACCATACGCAACATTAAAACTCATAGTATCGCCAATTTCAGAGAAACCTGAAATTTTAATTAAGCTATTAGCACCTGTATTTGCATTACTGTTTGGGCGCGTGTCTTTATCAAATACATTTTTATAAAATTCTGAAGGATTTGATTTATACCAGAAATCATCCTGAGTTCCTTCGCCAATTACTTCATCACCAAAGATTGTGTAAAATTTTTCCCCGATATCTTTGATTCCATCTGCTTCAACAACAGAAACGCCCCTGTTGTCCTTATCAGCATTAATTGAATTTGAAGCAAGATTATTGTCTATAATATTTTCATCGATATGCCAGATTAAAATACCGCTGCCCGGCAATGCCCAATCATACTCATCCACATCTGTAACAACTCCTCGAACGGCACTTACATCAATGTTTGAGAATGAATCGATATCGGCCGCAAAAGTTTTTGTAAAATATTGCCCATCGGAAAGAAACGTAATTTTTGCGCCATCTTTATTAGCATCACGGTTCCTGTTTTCAATTAAGAAATACTCTTTTGAATTAATAGGAACTCTGAGAATTACCGTATCAGCTAAAGATGCAGCTAAATTTGCGACCAAATTTATATTGTAATTTCCCGGTTGAATTGTTTTTGACTCAGCCCAGCCAAGATAGATTTTTGCCCATGGTGACGGCTCCGGTGGAAAAGTTCCCTGGTATCCAAAAAATGCTTGACCATCCATTAATCCAAATCTGCCGATTGCACTCTCACCTGTTTTTGTATTGAACAAATCAGGCAAACCAATAGCACTTCCAATATTAGCCGCTAACAACCCATTTATAGTTAACTGAAAGAACGATTTTGTTAATCCGTTTGATACTTCCCTGCTTTCAGTTTCAGGCATAATAATAGTGTTTGTAATATTAAATGTATTGTTCTGTACTGAAAAACCACTAAAGGAGTTACCGTAAATTTCCTTTAGTAATTTATCACTCATATAAATAGAAGGAAGATTATGCTCATTACCGAGAGTTCCCGGTAAAGTCACATCCCTTCCGGCTCCGGCATGGAAAATTGTAAATACATTATACTGAGAAAAATCAAATCCAGGATTTAACGAATCAACTAACTTCCAGGCTTCCTTTGCAAAGTTTGCCAATAGAGTAAAATCTGAAGAATTACTTGGAGGTGAATAATTCCTCATGGTTTTTGTTACAGTATAAACATTTGGCAGGACAGTATATTGAATTACCAGTTTACCGTTTGAAACTTTTTTAAAATAATTTTTTGCAAATTCCAGGTGAGACAAAAAATATGGCCTGTCATGCGGTAATGGATCAAGAATATTTTGTCCGTAATCGCTGGAATAAATAGATCCGAAAGTGCCGTTTCCAAATGTAGTGCCGTCTCTGTCAACCTGGAATTCTGCCATTACTACAAGAATTTTTAGAGTGTCTACCGATAACTGCAAATTAGTTTTGAAAGGTTTTAATAACAGTGGAGTTTGTAATTTACTAATAAAAGATTGGGCAGATAAACTGCCCAAACCAATAAAAACAATAATAAGTGAAAGGAAATATTTCATATTAAGACTAAATGCCTCTTGGTAAGCCTCGTGATTGTCCAGGGATTCCGTCCCATCCAATTGTTACACTAAATCTCAGAGTATCTGACAATGGATGATTTTCACCACCGGAGAAAATTGAAGTTGTAATGTAACTGAAATCAAATCCATAAATATCATATCTGATACCAGCACCGAAAGTAACAAATTTTCTATTTCCATAAGCAGGATCTTCATAAAAGAAACCCGATCTTAGGGCAAAAAGGAAATCACCCGGTTGACCATACCAATATTCAAGCCCCATTGAATAGTCAATTGACCTAAAAACAGGTTTCTTGCCCCACGAAGTAAATATTGCCTGATAAAATTCTTTTGATTCTGTGCTGTCTTTATCGATAAGAAGTTTACTTAAGTCGAGTGTATACATTAGTGAATTGTATTGGTCACTAAAAACCTGGTAAGCAAATCCAACTCTCAAATTAGTTGGAATCGGATCTGCCTGTGCTTTATCTATATAATATATTTTTGGTCCTAAATTACTTAGGTTTATACCCATACTGAACTTTTTACCAATATCTCCAATAAATGGTATATCAAATTTTTCAGGTCTCCACATTGTAGCAATATCAAAACTTACAGAAGTTGCAGTTCCGGAGCCTTGTTCTTCACCTACCGGTGCATCAGAAAGCTTGCTGTGAATTATTCTAAAATTAAGGCCAATGCCCCAATCGCTACTTAGTTTAGTGGCATATCCCAGCGTCAATGCGGCATCAAACGATCTGAAAGTACCCAATGCTGTTGGTGAATCAAGAGTTTTAACAAATTCACCGAAATTCATATAGGTAATACTTGCAGTAATACTACCACTCAAGCTTTCAATATATTGCCGGTAAGTCAGGTAATCATAGAATAAATCAAGATTAAATTGAGGTAACCAATTACTATGAGTAATACTGACTTCACTTCCTGTTAAAAAAGCAATGCCGGCAGGATTCCAATAGATTGCTGCACCGTTATCCGCAAGTCCAGCTCCTGATTCGCCAATTCCTCCGGATCGAGAATCGGGTGCCAAAATTAAGAATGGAACTGCTGATTCCCCACCCTGGGCATGTATACTTTTCTGAATAAGCCCAAAAAGCATACCCATTAATAACAATTTTACTAAGACTTTCATTTATATTACCTCCATTAAGAAAAAGACTTAACTTTTTTCAATATTTAGAATTCTAATTTATTGTTGTATAAAGCTCATTTTGCACAAGAATTTTAACAATAATTATGCCTAACGAATAATTGCCAATTTACCCAAAACGCTTTTATTATATGATCCATCAGTTGTTCTCACAATGATTTTATATAAATATGTGCCATTTGCTATTTGTGATCCGTCCTGGTCTCGTCCATCCCAGTTTACTTTTACAAATTTATCATTAACTCCATATTTTTCAATATGTTTGATTAATCTACCTGCAACGGTATAAATCTTGATTTTAAGATCTAATAATTTGTTAAGATTTTGTTGAAATGTAAAGGTAGTATTTGAGGTAAAGGGATTTGGATAATTATACACGTCTTTAATTACCAGAGAACTATCACTAACAACTTCAAATGCAGCTTCAGTGCTTGAGTAATTATTGAACACGTCCCAGGCTTTAATTTCAAGATTATAATTACCTGAAGCTAAATTTGTAAAAGGATAATTTATCTCTCCTGATTTTCCTCCAGAATTTAAATCACTAGTAAAATAATTTGTAAAATCAATCGGATCATTCTCCTGACCATTTAATATTCCGACAAATTTATGGCCAACACCTGTGCCGGTTGTGTTGAGCCCAGTTTCATCCGTTAATTTAACTATTAGTTTCGTATCAGGATTTACTAACAATGAATTTCTGTATGAGCTATCATCAAAGTAAACTTCAATAAGTGGTCCTTTCCCATCATTAGTTGTTGTCGTATCAGTTCCGCCGACAATTATTTTATTTGTAAACCCTATGCCATCTGTATTATTCCCCAGAAAATATAAAATAATCTTTCCGTTCTTATTCTCATAAGAAATATCTTTTGGAACGACAAAATTAGTAGAATAATTTCCGCTGCTAATTGAAATTCTCCCTCTGAATATTACACCTCCTTGTAATGTTACAGGATAATTCCCGATAGCCGGCAAAGGCACAATCCTTTGTGAATCAAACATCGTTAAAATCCCTTCACCGCTAAAGTCATTCCATGTTGTTCCATCTGTTTTAGTAACAACACCACTTACATTTGCTTTACTTAATGCCTTAATCTGGACATCAGGAGAAGAAGTTGTAACTTGTTGACCATTTACAGAATTAATTTTTGCTGAATATTCGGGAACCAGCAACCTTAAAGTTGGGTCACCAATTATATGATATTTCTGATCATTGATTCCGTTATAGGTTTGTTTGGTAATAAATATAGCTTTACCGATAGGAATATTCAGATTTAATGTATCTCTTTGTGAAGTTAATAGATCCTGAAAATACTGATACATCAGCGCATGATTTAGGGAAGAATAAACCAGTCTGGATGCAGTAAATGATGCTATACACCCAGAATTATTTCTTAATAAAAGATCTTCTGCTGAACTTTGCGCGTCCGTTTTATCGAAATAGCCAAAATCACAGGTAGCTGCAGTTAGAAAGAAATATCTGCTGTTGTGCAATTGTGGAATTGTTGTTACCTGATCAAATACATCTTCCTGCGCCCATTGGCTTGGACTTCCATGCCCTACGTAATTAAGAATTAAAGTACCCTCATTTATTGCATCTATTATTGCTGTATTAACGGTTGGCATTCTTCTTCCCACACCGGTAATTTCAGGCGGATAAGCAGCCATATATATTTTTTTAACGTCAAATGATTGAGGAATAAAAGAATTTGCAAGAGTTTCTGACGCGGCAGTATGGTCAGGACCTTCATAATAACTGCTTGCTCCTGTATAACCGTCATCAGCAACAAGTGTTATTAAATTTCTCCAATTTCCCTTATCACTGTTGTTTTCATATTGAATGATTTTATCAATAACATCATTCGCTTCCTGTTCTGACTCAACAGTTATTCTTCCTGAAGCCAAATCAACAAAATTATCATTCCCACTTATTTTAACAAAAAAATCATCCGATGTATAAGAAGGAATTTCATTTAATGACTCCTGCGTTTCATAAGGCGGTACCAGATTATTATTAAATCCTTCTACATTTTTGTAATCATATGTACCTTTACCAAAGAAAAGTACATACTCAGGTTTGATCTGCCAGTTATCGTATGCATATTTTATAAAATCCCGGATCGCACTTACATCAACCATCCCACAGGAAAATTCATTAAATATCCGGTCAACATCCACAACTATTGTTGAAATGGGCAAAATTGACTGTGTTGATCGGTAATTCTTTAATTTGTTTGCTGCTACTTCAAAAAGTTTATTTGTAATTATTATAAATTTTGCTCCGTCACTTATGCCATGCAAATTAGAATTAGATATTGTTTCCGGATTAACCGGAGTTTTAAAGTTGTCATTCCCGACGGCAAAATACTTTGAGACATCTCCTCCAGTTTCATTTACCTGAAAATTAAAATTGCTCCCGCTCTGCAAAATTGGATTAGTAATATATTTAACATTTGCGTAATCTGAGACATCAAAAACCATAATGTTTGTATTTGAAAATCCTCCAAGATCATATTCAATTGTTGCTGTTGTATCTTTTGAAAAAAATAACAAGTTATCATCTGCAGCAGTTAAATCTCTTGAATATTGAATTTCAAAATAATCCAGGTAACAAACTGTAGTAGGTGAGGAAGGACTAACTGTAAAATTCAGGATACTCCTGTTGTCTGCAAGGTTCCCGCTATAGAAAGTATTGTAGTCATATCCCATTCCTAAAATATAGCTGAAGCCGCCGTATCCATATACATATTGGTTTAATATAAGGTTTCCGTTTTCAGTGACCTGAAGTCCGGCATTATCAGATGAAGCATTTATAAACCTTATTTTATAATTGATTTTTGAGCCCTGAATTCTGCCGTCAAGCTTGTTTGCGTAAGAGATACTGGATGTAGCCTGGCTAAAAGCATCACCGGCATATTGCCTTCCAGTCTGACCAATATTTTTTTTATCAATTTCCCAATTTGCAAAAGCTTTTGATGTAGCTTGTAAATATTTTGTCGACTGATTTAGACTTGATTTATCTGTAATCCTTTTCCCCGGGTTCCCTCCAAAAGTTATCCAGTAATAATTTTTATTAGAATATGGATGAAAATATCTTTTAATTGTTCCTGATTGACTATCATAATCCCAGAAATCATTTCCTCTACCGTAGAAAAGTATATAATCTCCGTCATCAAATTTACCGTCAACTTCGCCTACAACAGTGATAGCATTTTCAACTAAATCTGAAGGTCTTGTGGTATTTAGATCTTCAGCTAGTACTTTCCCTCCATTATTATAAATCTTAAGTGTTCTTGGATCAATGTTATTTGGATCAATACCAAAGGATGCTAAAGTTGTTTTAGATATTTTATAAATACCTTCTTCAGGAGTTTCAAATCGTATCCACGTTCCTGTTGCTAGGACACTGCTTGAAACAGCTTTTCTAAAACTTTGTTTTGAATTTGACCAATATTTTGCTGATTTATAATTTACTATTGCGCCATCTAATAAATTGCTAGCAGGTTTGGATGAAATCGATTGACTGTTGGCAAAATTAACTTTAAAAACAATCTTTGTATAAACCTGGATTTTATTTTGTAAAGGATAAAATTTAACGGGCGAAATCACCAACTTCTGTATAGGTAAATCTCTGGATAATCCAAACGTGCCAAAAGTAACAAGATCAACAGGATTTGAAAATTGGTTATATTTCTCACTGAATTTATAATTCAAATTTGTAGGCTTTGAAATCGTTGGGACTGGGATTATCCTGCCACTAATTTCCTTAAACGAAGAAGAAATTATTTGAATTGTATTTCCAAATTCTGATGGGACGCCAATGCTGAATAATCTTTCCGGAACTGCAGGCATTCCAAAATTACTCATAGTCGAAATGTAACCATTTACCAATCCAACATTCAGATATTGTTGCCCATTAATTATAACAATTGATGAATCTGAATAATCAGGAGTAAACTCGACAATTAAAGAATTCCTATCGGATGAGATGACTTTTAAATCACTTTGGGCAAATAGTGACAAGGAAAGGAATATTACCAATATTATCGAGATTTTGCTCTTCATTTGATCTTTATTTTTACTGAAAAATTGTATTACAGAAATAAAATTAACTGCAATTTAACTTTTTATGTTTCTGTAACAACTCCATTATTGTAGCAAAAATCTCAGGCAAAACCTCATAAATATTTATATCAAATTTAGCCACAGAAACACTAAATAGTCAAGTTCAGCGGCTATCTTTTAAAGAGTCAAAATTATTCACCAATTCAACAGAATCAGGATAGCTTGTGTAAGGGATATCTTTTTCGAAAATTATTTGTTTATCTCTATTAATCAGCACTATCTTTCTCTTATTAATTCCAAAAATATTTAACGCATTAAAATATTTACTTACTTCTTTATCCCGATCATTTAACAACGGTATTTTTATCCCTAGTTTTGAGCAGAATTTTTGATGAGATTCAATGCTGTCAGTATTAATTCCTACAATTTTGATATTTTTTTCTGTAAACAAATTTTCATTTTCATAATAATTTTTCAGCTGTTTTGAACATACCCTTGAGTCATCTTTTGGATAAAACACAAGTAGAATATTTTTGTTAAGATTTTTGTAAAGTTCAAAGTCTTTCCCGTCCTGGTCTGTAAGAATAAAATTTTGTACAATTTTTTCACTTGTCATAATCCCAGTGCTTCTTTATTTTCTTTCATTGCGTTAATGCAGAATTGTATGTGTTCATCAAGCGGTATTCCCAGGTCATCTGCACCGTTTATAATATCTTCCCTGCTTACCGATCTTGCAAAAGCTTTATCCTTCAATTTTTTCTTAACTGATTTTACCTGTACTTCATCTATTGACTTGCTTGGACGAACAAATGCTACTGCCGTTATAAAACCAGCCAATTCATCACATGCAAACAGTACCTTCCTTAATTTCGTATCCCTTTGTACACCAGAATAATTTGCATGAGAAAGTATGGAGTTTCTGAATTCATCATCGAAACCTTTTTCTTTTAAAATCTCCGAGCCTTTAAATGGATGTTCTTCTTCAGTAGGATACATTTCATAATCAAAATCATGCAGTAATGCTACATTTCCCCAAAATTGTTCATCTTCATTCAGCTTTCTGGCATAGGCCCTTACGCAGCTTTCAACCGCAAAAGCGTGTTTTAGAAGGCTATCGCTTTTTGTAAATTCCTTTAAAATAAAAAGACATTTTTCCCTGTCTTTGCTAATCTGTTCCATTTTTATTCCTGGTTTTTAAATTTATTTTTCCACTGGATTAAATGATGGGCAAAGATTTCCTAAAACGCACTGAACACACTTAGGCCTGTTCGCAATACAGATATTTCTGCCGTGCGTGGCAAGATAATGTGATGAATTTATCCAGTCTTTTTCCGGCAATAATTCTTTTAATTTAAATTCAATTTTTCCCGGATTATTTGATTTAATAAATCCCAGCAGATTCGATAATCTTTTAACATGTGTATCGACTGCAATAGCGGGTATTCCAAAACCATTTCCTGCAACTACGGAAGCTGTTTTTCTGCCAACGCCGGGCAACTTATTTAATAATTCAAAATCTGCTGGTACGTTTCCTTTATATTCATTTACAAGCACATCGCAGCATCCTTTAATGCTTTTTGCTTTTTGTCTGTAAAAGCCGGTTGAATAGATATCTTTTTCCAGCTCTCTTCTTGGGACATTTAAAAAGTCTTCTGGTTTTCTGTATTTTTTATAAAGTGATTTTGTTACAATATTTACACGCTCATCAGTGCATTGTGCTGATAATATAGTCGAGATTAATAACTGGAAAGGATTTTTAAATTCAAGCTTACACTCAACAGCAGGATATTCTTTTCTTAATAGTTCAAATATCTTTTTAGCATACATTTTTTCAGATTTTAACGTCATCTTTTTGAAATCTTTTATCGACAATAAATAATCTTTCAACTGGTTTATTATTAATTATATGACTTTGAATTATTTCTTCAACATCTTCAACTTTAACTCCGCCGTACCAAATCTGTTCAGGATATATAAGAACTGTTACACCGAATTCGCACGCGTCAAGGCAGCCGGCAGAATTTGCACGTACTTCCGATTTTAGTCCTAGCTCTTTTAATCTTTTTTTAAAATGTGCTCGTACTTCAGCGCTCCCTTTGTTTAGACAGCATCCACGCGGATGATCATCCGGTCTTTTATTTTCGCAAACAAAGATATGTTTTTCAAATCGCTTCATATCTACAAATACTATTTACACTTGAATATATACATTTTATTAAATAATGGAAGGTTCTTCTGAAAAAAGTTTAGTAGCGCGTACGGGATTCGAACCCGTGATCTCCGCCTTGAGAGGGCGGCGTCCTAAGCCACTAGACGAACGCGCCTGTGTAAAACCAAAATGGATGACAGTAAATGTGACTTACATCAGCCATCTTACATTTTCTATCATCCATTTTTTGTTGTCCCGTCAGGGGTCGAACCTGAACTCTTCGCATCCAGAGTGCGACGTGTTGCCAATTACACCACGGGACAGTTTTTATTAAGTACAAAATTACTGATCAATTACTAAACTTCAAAATTTCGATTGTGTAAATGTAACTTATTTATATAAAATACAATTCTTTGTGTATATTTCTAATAGATTTTTATTATTATTATGCTCCTTATGAAATTAAAATTTTTAATACTTCTCTCATTAACCTATACATTTACCGCTCTTAGCCAGCAATACGTTTTGCAGGGCTCAATAGGAAATTTCAGAAATGCTTCGAGTTTTTACGTTACATCGGCAGGTTTTATTTATGTAACAGATGTAAGCTCTGACGAAATAATTAAAATTGATACGCTCGGTAACAAATTGAAAGACGCGGGTGGCTACGGGTGGGCAGAATCCACATTTGATTATCCATCAGATGTTTTTGCTACGCCGTTGAATGTATATGTATCAGATAAGAATAATCACCGGATTGAAAGATTTGATAAAAATCTGAATTATATTTCCCAGCTCTTTACACGGAATAATGAAAATCCATCCGAAAGATTTGGCTACCCAATAAGTTGCGCTACTTCTAATCAGGGTGATCTCTATATATTGGATTCAGAAAATAAGCGAATAATTAAATTTAATTTGTTCGGGCAGTTTGAACAAAATTTTGGAGGATTTGATGCTGGAGCATTTGCTTTGCAGGATCCTAAAAAATTATCTGTTTCTCCATCAAACAACATTTATGTATTGGATGAATTTCGCATCGTGATCTTTGACCAGTTTGGGAACGGTATAAGGATAATAAACCTCGAGGAAAATTTTTCTGATATTAATATTGTCGCAAATCATTTAACTGCTAATAATAAGCAGCACATATATATTGCCAATCTTAAAAATTCCCAACCGGAATTGGTTAAGGCGACACTAATCGGAGAGATTAATGATATAATTGTAAGCAGTCTCATTTTCGGAAATAAACTCTACATTTTATTGAAAAACGAGATACTTGTTTTCCAAATGGTTTAGCAAGATGATCAATTTTGGTACAATTAATTCCTCTAAAATCAATTTATCTATAAGAATTATAAAAATAATTTTATCCTTTTTACTGTTGGTTTGGTGTTTTGGATTCTTATTTGCTTCAATATTTCCTAAAAGTGGTGTGATAGTAATCTATCCAATTATTAAACAAATTTATTCTGTCGTTTGTCATCAAACTGGTTATAAATCATTTGAGGTAAATGGATTTCATTTCCTGGTTTGTGCTCGTTGTACGGGAATTTATTTTGGTGCATTAGTCGGTTCTGTTTTGCTGCTTTTTATAAGAAATCCCATCAATTTAAAACCCAGGTATTTTTTGGTTGCCTGTTTGCCAATTTTATTAGATGTTTTTGCTTACTCAACCGGGATATATTCCTACAATAAAATTATTGCATTTATTACAGGTGCTATTTCCGGTTCTATTACAATTCTTTATATTTCGAACGGATTTGAAAATTTTTTACAAAAGAAAGTTTACGATTAATGAATAAAAATAGATATATGCCTACACTAGTTTGCGGGTTTAGCGCTGCTGTTTTAACTACTATTCCGGGCATCAAAACTTTTGGGTGTTGTGTTATTGTACCAGTTGCTGTTTGGTTTGCCTTTATACTTGATCACAGAATTAATAAAACTGAGCCAACTATTTCAACTAATAAGGCTTTTATTTTTGGAATTCTTACCGGGCTGTTTGCAGCATTATTCACAACACTTTTTGATATAATAATTACTTTAATTACACATTCTAATGATTTTGTTGAATCTCTACCTCAGACAGAATCAGCAATGAGATCATTAAACCTTGGTGAAATCTGGGAGCAGACGCTTACGATTCTAAAATCGATGTCTAAGGAAATTACTTCAAACGGTTTTTCTCTTTTTTACACGATCGGAACATTATTCAGCAATATTATTATTGATATTATTTTTGGCATACTCGGCGGCCTACTAGCAATGGTTCTTCAAAATAAAAAAGCTAAATAATTTTTTATGATCACAGCATTAATATTTTTCGCTCACATTATTTTCGCTCTGGTAATTTTTACCAAAAAATGGCAGGATGAAAATTTAAAAACTGGTTTTATAAACCTTGCATTGATTGGGATTTTGTTTGCTGTTGGCTGGTCAATTACTGGCATAATTGCCAGAATTATAATGAGACCGGAAGGCTTAGGCGAGTTTTTTGACAGAGACACTTTTTCATTAACATTACTAATAATTGCAGAATATTTTTTCTACCGTTTCTACTACAATGAAATTATTACTTCAACCGATAAGGAAAAACAATAACAGCAACTTGTTCTACCTGCTTTTGTGATGGGTCTAATGCTTCAAATCTCCACTGGCGAAGAGAGTTCATTGCAGCATTTTCTAAACGAGTGTCCGCTTTTATCAATGGGAATATTGTTCCGACTGTTCCATCCGGCAGGATGGTAAATCGTAATCTGATATCAATTTCTTTGTTCACACCTTCCGGATACTCCGGCAAATTAAAGCTATAGATTTTTCTTTGCCCCTGCCCTCCCCAATCAATATCATATCCAAAACTTCCGGATCCTTTGGCCTTATTTCCTTTTCCTTCAGCAGTCTCTTGTGAATTAGTTTTAACCTTACTTTCCTTCTTAGTTTCGTCCGCTTTCGTTTTTTCTTTATCGGCTGGTTTTACAATGTTTTCATCTGAAGTGTTTTTTGCTTCGGGAAGTTTTACTTTTTTTACATTATCTTTGGATTCCTTTGCTTTATCCTTTTCCTCTTTCTTCGATAATTCTTCTACCTGGTTTACTTGAGTACCAACGTTCCCGGAAGAACCTGGTTTGCCTGAAGTTCCGAAAGAAAGTTCAACATAATCATTCCGCGGGTAATTAACTGTAAAATTTAGAAACAGAAATGCTACGAGCAATATTATGTGCAGGATAACCGAAAGCGAAACTGATAAATTCTTAACCGACCTATAGTTAAAATTCATATTTACCCGACTGTATCCATAATTGATCTGAGCCTATTCAAAGTTTTTCCTTTTCTGTTTGAATTGTAAATTTTTCGATACCGCTTGTTTTTGCTGCATCTATTATTTTTATGATCATATCGACTGCGACTGCTTTATCTGCCCTGATAATCATATTCTTATCCGGATTTTCATTTTTTATTACGCTCAATTTTGCAGCTAATTGATCAATACCCACCTGTTCCTGGCCGACATAAACTGCTCCTGCTGATGTAACAGTAATGATTAAATTTGAAGGCGCTGATTTTTCATTTGTTTTTGATCCGGGAAGCTTTACTTTAACGCCTGTTTGAATCACAAACTGTGAAGTAAGCAAAAAGAATATTAGCAAAAGCATTACAATATCAGTCAATGAGGAATAGCTAAATGCTGCTAATGGTTCGTTTGAAGTTTTAAATTTCATTGTTCTTCCTTAAATATCTAGTTCAACTTCATCTTTGGATTCGTTTGGATCCCCGCTCGAATCCTGAATAACATCAATAACATCATTAGCCACGGTTTCAATATCTCCAACTAATCTTTTTATGCTGTTAACAAAATAATTATAAAAGGCCAGTGCTGGAATTCCAACACCCAAACCAAAGGCTGTTGTTATCAAGGCCTCCCAAATACCACCTGCAAGATCACTTGGATTTGCAGCTCCAGCCAGATCCTGAATTGTCATAAAAGCCGATATCATCCCAGTAACTGTTCCCAAAAATCCTAAAAGAGGTGCAATTCCTGCTATTGTTGCTAGAAAAGGGATACCTTTTTCTAGTTTTGAAATTTCCTGTGTACCTGCATTCTCAATGGATTCTTTTACTCTTTCGTGACCTAGTGAATATTTTGATAATCCCTTGCGAATTATATTAGCGACAGGAGATTTTTCCTGTGAGCAATAACTTATTGCCCCGTGAATATCTTTTCTTTTTAAAAGTCCCCTTACTCTAACCATAAATGCGGGAATATTAGTTTTTGATTTTCTTAAAATAATATACCTGTCAATTATAATTGCCAAACCAATAATAGATAACAAGAGGATTGGCCACATTAAAAGCCCGCCTTTCAGAAATATTGAGAAATAATTCATCGTAGTCCTTTTATAAAATATGAATTAAAGATTTTCGATTAAGAAGTCTTCTGCTTCTTTCATTGATTTGAAATTTTTTATTTTCACCCTGTACCAGGTTCCTTTACCAGGAACTTCAGCCTGTTCCATAAAAGCATCATAACCTTTTCCTATATATTTAGAAACCTGGTCCTGAGCAATTGATTCAGTACGCCAGGATGAAACCTGTGCTGTAAATGTGTCACCAATTTTAGTAATATTTTTTCTAATCTCTTCAATATTAACAGGTGGAGGTAAATTATCGAACGAAATATTAGAGCCATCATCCTTAATACTTTTATCATTTGTTTTCGGCGGAACACGTGAAATTGAATTAAATTTGTTTTCTTTTTTTGGTTGCTCTTTCTTAGCAGCCAGTTGAGAAGATTTTCTACTTGCTACTTTATTGTCAATCGTTTTGGGATTGCTGTTATCCTGATTTGTACTTTTAGTAGTAGATCTTTTTCCATCTGATTTATTATAAGGATAATTAACAGGTACAGAATAATCTCGTTCTATAACACTAGTATTTAATTTATTCCCTGACGGAGACGAAATTGAATTTATATCTTTACCTCCTAAACTATTTGAGAGAAATAAATATAATATTATTGCTATAGCAACAATTACAATTAAAGCAATTATAAATGCCGGGGATGCACCCTTTTTGGAATATCTTGCTTCCCGTGCAAGTCTTCTCTCAATCGCACTGCTGATATTTGCTGATTTAAGATCAGTTGAGTTTTCTTCTTTATCTATAGCTGCAAAGGCATTATTACTTTTTCCCTCTGTGGTTTGTAATTTTTCATCTGATTCTTTATCCTCAAATTCTACAGTATTATTATCCTCTATAATTGATTCGGTTTCATCTTCAATTTTAAGGCCCTGTGTATCAGGTTCATAATCATCAAAAGAGACTGTTGTAGTTTTACCGAAATTCCAATCAACTTCTTCATCTTTATCATTATCTTTAATCTCTTCTGAATCTTGTTCAATTTCACCTAAAGTAGAAGAAATGGTTCTAACTACCTCAAAATCATTTTCTTTTTCCGGTATATATTTATGTTCTTCATCTTTTCCATTCTCATTTACTTCTTCCAAATTTTCTTCAGATACTACAGATTCGTCTATTTTATTTTCAGGGGCTTCAGTAAAATTTTCACTCCTTTCATCAACATGAGTGACTCCTAAATTCCAACCTATATTTCTTCCTTCTTCGTCAGATTCCTCATCATCTTTATCAACATCAAGGATTGATTCCTCTTCAATTTCCTTTGAAAGGTTATAACCAAAGTCCCATGCAATACCGCTGCCATTAATTTCTTCTGCTTTTTTAGTCTTCTTTTTAGAAACTGTTTTACTACCAGATATATTTTTTGATGGAACTTCGCCCCAGTTAAATTCAAATTGATGAGATTTAAACGATTCCGCATCTATCACTAAAAGTTCATTTCCTTTTATATATTCTTTAACAATCTCTATTTCATTTATAATTTTATCAACTTTTGCTTCAACGAGTTTTCTTAATTCTAGTCCCGTTAAGGGTATAAAAAAGTCTGAACCCTTTACACCTTTAAGCGGTATTACTGGCTTACCGATGCTCAAGGTAAAATGCGAATCAATAGCATGGTAATTTTCAATTTGTAAAGCGGGAACATTGAATATAAGGTTTTGTTTAAATTCATCTTCAAGAACCTTAGATGGATAATAAACCATCAGGTCCACATAAATTTCCTTATCAGGAGGGACATCCTTGCTTACTGGATTTGTACGTATTTTGCCTTTTCTCAACTGGAAATGGCCAAAACTCTTTAAAAGTATCGCTTCCCCGGGACTTAGTAATTCAGCGGATTTTTTCAAAAATATTTCAAAGAATATTTTTGCCTCAGAATCCGGGACACCGGCTCTTTTAGAAATTTTTCTTATTAGTTCTGCTTTTGTCATTTATTAAATTTTGCTTTTTACCATTTATAAGTGAATCCTGCAAAAAAATCAAGCGGAGATTCTTTATACCCCATCCATTTATAATTTTTTCTATCAAGTAAATTAGATAACTCAACACTTAAAGAGAAGTTAGGTACAAATTTATATAAAAATTTAATACCTAAATTAATAAATGAATCAACTTTAATTGTATTGTTTAAATCAGCATAACTCTGAGATGAAAAAAATATTTTTGGTTCGGCATACAACTTAGAACCGAAATTATAGCTGTAATGAGCAGATCCTATTAATTTAGGATTATAAGGGATATAATTCCCATTTAAATCTTTAGTATCGTTATAATCTATGGAAGCATAAAACATTCCTGCAGGTCCGGGATGGAATAAGAAGTTTATATACCCTCCATAACTTTTTGCAGAGGAAAAATTAACATCAAACCTGCCTGGTTGTGCTGAATTTACAAAATATGGTAAATTAGTAGCCCTAAAATATTTTGCGCCGACATCTATCTCAAAATATTTGAAATATTCATATTTAATTGAGACATCAAGATCAGATGTTTTTTTAACAAATGTATTTGCAAAATTTTGAGTATTAAAATACATGTTTTGGCTTAGCAATAATCCACTTCCTACAAATTCCGCATGAGGATCTAGTTCGCCATAAAGGGAAATAAAATCGTTAATTTTCAAAGCTGCTGAAGCATAGGGCGATAAATAATTTGATGAACCCGAATTAGAATAATTTATCCCGGCTGCAATTTTGAATGAATTTAGAATTAGTGTTTCAACATATGGCCGGACAGATAAATAATCAAAATTACCGCTTCCAATAAGATTGTTTTTTAAAATTTGTTTCGTGTAATTAATATTACTACCAATTTTAAAATAAGAAAAGTTGGCTTTGAAAAATCCATCTGTTTTAATAAGGTTTTCAGTAAAATTTTCTTTATTTAAATAGCTATACTCATCTGCGGCTTTAAGTGAAAAAATAAAATGGCGGTTAACAAGATTATTAATATCAACCGAAATATTTCCTTTATAATAATTTCTTCTCTCACCAGGATTATTAGAAGCAAAAAATTTATATGATGAGAGGCCATAATCTCCGTGAATTTTAAACTGAGTACCTCTTATTTTTGAATCTCCGGGGACAAAGAATGATAAATTCAAACCTCCATTCGCTCCATACCAATCACTATTCTCCACGTATGCCCTGTGATTTTCTCCATTTATAGCAGCTTCAAAAATTCCGCTACCGAAAGGTTGAGTAAAAGTGAAATTACCTGATGGAGAATTATAAATGCCTGTTACTACATTTAGCTTTGCGCTATATACCTTCTCTGTGTTCAGAATTCCAGATTCATTTTGAATAGGGTTAGAAATATCTTTTATTCCCAGTTCTTCAGGAGAGAATACCGGCTTAATAAATTCTTCCGAAATCGTCGAAATAAATCCTGGATCAAGTTTTTTAGCTTTTTGTAAAGAAATTACGTCTTTTCCAGTTATTACAAAATCCGGCAGTTCCACATTAGGATTTTGCTTGTCCTGTGCAAGTAAAGAACTCGGAAGAAGACTAATTATAAATATTAGAATTATTTTCTTCATTTTATTTTCCTAAGTTTTGCTGCTGCTTCTTTCCCCAATTCATCATTCCTGTGTTTGGATATCACAGTTCGGTACATCTCTTTTGCCTGTCGATTGTCTTTTAACTTTACATAACAGTCACCCAGCTTCAGAAAGGATTTTGTAAGCCATTCATCATAATTTGAAAAAATTGTT
>Ga0209919_1000049_pt1 | contig 63436 bp, 55 predicted proteins | sample SalPon2A_C_D2_MG_FD_185721 | JGI IMG/M metagenome (GOLD analysis project Ga0209919, IMG submission 185721) | Soil microbial communities from South San Francisco under conditions of wetland restoration - Salt Pond MetaG R2A_C_D2_MG (SPAdes)... | ecosystem: Environmental > Terrestrial > Soil >... | reverse complement strand
GTTTTTCTGAAAACAGCAGGATTAACATCGGTGTAAGATTTTTAAAGGAAACACAAGTTAAATCGCTGGATAAAACACTTTTTATATTACCATTTTTGCAATACGATATTTCACTATAAATAAGAAGATTTAAAAAGCTATCTTTTTTTGAAAAATTTTCCTCTCCCCACAAATATTTTTTTCAAGAGATCGTTCTTACTTCCATCAAAATATGCTTCTGGATTAGTGGTAGAATGTAGAAGTATTTTCCCACTACCTTCAAATCCTGCAACAGTAATCCCACCTTTTGACGAGGAATTTATCGTTAAAGTGTATGAAGCTTTACTTAAAATTTTCTGATCTAGACTATCAACAAAATTTTGACTGGTTAAATTTGAAATTGAGACTAAATAATTTGCAACTTCCGCAGAATCAACATCCCGTGAGCCAGCCATCCAGTTTTTGTTTTTCTTTTCAAGAACAAAGGAGCTGTCAGCCGGGTACGTAAAATTTAGTTTAGACCAGTGAGAAAAATTATCGTTGATAATTCTTCCATTCCTGAAATAATTTACATCCTGGTTCAAGGTAAATCCGGGCATTCCATTTATTTTATATACATTTTCGTCATCCCCGACCCTCACATACGTAAATATGGATTTGGGTCTCTGAAACGCAAATTTCCCAATTGTAAGGTCAAGTGTGTTATTACCGTTTTCAAAAACTTTTATCTTGGTACCCGATGTATCATCCACCTGAAACTCCTTCCATTTATTTTTCCCTAAAGCTGCCACGCTTAATGCTTTAATACTTAGCAATTCACGAAATATGTTTTCAACCTTTTGATGGGGCACATCTGCTGTTTTATTATTATCCAAATTTATTTTCCAGTAATTCCCTTCTTTAAATATTTTAACAAGCTTGTGATTGTTTTGTTTTGGATAAATATTGATCGAAGTAACTTTAGAAGTATCTATAGAAATTATGTCGCTCCTGAATGACCTTTCACCGTGTTGCGAATCATAAAGCAAAAACACTACCACTATCAGCAGCAACACGCTAAATAAAATAATTAGGGTTTTAGTAGATAATTTATTAAACATAATCTTCGTTCATTAGTTTATTTCTTTTCCTCTTTCTAACCTGGAAACGGAAAAATCCGTACCCGATTATCAGCAGGATCGGTAAAAGAAAATTTAAATATTTAATCAATGTTTTTGTACCGCCTTCAAGATCAGTGTTAATTGGTCGTGATGTAACTCCCTTTGTACGAAGCGAAATTAATCCAGTGTCGTCCGAAAGCCAGTCAATTGCGTTTGTCATTAAATTCACATTATCCTGCGAAAGTTTTTGTGCGTTTTGGCCAGATCCATTCACAGCAAAATCTCCACAACCAAAGACAACCATTTTTGAATAAACTCCGTTATCTATTTTTCCATCAACAGCAACTGCAACAGGTAATGATGAAAGAGGAAAATCACTGTCTCCCCATTGCTTTGATACATCAAATTGGACTGGAGGTCTCTGGACACCTGACTTGCCGGAAGTTTGTGCAATGGGAACAATATGCAATAAACTGTCCTGCTGATTAATTTTAACCGGACTTACAAATGGCATTATTACAGATTCAATTCCCTGTGTAATAGGATGATCAGCAAATTTTGTGATTTTGGGAATATATGGAAACTGAACCGGTGTATTCATTACAAACATACCCTGCTGTTGTCTTACCATAATAGTACTGCAGTTAGCATCGATTATAAAATTATCCTCAACATTAATTCCTTTTTTTGCCAGCCACTCTCCCAATCCCGTTGATTGGCTTGAGCCCTGCGCTTTAGATAAATCAGTTTTTACTCTGTCCAGTGCAATCAGTAACCTTCCTCCTGAGGCAAGATAATTATCAAGCTGTTTTAGATATGCAGGCTTGAGTGTATCTGAAGGAGCCACTATAACGAGAGTGTTAAATTTCGTAGGAATTCCGGTAGTATCACTAAACTTTATTGAACTTACGTTATACAAAATTGAAAGCTCCCGGCTAACCTGCCCCATATCGGATAACGGATGTTCACCATTTCCTTCAAGGAAGGCTATTTCATTTTTATTTTGCAAAGTAAGTTTTTTTATAGCTGATGAAAGAGCATACTCCATAGCCGAACCGGGCTGAATAAAAGGAATGGTTTCAGTTTTGTCTCCATACTGAAGCACTGCACCAAGATATGCACGCTGTTGCTTCACCTGGTCCCGTTCTCTCACGTTAATCATTATCGGCCTTATTCCGGCTTGCTGTGTTTTCATTTCTGTTTGTTGATCTTTATTAGGATTTAAAAAATCGTAAACAACATTTCCACCGGATTCATTTGAATATTCTACGAGTAAATCCCTAAAATCGCGTCTTACCTGAGCAACATTGGGTGGAAGGTTTTCAGAAAAGTAAGCCGTAACAGTTACAGGTTGGTCAAGTGAGTTAAGAATGTTTTCCGTAGCATTGCTCAATGTATATTCATCATCATCTGTAAAATCAAGTCTCACAAAAAACCTGTCTGCAAGAATATTTACGAGCAGAAGAATTCCGAAAATCAGTCCTATAGATATTAAAATTTTTTTCTTTGTAAGCATAATTTTCTATTCTGTAATATTTCTTTTAGATAAAGATGCTTCCGCCAATATCAATCCAAAGAATGAAATGCTAAGGAAATAAATTAAATCTTTGCTATCCACAACACCGCGTGAGATAGAATCAAAATGAGTTGACAGATCCATATAATTTAATATTTCACCGATTAACCCGATAAAATTTCCAGACAATACATTAAAGATTATAAGAAAGAAAACACCGATAAAAAGCGAAAGAAGAAAAGCCACTATCTGGTTACTTGTAACCGCGCTCGCAAAAAGGCCAATACTTATATAAGTCATACTCATCAAAATTAGTCCGAGATAACCACACCAGACCGCACCGTGGTCAACAGGACCTATTGCCCAAACGCTTATATAATATGGTAATGTAAGCACAAGTGCGATAACAATTAATAATAAACAGGCTAAGAATTTTCCTGTTATTACCTGCCAGTCGCTTACTGCTTTGGTCAGGAGGAGCTCGATCGTACCACTTTTATTTTCCTCAGCAAACATTTTCATTGTTAATGCAGGAGTAAAAAAGAAAAGAGTCCAGTACGCAACGGCAAAGAATGGTTGAAGAGTAGCCTGACCGACAAAGAAAATATCCGAACCAAAAAGCCAGGTGAAAAATCCACTTAAACCCAGAAATACAATTATGAGAATGTAAGCCGTTAAAGAATCAAAAAATGAATTAAGTTCTCTAGATGCAATTGTCCAAATTTTATTCATAATCAATCTGTCGTTAATTCCCTGAAAATATCCTCTAATTTAGTTTCTATAGGTGTCATTTCAGTGAGTATCCAATTATTTTGCACACACATCTGAAAAATTTCCTTTCTCGATGATTTACCTTCTTTACTTTGAACTATGAAATTATTCACAGAACCTATAATCGGGTCTACCATTTGTATTGTTTCAATGGATTGGAGAATTGAAAAAACCTGATCTTTATTTTGAGCCTCAGCAATTTGAATTCTCAACGCTTCATTTCCCTGTGCTTGTTTTCTAAGTGTATCAGCAGTTCCGTCAGCTACAATTTTTCCATTATTTATAATTAATATTCGGTCGCAGGTTGCCTCAACTTCTGGAAGAATATGTGTACTTAGAATTACAGTTTTTTCTTTACCGATATGGCGAATTAGTTTTCTAATTTCAATTATTTGGTTTGGGTCAAGTCCTGTAGTCGGTTCATCCAGAATCAATATTTCCGGGTCGTGTATCATTGCCTGTGCTAATCCAACCCTCTGTCGATATCCTTTAGAAAGTTCACCAATTTTTTTATGCTTTTCAGCATTAAGTCCGCAAACCTGCACCATTTCTAATATCCTCTTCTCTATCTTTTCTTTTGGCATGCCCTGCAGTTTTGCTACAAATTTGAGATATTCGAGTACAGGCATTTCAAAATAAAGAGGATTATTTTCTGGTAGATAACCAATATTTTTCTTTATCTTTTCACGGTGATCATGAATTGAAAAATTATTAATTTTTACATCTCCACTGGAAGGAGCCATATAGCAGGTTACAATTTTCATTGTAGTTGTTTTACCAGCACCGTTGGGCCCTAAAAATCCAAGTATTTCTCCGGTGCTTACCTGGAATGAAATGTCATTTACAGCTTTTTGTGGTCCGTATTGTTTGGTCAAATTCTCTACAACTATGCTCATGTTTATTCAAATTTATAGTTTGTAAAAAAGAAACCCTTTATAAGCAGTCTGGGAGAACTACTTACCGATTTTTGCTAAAAGGTCGTAGAATATTATTAAACAATTTTAAAATTAAAAGGTTCCGTAAAATGAATAAATTTTATAATGGGGATATTTTTAATATCAGATTAATAGAAAATTAAAAATTAATGTGCTCGAAATTATCATCTAAATATTTTTTTACTTTTAAAATATCTTCCTTTGCAGTAAGGTCGACAACATGTTCTGCCAATTGGTAACAGTAAAGGCATTTAGGCTTATCTTTTACCATCATATTTACAGCAACCGGCAGCTCTTTTTCATCCCTTTTTGGATGGATTGGAATCGACTCTAAATAAGGCAGGATATCATTGTATTGAAAACTAAAAATGTTCATGCTTACGCCAATTTTGCCATTTCCATTTTTGGCTTTTTCAATATCCCTATTTGTTGGTTTTTCAATAATTCCCGTTAGAAAATTATCCTCATCTTTTCCAATAATAGCAAATTTTAAAATTTTAGATTCTTCAAATTCAAGCGCATTCCTGTCATAATCAATAAGAGAATTTGGATATTCATTTTCGAACAAAAGTTTAAAAGCTTTTTGCGAATACAAATTATCAGAATTGCAGACTGTAAATTTTGTGCCCTTCCATTCATTTTTGAATTGTAGTGCCTGTAGTAATGCGTCCGCAGTGCCCAGAGGTTTTTCTCTCCCCTTTGGAATTTTCTGAACAACATAGCTGATGTTCAAACCTAAAAACTCATTCTCTGTATTTTTAGCGCCATAATAATTTTTTATGCTTTCATCTTGTTCGCTGATTACAATTATGATTTCCCGATAGCCCGATTCCCTGGCATTATAAAGAAGGTAGTCCATAAAGGGACGAGAATTTTTGCCGACACTTAACATCGATTTTGTCTTTTGCTCGGTCTCTTTTAGGATTTTTTCATCAAGTGTTAAATCAGTCTTAACAGGCTTTTTCATTCTCGAAGAGACTCCCCCTGCAAGTATAATAAGTTTTCCTGTATTCATTTTTAATTTACACCTTCATCTATTTTTATTATATAGCTTTTGCCGCCTGCTTTTTCAATTGCTTCACAAATTTTATCAAAATTATCGGGAGCAAATGCAATCATACATCCACCTCCGCCTGAACCATTTATTTTTGCGCCTAAAGCCCCGGCATCTATTGCTGCATCAATCATATTATCAATTTTATTTGTAGATATTTTAAGTGTTTCCCTCAACACTTGCTGATGTTGATTTAACAATTTCCCAAATTCAATTTTATCAAATGTATCATTAGTAAATATTTTATAAGCATTCCTTGTAAAATCCCTGTTTTTTATCGTTCCAATTAATAATTCTTTTTGTTCTTTATTTAAATATGAAAAATATTTTTCAACATCATTAATTTCAACTTTATGCAATGAAAATTGAGTATTCCTCTCAACCAGATTATCAACAATTTCCTTAATCTTCATTTTAACATTTTTCAATATATTTTTGGTTTCCTTTGGTTCACCGGAATCACCGAGAACAAAAGCACCGAGATCTAAAATTAGATTTTCAACATTAATATCAGGATATGGATTCAAATAAATAATTCCGCCCAAGGAAGTTGAATAATGATCCATCATTCCGCCCGGTTCACCAAACTCAAGAACTTCGGCCTGGTAAGCCAGCTCAGCAATTTTTCCCGCAGGCAATATTATTTTTTGATCACTTTGTTGAGTAAGAAAATTAATCCACGCAACAATCATAGCTGACGAACTTGAAGCACCGGCATTGATAGGAATTTTTCCGAGAATTGTACATTCAAATCCTTTTGAGAAAGAGAATCCATTTCTTTTCAAAATATTAAAGCTACTTTTTATATAGTCTCTTTCTTTTTCATATTTAATTTCTTCTTTGATTGGAAATTTTTCAATACTGTTTATATCAGGTAGATGAATAATAATTTTGTCATCATTTGTCTTTTCTCCTTCAATTGAAATCCTTAAAGAAATTGCAGCTGCAATAACAGGCAACCCAAGATAATCCTGATGCTCACCAAACAGGCAAATTCTACCCGGTGCTGAAGTAACTATTTTACTATCAGTTAATTTCATTGCTTTGTTTTAATTGGTATATGTCCTTATCAAACCACCTGCAAAAAAGACTATCATTCCCGTAATGCTAATTGCAGCAGAGGAATCAAATCCTTTGCTTCCCATAAAAACACCAATGAGGAAAATTCCTAATCCCAGAAATAATATTCCTAAACCAAATTTCCCTTTGTTTGTTTTAGGAATAATATTGTACACATTATTCTCTTTTGATTCTTCTTCGCTTGATTTTCTTGCTTTCCAAATCTGATCCAATGTAAAACTTTTTTCATCTTTCGTAAGCAGGCTTATAATTGGAGTAACAATTAAAGCTGCACCGGCAGAAATAAAAGTTGTAACATTAAAATTCAAATTGAAAAAATACTGGCTAATAATTCCTGCAACCGCACCAAAAATATATCCCCCGATTGCTCCCTGCCAGTTTACTCTTTTCCACAGTAATCCGTAGACTACTGCAATTATAAACAGCGGCATATCCATAATTGCAATTACAGTTAGGTAGGCATTAACAGCTCCACCAAGAATTGGAACAAGGTAAACAAAAAGCATCATTATTATTCCGGTTGCAACTGTAACAATTCTTGCAACAAAGATTATATCCTTTTGTGTTGCCTTCCTGTTTAAAATGTTCTCATAAATATCACTGGCAAATATTGTGGCGACACCATTTAGATTTCCTGAAATTGTTGAAAGCTGAGATGAGAGAAGTCCCACAACTATAAAGCCCAACAGGATATTGGGAATTAGTTTTGCAATTAACAAAGGAACTGCAGTATCTGGATTTGATAGCGCCGGATATATTACTCGTGCCGCAAGCCCGGGCAAATTCCATAAAAGAGCGAACGGAGTTGTAATTATTCCAGCAAGCACAAGTCCTTTCGCAACCGATCTTGTACTATCAGCACTAAATGCTCTTTGTAATAAACCCTGATCGACACAAGCCCATTCAATTCCTAAAAGAAAAATAGCAAGAATAAATTTCCAGTCGTAAGTACCTGAAGATTTTACAAGGGTTAACGCACCTTCGGGAAGTTTAGACTCCATGCCAGGCCACCAACCGATATAATTCATTGCCAAAGGTAAAAGTATTAACGCGCCACCGAGCATTAACACAAATTGAATAACATCTGTAAATGCAACTGACCACATTCCGCCAAGCATTGTGTAAATAATTACAACTACAGAAAAAATAAGAACCCAGGCTGTAAATGAATGTAATCCCGTAATTATTTGAGCTGCGATTACAGCAGTATAAAGAACAACTCCCAGCCAGAAAGCCAGACGGAAAATCCAGATAAACGCGACGAAAGTTCTCACTCCTTTGCTGTAACGAAGCTCAAGAAATTCGGGGATTGTTCTTATCCGCAGCCTTCTGAAAATCGGGATTACAAATAAACCGGAAATAACCAGTGCCATATTGCCGGTCCAGGTTTGCCACACAATCGGTATTCCCTCTTTATAAGCAATGCCTGCCTGACCAATAAAACTGTACATGTTAATATTTGTGGCAGCAATTACAGCAGCAAGTATAAATGGAGAAAGCTTTCTCCCGGCAAGATAAAAATCGTCGGCAGTTCCGATCCATTTATAAAAGATGGAACCAACAAAAAACATCCCGGCAAGAAAAACAAAAACGATCAGGTAGTCTGCGAAAATCAAATTCTAGTTCCTTTTATTATCGTTTACTATTTTTCATTTCCTTACGTTTTTTCTGAAGCAGGTTTTTAAATTCTCTAACAGGAACAAGAATCCAGATTATAAGAATTAAAAACCCTATTAATTCGATTCCCCAGGTTTTCCAGTCGAAATACATTTTCCGCCTTTATTTTATTATAAAACTTGAAACCGGGATTATCTCCTTTTGTATATCCGCCGGATACGGTTTTGCGGGGAGCAATTCATTTTCATTTATTTTTATATTGCTATTTTTTTTCCCGAGTAACTTATTATCTGCTAAAACATACGTTCTGATCTTTCCTTCAATTTTAAACCCAAAATCAATCTTAAATTCTATTTTATTGGTCCCCTTTACAAGAGGAGCAATTACCCAGAACCACTTCCCATTCTCCTGCTCAACTTTAACTTCTCTTTTTACTCCGTTGATTTTCATATCAAATTGCGGGATTAATTTCTTTTTAATACTCCTTTCAGGTTCAATTAGGAACCCTACCTTACTGTTTTCAAAATTTTGAGGAATTATAATTTCAAAACCGGATTTATAATTTTGTCCATCACAATTCTCCGATAAACCTTCAGCCATTACTTTGTCTTCATTTGGGCTTTCTGAATAAGAAATAATCTTAGTCCCTGATGTAGAATATTTTACACCTCGTGGAATGTTTTTGTTAATTTTGACTGAAGGTATTAATTCTGCTGTTAAAACCTGGTAGGCATCAAGATCTATTTTTAAAGCATCATTTAATTTTACAGGTTTGTCGAGAATCATATTATATGGATAAACAATTTTTACAAAATATTCTTTTAAAGGATCAATATCACCGAGATCAGCCGTTAATTTTATCTCAGTAACTTTTTTTGATACATCAGGATTCCTTAAAAGAATTATCCCTTTGTCTTTTGTTAAATGAATATAGCCGTAGGTTTCTCTTTTAAGGGGATCACCTAAAATCATTTTTGTTTTATCTAAAACAGACGCATTTGCTTTTGCCCATTTTACCGATGATGCAATTGCTTCCCACTCCCCGTCTGAAAGAAGATCGGGAGAAATGTAAAGTTCCCACATCATTACGCCTCTGCCAAAATACATCATCACTTCATTGCTGAATGAGTCGAGCGATTCATTTTTACCGCCGAGGAAATTTAATCTTCCTTTAATTATCCCGTGAGTCATCAAACTTGAAATAGGGAAAAGCAAATTCTGGCGCTGGTAATCATCCCATAAAACCGCATCGCGATATGTTATAGATTTGTCACGGTCATTTATTGATGGAACATCTTCAGCAAAAGCGTAGTCTTCACCCTGCATCCATATGCAGTCGGCATATTTCAGCCACCATGGAGAAAGCCACGTACCGGTTGTTACATTCAAATAAATTTTAGGGTTCTCTTTTCTCACTGCTTCCATCATTTCAATATAGGTTGAAAGGAGATCTTCCCTGGAATAAATGCCGATCCTGTGACCGTGGTTTGGTTCGTTGCAGGTTAAAAGATATCCGTCCCATTTGAAGTAACCGATATTATATTGTTTGGTATAATTTGTCATTACTTTTTTATAAGCTGCTTTGTAATTAGTCCCTGCAAAGCATAGAAAATTTCCAGTCTTTTCAAGTCCGTGATTATATCCCCAGTCTATCCGCACATTTCTTTTTGAATAGCCACACAACGGAGAAGCCCATATTCCGAAATCTGTATTCATTTCTTTTAGTGGTTCCAAAAACGGTGTGAATCCATTCGGAAATCTTGTTGAATCGATATCCCACAAACTTGCATATTTATCCCAGCCGTCATCAAGCACAAAAGCATCGAGCGCAATTCCATATCTTTTATACATCGATTTTTTAAATGATCCGATCATTTTTAAGACATTCTCTTCGTTCATTTCGCTGGCTTTGTCTTTTACTATTTCGGGATTTCTTAAATCGTACCAGGAATTATATAAAAGATAAGGACGAGTCCCGTTCACTTTTATTCCTTCAACATAATTCATAAATGTTTCTTCTAATTTTATTTTTGAAGGAGAAACACCGAGAACCGACGTGTGAGTTATATAAGGTTCTTTTTCAATTTTGAATCCAACCAGGTATCCTGATTTTGCTTTACTACCTTTAATTTCATTTTCAACGCTCGGATATTCAACAGCAAAGAAAATATCTTTATTTAAAACAGGCTGTCCAAATTGTCCGTGAGAAAAATCACTGGCACTAAAATCCATATCTTCAAGATAAATTTTGGAAAGAAAATCCAAGCCCCATGATGAATCGGCAACTTCAATCCATTTTCTCATAAAATTATTTTCAGGGTAGATTTCATAATTTACACAGAGCCTGAATTTTGTTACGTCAAAATTAAAACTATAGTTCAATGATAATTTCTTGCCGCCATCTTTTAAATCTGAAGAATTTGATCCGGTAAATTGAAAATCTTTAGTGGTTAGATCGACCGGATTTTCACCGTTTTGATTTTTGCTATAAGTAGGACCAATACCGGAAAAGACAACACGAAGCAGAAATTCATCTGAGTGTACTTTGTAATCTGTACCGGATAATTTATTAATAATTTCAGTAGTGGAAGTTTTTTCAGGTGAAATGGTAATCGTTCTTTCTAAAAATTTATTCCCGATTATTATTGTGTTGTTATTTTTATTTACATAGGCTTCATTTTGTCCAAATGAAACGGTTTTCAAAATCAGAAGAAGGACAAATAATTTTTTTAGCATTTGCTTACCCGAGTTTATTATTATTTAATTTTATTTTAATTCTTTAAAAGACCTAATTGGCGATGGCTCTGTTTTATGTAAATCAAAAATAATTATTTCGTTTTTACCTTTTTTCAAAAATGGCGCGGGCAAAAATAATCTTTGCTGCGGACCAATATTCCAGTATCTTCCTAAGTTATTACCATTTACCCAAACGACCCCCTTTTCCCATTTGCTCATATCAAGATATGAATCACCTAATTCATTTAATTCAAAACTACCTTTAAAGAAGACACCCGGGTTTTCATTTTTACTATTTTCTTTAAATTTTAGCTTAGATAAATATTCATCTTCCATTGGAAGATTATATACTTCCCAGTTCATCAAAGTCATTTCGCTTAAAGTAACCCTGTCTGTGATTCCTTTTCTATCAATTAAATATTGACCAAAGTTAATTCTTCCCATACCTTCAACAAGAATTTCAAGTTCAGCTGCCGGCAGATCAGATTTCGGAATTTCAATTGTGTTTGTTTTTTTACTTCGGTCAAGTGAAGCAAGATATTTACCATCTATATAAACATTTGCATAATCATGCAGGTCTGTAACCTGCAGCTTACCGTAATGTCTTCCAACTAATTTTGTCCTATATAAAATAAAGCCATGATATTGATTATAAAACTCCATCGGTTTTGGTTGTACAGATTTTAGGGCTGTAGGAAGGTTGTCAAAAATTGATGCTGATCCGGTAAAATTGATATTGGTAATCTTTATAGAAGGCAAAGTTTCCGGAATTTCAGTCAGCATAATTCCTTCCGGCAAATAACTTTGCATTAATTTTCTAACTGCAAAGTACTTTGGCGTTAAGCTTCCATTTTCACTGATTGGCGCATCATAATCATAACTGGTAATTGTCGGCTCATATTTATCACTCATATTCGCACCGGCAGTCCAGCCGAAATTTGTTCCTCCGTGCGTCACATAAATGTTAAAAGATTTTTTATTGTCCATCAGCCATTTCAAATCTTTTACAACATCTTCAGTATTTGTTTCAGCCCATTTTTCTCCCCAATGTGTAAGCCAGCCGGGATAATATTCACTGCAAAATATTGGGACATCAGGTGCAAAATTTTCAGCAACTTTAAATTCATTTTCACTTACTGCAGGATCGAGACCAATTGCTGCACCTTTTACAGTTCCCGCCTCCAGCATATAAGGCGTCGCTCCGTCAGATGTATAAAATGGAATATTTATTCCGGATTTTTCCCACATTTTTTTTAATGTATTTAGATATTCTTTATCATTTCCATAACTGCCGTATTCATTTTCAATTTGCAGCATAATTACCGGACCACCATTAGAGTTTTGAAGATCTTTAACCTCAAGCGATAATCTTTCAATATATTTTTCGACTGAAGAAATATATCTCTTATCCATGCATCTGACTTTTATATCCGGAATACTTAAAAGCCATGGTGGAAGTCCGCCGAAGTCCCATTCTGCGCAAGTGTATGGACCGGGACGCAGTAGAACGAATAATCCGGTTTTTTGTGCAAGTTTTATAAATTCACGAATATTATTTCTTCCGGTAAAGTCCCACTTTCCCTGTTCAGTCTCCAGCGCATTCCAGAAAACATAAATTGCCACAGTGTTCATTCCCATTGCTTTCAATTTTTGCAGTCTGTCCTGCCAGTATTGATGGGGAATTCTCTGAAAGTGCATTTCGCCAGATCTTAACTGGAAAAGTTTGCCATCAAGTAAAAACCTGTTATCTTTTATACTGAATGTTTGTGAAAAAATATTAATTGAAAGAATAGATAAAAAAGAAAGGAGTAGTAATATTTTCCTAATCACTTTTCCCTCTGGAATTTAAGGTAAAATGAAGTCGAATTTCTAATATTACAATATATGGATATTTAGATTTTAAGAAGAATTTAAAATTACAGATCCGGCAAAAGCCGGACCTGCAAATAAGAATATAATTTATTGTATGTTTTACCTGCCCGGAGGAGGTGTCGGCAGCAACTTTGCTCTTTCCTTTTTCATCTCTTCAAAAATCTTCTTTTGTGAATCATTAAGCTTTTTTTCTATTTCCTGATCCACATTTTCAATCACTTCTTTTTCTTCATCAATCAGATTTTTATTAGCTTTCCGCATTTTTTTATGAATGTTTTCAATCTTTTCACGGGTTTCAGAAAGGATTTTATCAATGCTATCAATCTGATCCTCATCAAGTCCCAGTTTTTTTGTAAGGTGATTGAGCATTTCTTCTTTTGTCGGCGGCTTGGGTTTCGGCTGAGCAAAAGTATTTGTGCTGAGTACAAGCGCAAATAAAAACAACAGAATTACAACTCGCTTCAACATCGTTATCTCCTTTTAAATTTATATTAATATTGCTTTCAAAAATATTAGACGATCTAATTTTGAAAAACTTGCGCCCGGAGATTAGCTTTTTAAATATTAATACTGAAACGGATGTCGAATGCAAGCGGATTTATAATTGTGGTATCTGTATTTGGGTTAATAATATACTGGAAATCGGGCTGGATATTAAGCCAGGGGAAAAGATTAAAAGAATATGTCATCTCAATATTCCATTCGGAAGATGTGACCGAATTTGCGTTTCCGGAAAATAGACTTTTGTATTCATTCCCGTTATGAGCACCGGCAAAAGCAAGCCCGAATTGATCTTCATCTCTGCCGGGAATTAATCCATCGTAAACAAATCCGAACCCGGTGTATGAGGAGAACCTGTTTATTTTTGAATTAGCAAAGCCAATTCTTGTAAAAACGGTTAATCCCTGTTCCGGGATATTTGGTTCATCAAAAATTTTGTATTCACCAATAAAATAAAATCCACTATTACCGGATATTAAATTAGAATTTGATGTTATTTCCGGAAATTTGGAAGAATATGTCCAGAACCCTGCGCCCAGTTTGCCCCTGTAATTATGGTCAACAAGTCTTCCCAATCGATTTTTATTCTCCCTTTTTGGGTTATCGGCTTTTTGATCTTCTTCTATTATAAAATATTGTAATTCGTTTGTTGAAAGTATTCCGGCATTTTTAAGAAATGTAACCTTTGTTCCTTCAGGATTATCAGGATCTCCCGGTATTCCATTTAATAAAACTGTCTGAAAATAAAAATTATCAGTTACTTTCCATTTCAACCTGAACCCTAGAGATGTTGTTGGAAAAATGGAGGGTCCGTTAACTCCCGATTGAGAGAAAGCTATCCCTATTCCGTGAGAACTATTTAGAAATAAAGAAGAAGATTCCAGAGTCTGGAATTCGGAATTAAGATCATACAAACCGGCGAGCAAAGATAATTTATTATTAAAAAGATTTTGCTGAATCCACGCTTCATAAATTTTCCATGTGCTGAAAGCTTCTATATTTGAAGCCGTCTGTGCATCCCCGATTATTTCACCTGGCATTGCTCCATTGTTACCAAGTCCGTAAATAAAAATATTGCCGCCTTTCCATGAAAACAGTTTATCTGTATCAAAGGAAAAGATAATATCAACATTATCCAGGTAAACAGTTTTTCTTTTAATCCCGCCCTTTAAATTCGAGAATACCTCACCGGTATATACAGCTTCAAAATGAATTCCTTTTTCAGATAGCGAAGTTCTTATTCCTCCCCAATCGCCTGTCAGCGACTCTCTTTCAAATACACTCTGGGAAAAAATTGCTTCACAATTAATTAATAATGTGATTAAACAAATAAATATAGATTTTCTGTAACAAAACAATTTCATAAAAAATCGGATGGGATATTTATATTTTTTTTGGAATGCTAAGCTATAAAATTTAAAACAAAAAATCCGGCTAAAGCCGGATTTAAAATCAGAATAAATTAACTAAAAATCATTTTTCGTCAGCAGTCGGTCCATAAACACCAGGAACTGCAATATCATTCAAACGCAGGTAAACCCCAAGTTGTGCACGATGATGTATCAGGTGATTCATTATCATACTTCTTATCACTCCTATTCTCGGCATTGTAAAAATATTATTTCCGGCAGAAAGCAACGTCCATGGTTTCATAAGATGGTCGTCCAGCGATCCTGCAATTGCTTCACGGGCAGCGGCAACATTTTTATTAAATAATTCAATTGCTTCATCCACGGATTTAACCGGATCTTTAGCGGGCAATTCTTCACCATTTGGAGCGATATCAAAGTTATTTTCATTAATTACAAAATTGGTCCACGTTGGAATATTGGCAAGGTGTGTAGCAAGTCCTGCAAAATCCATAGATTTTTTATGTGGCTTCCAGCTTAATTTATCATCCGGGATTCGTTCAAATAATTTTATAGTGTTAGCTGTTTCAGAATCAAATTCCGGAAGTAATGTGTTTCTTAAACCCATGACACTCCCATTGTCTTATATTAGGATAAAATAATTTAGTAATAGATTATACAAATAGACACAGAAATGTGATGGGGGGATAATATTAAAAGCCTTTAATTTTGAATATTGGCCTTATTTTACATATGCCATTTTTCTTGCTTTTATATAATTTCCTGCCTTCATAGTAAATATATAAATACCTGCAGCACCGGCTGGCTTCCATTTTATTGAATAGTTTCCAATTGCTTTATCAGAATCTACTAATGTTGCAACCAGCCTGCCGAGCATATCATAAATCTTAATAGTTACGTGAGATGTTTGTGGCACGGAATAATCAATCGTTGTTTCCGGATTGAAGGGATTCGGGTAATTCTGTGTTAGCTGAAAATTTTCCGGGATTATATTATGCGAAGTTGTATCAGGTTTTTCAAATTTGAATGAGCCAATGGTATAGCTATTAATATAGCTATTATATCCAATAATCGAATATCTTGTAAAGTACTTTAGGTTTGTAATACTGGCTATATTATTATACCCGATACCACCTACCAGTGCCAGTGTGGTTTCAACAGTATCTCCGAGTTCTATGTTAAATGGGCCTGTCATCAAAAACATTCTTCTTGCTCCCGGGCCCTCAGTCTGCCCGTCTATCCAGCCGGTCCCGGTAACAGGATCGCCTGCAAGTAAATATGTTCCATACCCACCTATGTATTCACCCCATACATTTGTCTCGAATAGTCTGGCATCAGGGTAGGGTGGATAGGAATTATATCCTCTCATAATATTATAGAATTGGAACGTCCCTGTGTAGTTAAACCCGGGATCGGAATTACCGTCGGCTGTTCTTTTAGGAATAAATACAGTCATTGGTTTGTCATTAAAGTACTTGTAACCATGCTGCCAGGCAAAATTTACTATTGCACTATCGGCTGGATTCCCCGTCCTTTTTGCTGCACCGTGTAAGTAGCTATATCCAACTGCTGGCGGGCTTAAATTGTATGCAAGATATTGTTCCTCAATATTTTGGGAATTATACGCATAACCTAAATTTAATGCAGTATCACATCCAGTATAATCATCACCGGCTGAACCAACATCCGGATCAGAAAATAAACAGAAATACATGCTATCTATATGTGAATTCTGGGCAGAGGCATTCAAACCTGAATAAATAAGTTTTACATTTCTATAAATAGTATTGGATAAATTACTATCGGGATATGTCCAGTAGGTTTCGAAAACCTTTACACCGATTGGAGGTGCCCCATAAATCCACGTTGATTTACTGTCATCATAGGAAATCCAGATGGTTTGAGAAGCACCCGGAACTCCCGGTATATCAATTTCAGGATCGTAAATTCCATCGCTATTGTAATCATAAAAAGGAGCACCCTTATCAGCGGGCCATTCATTCCAGTCTTTTTTATACTGGTTATGAAGCAATTCAGTCATTGATTCAGAAACTGAATCAATTGAGCAACCATAATAATTTGAAGCATCATCTTTCAAGTCAGCCACATCATAATCCGGGCGTACTCTGTATAATCTTGTAAGCGGAGATGTACCATAAGTGTAGGTGTTTCCACAAACTCTTATAATTGAGCTGCTGCCGTCATATACTTTTCCACCCCAAACTATTCCCTCAGTATATACAAATCCTGCCGTTCCTTTTGGAAATGATCCATTATAGGTTTCACCTTCGGATAAATAAATTGGGGGATGTCCACCATCATTTGATATCCAGGATGTAATGTTATTTACATCAATAATACCTTGGGTTGGATCCTGAGGATAGATTAATGAGCTGAGCACTACAAAAATGCTGGCAATGAAAAAGTAAAAACATTTTTTCATAGGATCCCCCTATATCAAAATTGTCACAAAGCGAAACTTTGTATGTAATTATTATACACAATTCTAATTTAAAAGCAACAGAAACTTAGTATATGGTAGCTATCAATTATTTAACGCTAAAAATGTTTAATTTAATTCGATCTTTATAGAAATAGATTGACAAAATTGAGCAACTTTAATATATTTGTTTCGATAGTTATCGAATTAAGATTACAATGAATCTTTCAGAAAGTTTAGAAATGATTAAATCAATGGCCGATTCTTCCCGGTTGGCTGTGTTGAACTCTCTAATGGAAAAGTCTCAGTACGTTGAAGAGATTGCAAACAGATTAAACCTGGCAGTATCAACCATTTCTTTTCATTTAAAAAAGCTGGAAAAGGCAGGATTGGTTTATAAGACTAAAGAGCAATACTATATAATTTACCACCTCAATAAAGAGATATTTAATAAAACCTTAAAAGAATTTTTAATCTTTAAAAACCCGGAAAAAGAAATTCAGGGTGAAAGAGTACAAAAATACAGGCAAAAAGTATTAAGTACATTTTTTAAAGGAAACAAATTGATTAAAATCCCTGTTCAGTACAAAAAAAGATTAATTATTCTGGAAGAATTTACTAAAGATTTTACTCCAAATGTAAGTTACACTGAAGAGCATGTTAATGAATCTATTCAAAAATATTTTGATGACCGTTGTACAATCAGGAGATTATTGGTCGAGTATGATTTTATGAAAAGAGAAAATCAAATTTACTGGCTTAATACAGAAAAGAAATTGGAAAAATAAAATGACAAACAAAAATGAATTGAAAAAATCATACAAGCAGTCTTTAACTCAAATGGGAATCTACCAGGTTAAAAATAATGTTAACGGTAAAATCCTAATCGGCAGCAGCAAAAATCTCCCCGGCATTATAAACCGTTTTCAATTTCTTTTAAAATATGGAACTGAGCAAAACAAAGGATTACAAAATGATTATGATAAATACGGGAAAGAAAAATTTACTTTTGAAGTTCTCGATGAATTAAAACCAAAAGAGGATCCGGATTATAATTATTCCGAAGATTTAAAAGTCCTGGAAGAACTCTGGCTTGAAAAATTACAGCCATACGGCGATAAAGGATATAATAAAGAAATAAAATAAAATTATTCGTTTGGATCCATAGCACTAAGCTCGATCGGTCCTTTTATTTTCCCTTCAATAACGAGATGCGAAACCAATTCCCCGATGGTTTTAATTACCTGTAATATTATTAAAAAGAAAAAGGGCAGACTTAAAAATTCAACGAAAAAAACGCCGAAAATTCCTACAAACTGCTGCAGGAAAATTCTTCCGTAAGGAAGAAACAAAAGTGTTAAGGGAGAATATATATTGTATTGTTTTCCACCAATGTAATTGTGGATAAAGGAATACAGGTTTACAATAACAATTAATCCAAGTCCAATTTGCATAGATAGATTATTAGTAAAATAACTAATAAAATAATTTACGCCTCCGCCAAGACCATTTATTCCGGGCAGGCTTGAAGAAATAATAGTTATTTGTCCGTAATTAAATGCATTGTAATGAATGAGAAAAAAAACCACCATAAAAAGTTTTTCCGCATGCCCTGCAGTTTTATAAGAACCGTCGGCTTGTTTAATGTCTTTTTTTGCAATTGCTATTTTAAATAAATTGAAAACACCTATTACTATAGTTTCGGCAATGTAAATAAAAACAACTGCAATAGGGTCCCAATCAAAATAGAGCACTCCAATAATTGGAAACAGGTTGTAGAGAATAATTGAATAAGAAGTTTTGTCCCCCTTAATATTCTTCAGGAAAGAAAGTAAATCTTCTCTTTTAATTCCCTTAATACTCATGCACCACCTAAATTAATTTGGGAATTAAGATAAATAAAAGAAAGATTAAATCCGTATGTTTTTTTATTTATCCAATGTCTGTCTTTTATTAGAGACTATAACTGGGGATGTCTTTCCCAGGCTTTGCTGTCTACTCAAAATATATTTCAGCTGCCAAATCTCTTTTCACTAAAACCCGGTCTCAATCCTCTTTCAATCAAGTCTGTAAGTTCTTCTGCGACTTTCCCCGGTGTAGTAAGCATCCCGCTTTCTTTAAAATTCCTGAACATTCCGGAGGAAGGAAATTCATCCTGCGAAGCATTCCTTGCCTGCACCTGCATATCTGTTTCGACCACTGAAGGTTCATAACTTAAAACAGAAATTTTAGAATCAACCTGATCTTTCTTAGCATTTATTTCAGATATTGCCACCTGTCCTGCCATTCTTAAAGCAGCCTTTGAACTACAATAAGCAGAAAGTCCTGCTATTGTGTGTTTAGCGGCGCCGGAAGAAATATTAATAATTTGCAATTCTGATCCGGGTTTATGATTCTTTATAAAAAATCCCATCAACCAGGCAGGGACTACAGAATTTACAACAAAAATTTTGTGAAGTTCTTCCGGTTCATAATTATCTAATGTTGCAGGTTTTCCTGTAACAGCGGCATTGTTCACAAGCAAAATACGTTTGTAGTTCTTTTTAAATTGTTCGTTTAAATAATCAGAAAGCGAATCCTTAAATGAACTGATATCCGATAGATCAATATTGATATGATTATAATTTTCATTTTTAATCGGGCTGTCACGCCTCGACGCTCCGCTTACAATCCATCCTTTCTCCAATAGTGCTTCCGCAATTGCCAGTCCTATTCCTGAGCTTGTTCCGGTAATAAATGCATATTTATTCTTAAAATCTTCCATTTTAGCCTCTGTTTTATATTTTCAAAGATTTGTGATAATTCTGTTATAATTGATTTTTATATTAAAATAAGAAAAACATCTTTATAAAAAAGTTACAAAAACAATCGGGCTTATTAAATTGAAATACGTAAAAAATTACCTGGCATTTTTACCATTTATCCTCTTCGGATGTATCGATACTGATTTTATTGACGACCCGGTTGTTTCAAACGGATCTTTAAAAATTCAACTGTCATCCGGGTCTGTTTTTGTAAATGATTCATTAAAACTTTCAGCACAATATTTATCACTTTCAGGCAGCCCGGTAAGCGGCGGCTCGGTAACCTGGTTTTCTACAAATAAAAATATTGCGCGGGTTAGTCAATCGGGCTATTTAAACGGGGTACAAAAAGGACAGGCAACGATAATTGCTTCTGCAGAAAATTTTAAAAGTGGTTCTATTCTTGTAACAGTAGTAGACGATTCAACAGCTGTTGCTTCAGTGATTGTCACAGGTGGATCATCAAATTTATCTGTGGGAGAAAATCTTCAGCTTTCTGCAAAAGCCTATGACATTACCGGCAATGAAAAAACTACTGTTAATTTTATTTGGGCAAGTAATGATACTTCAATTATCACTGTAAATTCAGCAGGACTTGTAACAGCAATTTCCGCCGGTTCTTCTTCAATAACGGCTAAAACCGACAATGTTTTGAGTTCTACATATCAAATTACGGTTTCAGGTTCTCTAAGAACAGGAACATTCGAAAAAAATCCCTCACAGGATCATGTTGTTTCGGGCGATGCGAAACTCAAAAAAAATAACGACGGTAAAATTTTACTTGAGTTCGCTTCCAACTTTGCTTCTTCCGGCGGGCCTGATGTAAGAGTTTATTTATCCAATACTCAGTCAATTACCGGTAATAGTATCGAAGTCGGTTCGCTTATATCAACAAGCGGAGCGCAATCATACGAATTGCCTGCATCTGTCAATTTGAATAGTTATGATTATGTACTGATTCATTGTGTCCCTTTTAACATCACTTTTGGCTGGGCAAAATTTAATTAAATAATAAACAGGGCGGAATTTAAAAATGAACGTAAAAAGAAATTTAGTATCACTCTTAATTTTGATTTCCTTTTTAGTATTGTGTGATGAAATTATTGCCGGAGGCTGGACAAAAAAGAAAGGAAAGTTTTATCTTCAGATTAACTCCCAATATATGAGATCAAATAAATTTCACGATATAGATGGAACGCTTGTTAATATAAACACGCTGAGTGATTTTACTCTGAGTCTTTATGCAGAATACGGCATTACAGATGACCTTACTATTATTTCTTCTATTCCATTTTATCATCGTCTTACCTTAAATGAAGTAAAAGGAAACAACAGCGGAACAGTATATTTTCCAGGAGCAAAAAAGACAGGTGTTTCCGATTCGCGGCTTGGAGTAAGGTATAAACTTACAGAAGGAAATGGCAGCGTATTAAGTGCCGGATTTACTTTAGGTCTGCCTTTTGGTGATTCAAATGATCCGAACGGACTTTTAACGGGCGATGGAGAATTTAACCAGGAACTTAGTCTTCAGTTCGGGCATTCTTTTTATCCCCTTCCAATTTACACAAGCGCCTATGCAGGATATAATCTAAGGCACAAAGGTTACACCGATGAAATCAGGTTTGGCGTTGAAGCAGGTTACACTTTTGATAATAAATTGCTCCTCATTTTCAGGGTAACAGGATTAAAACCACTGCGTAACGGAGATAATACTGTAGCAGGTGGTGCGGGAGGTTTGTTCTCAAACAACCAACAATATATTGCTTACGGTCCGGAACTGTTTTACAATGTTACAGAAAATTGGGGGGTCACCGCAGGAGCGAATGCGGGGACGTGGGCAAGGAATGTACTTTCTGCTTATGTTTATCGTTTTGGAATTTTTATCAGGAATTAGGAAACAAACTATTGTAGGTAAATAAGCTTTCTGGTTATTGATCCCATTTCACTTCAATTTTTTCTTTTGCTATTCCGCTCCGGAAAATTATTTACATAAACAAACGCTTTCTGGATTTTCCCCCTTTTTCACCTGTATACTTCAATAAATAAAAAACCCATTCACGTTTGTTTTTACTTTTATAAAATACTTTTGATCATTTTCTAAAACGAAGCCAATAAAATCCCCGCTTATCATATTTTATCGCCAAAAATATATTTTTTAACAAATCTGTTCCTATGTAGCCTTATATTCAATATATTATAATTCACAAAAATCAATTTTCTATCTCTACCATTTCATGGCAAAAATCCGATTTATTAATAAAAAAAGGACAAAAATGAAAAAGCTTTCCTATTTATTCATCCTGATCTTCTTTTCATTACTGGTTCAGGAAACAAGTGCGCAAATAGATGCGCGTATGCTGCAATTTCCTGCAGTTTCAAAATCAAAAATAATTTTTTCTTATGGTGATGACCTCTGGATAGTTTCCAAAGATGGCGGTGTTGCCAACCGCTTAACAACTCCAAAAGGACAGGAAATTCTGCCGCAGTTTTCACCGGACGGATCAATGATCGGTTTTACAGGAAATTATGACGGCAATGCAGATGTATATGTTATTCCAACGAAAGGTGGAATGCCGACCCGCATAACTCATCACGGAATGTCAGATAAAATGATATGCTGGTATCCTGATGGAAAACATCTTCTTTATTCTTCTTCAATGGAAAGCGGAAAACAGAGATTTAATCAATTTTATAAAACCACACCCGAAGGCGGAATGCCTGAAAAACTCGTGTTGCCTTACGGGGAATTTGCTTCATTTTCACCTGATGCAAAATCAATCGCTTATACTTTCAGAACCCGTGCATTCAGAACATGGAAAAGATACCGCGGTGGAATGGCAGCAGATATTTGGATTTATAATTTTGATAAAAACACTGCCGAAAATATAACAGATAATGAATTCAACGATGAATTCCCAATGTGGCACAACAATATTATTTATTATCTATCAGACGCTGGTCCCGCAGAAAGAGCAAACATCTGGTCATATAACACATCAACAAAAGAAAAAAAACAAATTACAGATTTCAAAGATCTTGATATTCATTTTCCTTCTCTCGGACCTGATGATATAGTTTTTGAAGCAGGCGGAAGTCTTTATTTGCTTGATTTAAAAACAGAAAAATATAAAGAAGTAAAAGTTGAGGTTGTTACAGATGAAATGACTTTGCTTCCTCGTTCAGAAAATGTTGGGAACCTTGTTATGAGTTATAATCTTTCTCCTGACGGAAACCGCGCAATATTTGAGGCACGGGGAGATCTTTTTTCAGTTCCTGCAGAAGACGGACCAGTGATTGATCTGACTAATTCTTCGGGCGTAGCCGAAAGATACCCGACCTGGTCACCCGACGGAAAGTATATTGCTTACTGGAGCGACCGCTCAGGCGAATATGAATTAACAATTCACGATATGGAAAATCCATCTAAAGAAAAAAAACTGACATCATATGGCGAGGGTTACAGGTACCAGCTTTACTGGTCTCCGGACAGCAAGAAAATTGCCTTCATTGATAAAGCAATGAGCATCTATATCTATAATATGGATACAGATAAAACCACAAAAGTTGATAAAGAAAAATATTATTATGAAGGCGGATTAAGGAATTTTACTCCTTCCTGGTCGTCTGACAGCAGGTGGCTGGCATATGCAAAAGACCTCGATAATTTGCACAGCGCCATCTTTGTTTACGACAGCAAAGATAATAAAACTCACATGGTTACGGAGGGATATTATAACGACAGCAATCCCGTTTTCGATCCGGATGGCAAATACCTCTTTTTCTTTACTAATCGGAATTTCAGTCCAAGCTATAGTGATATGCAGGGAACTTTTATTTATGCAAATTCTACAAAGATAGCTGCAATTTCTCTTCGTAATGATGTCCCTTCACCCCTGGCGCCAAAGAATGATGTAGTAAAAGTCAAAAAAGATGAGAAGGAAAAGAGAGACGATAAAGATTCGAAAAAAGATGAAAGTAAAGATAAAAAAGATGAAGATTCCAAAGATTTAAAAATTGATTTTTCAGGAATTGCCGGCAGAGCAGTTGTACTTCCACCAGATGCCGGGAATTACAGGAACCTTTCCGCAGTATCCGGAAAAGTTATTTACATTAAAGTTCCAAACACTGGTTCCGGTGAAAAAAATTCATCAATAGTTTATTATGACCTGGAAAAAAGAGAGGAATCTACGGTTGCTGATGGAATTAATAATTTTGCGCTATCTGCTGACGGGAAGAAAATGTTAATTTCAAAATCTGGTTCATACTTTATTACAAGTATTGCCCCAAAACAAAAACTTGATAAAAAAATGCCTACTTCTCAAATGGAAATGAATGTAAATCCGCGTGAAGAGTGGAAGCAGATTTTTAGTGATGTATGGAGATTTGAAAGAGACTTTTTTTATGATCCGAATATGCACGGAGTTAACTGGAATAAAATGCGTGAGAGATACGGAGAATTAATTGATAACTGTATTACAAGATCAGATGTAAATTATGTTATTGGTGAATTGATCGCAGAGATAAGCTCATCACATACTTACAGAGGTGGGGGAGACCTTGAACGCCCTCTCCGTAAAGCAGTTGGTTATCTCGGTGTTGATTGGGAATTATCAAACGGTGCATATAAAATTAAAAAAATTATCAAAGGCGCACCTTGGGATCTTGACGATAAATCTCCTTTAGATCAGCCGGGAATTAAAATTAAAGAAGGTGATTATGTACTTGCTGTAAACGGAGCACCCGTAGATGTAAACAAAGATCCCTGGACTTCTTTTGAAGGTCTTGCCGGTAAAACTGTTGAACTTACTGTTAACGATAAACCTTCAATGGATGGTGCCTGGACAATTGTTGTTGAAACAATGAAAAATGAAACAGGTTTAAGAAATCTTGCATGGATTGAATCAAACCGCCAGACAGTTGAAAAAGCAACGGACGGAAAGATAGGTTACGTCTATGTACCTGATACAGGAATAAACGGACAAACTGAATTATTAAGACAGTTTACTGCCCAAATAGATAAACAAGGACTTATTGTTGATGAAAGGTTTAATAATGGTGGTCAGATTCCGGACAGGTTTATTGAATTACTAAACAGAAAACCTCTTGCCTATTTTGCAGTAAGAGATGGTGTTAACTGGCGCTTTCCGCAGTCTATGGTTTGGGGACCCAAAGTTATGTTAATTAACGGCTGGAGCGGTTCCGGCGGCGATGCATTCCCGGACTTTTTCCGTAAAGCCGGTTTAGGAAAATTAATCGGTGAAAGAACATGGGGCGGATTAATAGGGATTTCCGGCGCACCTGGCTTGATTGACGGCGGTGGTGTTACAGTACCAACATTCAGACAATATAATCCGGATGGAACTTGGTTTGCAGAAGGACATGGTGTTGATCCGGATATAAAAGTTGTGGATGATCCTGCACAAATGGTTAAAGGAATAGATCCGCAGCTTCAAAAGGCAATAGAAGTTGTTATGCAGGAATTAAAATCAAATCCGCCTACTGATCCAAAACAACCTCCGTACGAAAAAAGATAGGACTTAGAAAAAAGCCGTCCCCTTTTTTGAGGACGGCTTTTTATTAAAGACTGATTATTTTTAATTATTACTTTTGACTGATCTTTATTTCCACTCTCCTGTTTGCGGCTCTTCCGTCTGCAGTATTATTGGGAACTATAGGATTTGCTTCGCCCATAGGAATTAGCTGTAATCTACTTCTATTTATTCCTTTTAATACCAGATAATCAGCTACCGCCTGCGCTCTTTTGTATGATAGTTTCAGATTCGATTCTTCTGAACCAATGCTATCAGTATAACCGTAAATCTTTGCGTAATAATCAGGATTATCTTTCAAAGTATTTGCAATTTCTTCAAGTTTTGTAAATGCATAAGGCAGTAAAACAGCTTTGTTCGATTCAAAATTAGCATCACCACCCATGACTTCTGTCTTAATTTCTTTTTTAATTGTGCAGCCATTTACATCGACCTCTCTATCTTTTGGAGTATTGGGACATTTGTCTAAATTATCCGGTACTCCGTCACCGTCAGAGTCAATTGGACAACCATTTAAATCAACATTTATTCCTTGAGGAGTGCTGGGACATTTATCAAGGTAATCTGCAACTCCATCTCCATCTGAATCAAACGGACATCCATTTACATTCACATTTGCACCTGCCGGAGTATTCGGGCATTTATCGAGATAATCCGCTATTCCATCTCTATCTGCATCCAGAGGGCATCCATTAAAATCAACATTTACCCCCGCCGGAGTATTCGGACATTTATCAAGATAATTTGCTACTCCATCATTGTCGGAATCTACCGGGCAACCAAACTCATCGACTGTTACACCAAATGCAGTGCCCGGGCACATATCTTTTGAATCATAAATTCCATCACTATCTGAGTCTTTATTTATATTAAAATAAATCGATAAACCAAGAGTTGAATTCATAATCCAATCTTTACTTTTACCACTGGTTTTTGCATCTATCTGATCATCATTCGGATCATCAATAGGCGTCATAAATCCACCAGAAATATTAAGACTTAAATTATCTGAGACCATAATTCTCAAACCAATATCACCAGTCAATTGGATTATTTTAAACCTGCTCCTTATATCCACATCGTTTTTATTTCGGGGAAATACCCACATATGTGAAGCACCGGCTGCAATAAACGGATATACCTTTTCTGAAATTTGATAATTAAAAACGAGAGAACCTCCAACATAATGAAAAGCTGTCCTGATTTCGGTAGGCGAAAGTGTAGTGCTTTTGCCGGCTAAGAAACCCTTTCCACCTGTAACTCTAAAGGACAATATACTTCTTGATACCATAGGCAGATAATATTCCAGAGAAAGTTTCCCTATATAATCAGGTTTTAAATTGGAATAATCAGTTTGTCCGAGTGTTATTCCTCCTTCTCCAGTTATTACAAATGCGCCGGATAACGTGTTTTGCATACTCATATTGCCGGAATTTTGAGCAAATCCCATCTGACTGAAAATTATAGCAACAAAAAGTGCGATAAATAATTTTTTCATTTTTTTGCCTATTTACTGTTAAGCATTGTACTATTACTAATTGATTATTACTGAGTTGAAGATTTTACTAATTTCCCACCAAACGGCATTAAAGATAAAACAAGATAACAAATATATTCTAAAACTAAATTAAAAAATGATGTTTTTGTAAAAAAGTAATTATTCTTTATTGATAGGTTGTTTTTAAGAACAATACTTGTTTATAATTTACTTGTATAAATAACGAATTATTAAACCACAAACAGCACAATTGAATTCAATGGTTTCAGGATATTTAATATACTTTAGAATTTATTAAAATTTAATTCTGATTGACGATTGTAAAATATTAATTATTATCAATCATATTTTGCGGCATCTGTACTGCGACGACTTTTCCCTTTGCTGTTACTATCCCGTTAGCCGAAACTGTGATTTCTGATATTACTTTTCTTCCTCTAAGTTCAAGTACTTTTCCTCTTAATTCAAGTTCGACACCGAGAGGGGTGGGGCGAAGATAATCAACCTGAAGCGAAGCGGTGACAAAACGGAATGCCGGGTCTGTACCAGGTTCTCTTCCATCATTGCGGTAAGATGCCAAAGCCGCAGTTCCGGTACCATGACAATCAATAAGAGACGCTATTAATCCGCCGTAAACAAAACCCGGTATTGCAATGTGGTATGGTTTGGGTGTAAAGAGCGCAACAGACTCATCTCCTTCCCAAAAACTTTTGATCTGATGCCCATGTTCATTTAATCTGCCACAGCCATAACAATAGCTGAGATCATCAGGATAGTAATCCTGTACTGATTTAATTTTCATAATCTTCTATTCTAAAATTATTTGAAATTTTGAAACTGAAATATTAAAAATAATTTCTCATCCAGAAATAAGAACCAGACTAAAAAATCACTCTATCCTAAAAATCTCTCTATGCCCTTCTTTCACCAGATCCATATATCCCTGCATAATTTCCTGTACCTGTGGTTTGGATGTAAAACCGCTCATATTTTCAAAATGCATAAGTGTTTCAACTTCAAGTTCCAGAACAACAGTCCAATAATCAGCAACCACATCTGTTAAAATTCTTGAATTCCCCATGCCATCTTTTGGCAAATACTTGAATGCACTTTTAAATTTATGGACTAACTCTTTTGCCTTCCCCGGTTTGGTCCTAAAAACATCACGTACTAAATACATATATGACCACTCTTTTTTAATAAATAAGACGCCGCGCAATATTATAAATTCTAATAGACAAAAGCTATTAGTTTTTCCGGGGGTTTTATAAAATGATAGAAGGTTTAAAATTGAACATCATTATTCAATTATGAGTTATTTTTTGTGAATTGCAATTTAAAACTAGTTAGAAAATTAAGCATGATGTGCATTTACAAAAGCTTGAGAATATTTTATTCCCATAACTTTTGCAAATTTTTTCAATAAGTCTGTATCAATATGTTCATAAGTTTTCATTCTTCTTGGAAATTCAATAACCTTATCAAATTCCCTGGTAATTTTTTCCAAATTTAGCATTTTAATCTTTCTTTTTCCGAATTTTAGCACGCCACTAAATAATTCATTTTTTTCCCCGGGAATAATAAAATCAAGAGATTTATCAATAAGCAGAGAATGAACAGGAATAATTTCAATAATTTTATCTACAATAAACCCAAAATTTTTTGAAAAAATATCTATCAAGATAAGGCTACTGTTACTTCCAAAATTAACATCGGAAAATTCTAGCAAACCATGAATATTGACAAGCGTATATCTGGCATTCTTTAAAATTATTTCTGAAATTGTCCTATTATTTGAAATTAAATCAGCATCTGTGACTTTCAATATTTGCCTAATTCCCATTGAATCAACACAAAATTCAATGTTATTGATTTCGAATATCAATAATCCCCTAAACCTGCTAAATGCAATCTCGTTAAATTGATTGATTTTTGTGTTAGATGTCATATAAATAACTTCAAATTTATTAATAGTAAGCTAATATTAAATTTCAATCAAGATAATAAATTAACTTTTAATATATAGTCAGACACAATTGAATAAGCAAGAGCTTTTTGATAAAACCAATTCAGAAAATTTTTATTGGTAACTATTACACGAAAAAGAGCTCAAAAAATGAGATAATTTAAATTGTTAAGGAATAATCAGTTACGCGCTAAATTTATTTTACCACTTTTATTTTTGATTTTTCAATGGGGAAAAGAAATTAATAATAGTTAAGATTTATCCGGATGATTAATTAATACATCTATATTCAAGCATAATATTCAGTCCAAAAAGAAAAATTGAAACCAAAACCACTTCTTCACAATTCTACTTATGAAAAGGATCATTTGTTTTCATTGGATCAAAATATGTAAGCTTTACAACTTTGGTTTTTTCTCTAAAGACAGAAGGAACTACCATTCTTGCCTTTTCATGGCTTTCGGCTTCGATTATAGCATAGGCAGTATGGTCATTATCCATGCATCCCCATTCAAAATGTGTTAGAAATCCAGCATTATATTGTCTGAATTCCTTCACTGTTTTTCTGCAATCTTCATCAGTATGAGAACTGATTACAATGTACCTATTCATATTTGCCTCGATTTATTTTTAATTTTCTTTAAACAGATAATAACAAATTTAAACTCCTTCCAGGTATTCATGAACAAGCTTAATTGCCATTGCTCCTTCGCCAACTGCAGAAGCTACTCTGTTCATAGCTCCGGCTCTTACATCACCTGCAGAAAATATTCCCGGGATACAGGTTTCCAGAAGATAAGGATCACGTTCAAGTTTCCAGATCTTTTTAAAGTTATCATGTTTGAATAAATCTTTTCCTGTTTCAATAAAACTTTTTGAATCCTTAAGAATGTTTAATTTTATCCAATCGGTAACTGGTCGCGCACCAATAAAAATAAATAATGCACCTGCTTTGTCGGTCTTAAGTTCACCGTTTTCAATATTTTTGATCGTAACCTCCTCAAGCCTGTTGCCGCCTACAGCTTCAGAAATTACAGAATCAGGTATTAAAGAAATATTACTTGTTTTATCAATTTGATCAATCAGGTAGTGAGACATTGTTGATTCAAGTGAGTTTTTCCTTATAACTATAAAAACATTTTGGGCAAAACCTGAAAGATACATTGCCGCCTGCCCAGCTGAGTTGCCGCCACCAACAATAAAAACATTTTTATCCTTGCAGGAATGTGCTTCTGCGGTTGCCGATCCATAATAAACTCCCGCACCTGTCAATTCACTAATTCCTTTTGCTTCAAGAGTTCTATAATCAACCCCTGTTGATATTATAATTGTTTGAGCTTTTATTTCCGGTCCATTGGACAGAGCTAAAATTTTATAATTATCCTGTGTCTTTATATCCACAACCTCGCAAGGCGAAAGAAGCTCAACTCCGAATCTTAGTGCCTGGGTTAAAGCTCTTCTTGTCAGGTCGGAACCCGAAAGACCTGATGGAAATCCCAGATAATTTTCAATTCTTGAGCTTGTGCCTGCCTGCCCGCCCGGGGCTTTTTTTTCTATCATTAGTGTTCTTAATCCTTCAGTACCACCATAAACTGCAGCTGCTAAACCTGCTGGTCCTGCTCCAATAATTACTACATCATAAAGCTCCTGGGATGCTGTAGATTTCAGCCCGACTTTTTTTCCTATTTCAACTTCTGTCGGAGATTTTAGCATAGTTCCATCTTCAAATATAACAGCAGGTAACTCTTTCGATTCTACTTTATGAGTATTTAGTAATTCTTCAGCATCTTTATTTATCTCTACATCAATCCATTTGTACGGAATTAAATTCCCGGTTAAAAAATCTTTTATTCTATGTGATAACGGAGACCATTGGTAGCCAATAACCTTTATTCCCTGAAATTCAGGAATAAATCTATTCTGCCAGTCTTCAAGCAGGTCTGTAATTACCGGGTAGAGTTTTTCTTCCGGAGGGCTCCAGGGTTTTAGCAGATAGTAATCTAATTTTAAAGTGTTTATTGCTTTAATTGCGGCTTCAATATCTGAGTAAGCAGTTAACAATACTTTTTTTGCTTCAGGGAAAATATCTTTTGCTTGGTCCAAAAAAGCTGTGCCTTCCATTTCAGGCATCCTCTGATCTGAAATACAAAGGGCTACTGTTTCATTTTTTGATTTTAATTCCTTTATTGCTTCCAAAGCCTCAACAGCAGATTCGGTAGCCAGTATTTTATATTCTTCTCGGAATTTATTTCTTACATCCCGCTGAATTGCCCGTAACACCTGCGTGTCATCATCAGTTATTATTATGAATGGAAGTTTCATCTTGTGAGTCTTTATTTGTTAAGTTTTGTGAAACCGGTATCCTGATTGTAAATTCAGTTTTGCCGGGCATTGAATTTACTTTTACATCTCCATTATGGCGGGTGATTACATTTTTTACAATATCCAGCCCAATGCCTGTTCCTTCTCCAACTTTTTTTGTTGTAAAAAAGGGATCGAACACGCGGGAAATTATTTCTTCTGGAATTCCCGTGCCGTTGTCAGTAATTCTTATGGTAATATCATTATTGTTGCACTCAGTTTCAATTTCAAGCTCTCCATCTTGTGGCAGGGCATGAATAGCATTATCAATTATATTGGTCCAGACCTGGTTTAATTCACCTATATATGCATCAACTTCCGTCATATCATCACAGAATTTTTTTCGAACCTGGATGTTTTTATCACGAAGTTTATAACCAAGAAGAATAAGAGTATTTTCTAGGTCTTCATGAATATTTGTTTTATGAATATCATCCGACCTATCCATTCGGACGTGAGATTTTATTGCGCCAACCAGCAGCGTAATACGTTCAGAAGCATTATTAAGATCTTTAATTAATAATTCTGAACTTATTAAATTTTCAAACCAGTCCATTATATTTTGAAAAGCATCTGGTGGAACATCTGCAGTAATTTTTTCAAGTTCATCGGGAGAGAATCCTGCTTCAGCAAATGTTTCCGACATTTCATTGCTACTCAAAGGACATTTTTTACTAAGCCAGTCATTCAGTTCATCTTCTTTCTGCATTCGTTGAAGAGGAGAGATTTTTGATTCCGAAGAATGAATATTATCATTATTCCTTGCTAATTCTCGGATATTCTTTATAAGTTCAGGCGCAATATTATGATTTAACAATTCCTCTGTAAGTTCAAAATTTTGTTTTAACTTTTTATCAAGCTCGTCTGAAATTCTGTTAATAGCAGCAGCAGGATTGTTCATTTCGTGCGCAATTCCTGCAGCTAGTTTGCCGAGTGCGCTAACCTTTTCCTGTTGCAATTGAGTAGTTGCAAATGCCCGTGCTCTTTCCGTCATATACCCGATAAGACGCTGAATAAAATCCGGATTAAGTTTTTCAAGTTCCAGGAAATATTTTTTATGAAGTTTAATGATTCGTAATTTGCCGACTGCGCAAGATTTTCCCGGAGATGAACGCATTCTTGAATAAGGCAATAAACCAGTTACTCCACCTGAAAGGTCATCATTCTCAAAGCTAAAGTAAAAAACAAGCTTTCCGTTTACGTTCAAATAAAAGTAGATTCTTCCTTCCAGAAGGAATCCCATCCAATCGATTGGTTCCCCCGTTTCGTAAAGCACATCTCCATCTTCATACTCTACATATTCTGAATGAGTTAAAAGCCATTCAAGATGCTCATCTGGTAGTTCACGCAATGCTTTAACTTTTTTTAATTCTTCAATCGTTACTGATGATTTCAATATAAACCCAAACTGGTCTTAAAATAATAATTAAATGAGGAGAGTATGAATACCTTTAAGCCGAGAACTAATCAGAACGTTCTTAATAATTAAGATATATGGTTAGTGCTCAAAAGTCAATCGGATTAAAATTTAGATTCTTACTTCACGGTTTTTATGATAAGTAATTTACATGGATTTTTGAAATCAATAAAACAAGTAAGAGCTAAAATGTTCATTAACCCGGTGATTTTCCATATGTTTTCTAATTCGACCTATTAAATCAAAGACGTCATTTTAACCCACTTGACCAATATTTTCAAAGAATTAGTTAATATAATTTGTTAGATTATAAACATTATATAAATTTTAGCCTAATTAAATGGAAGTCTAATGAGTAATAAAATAAACTTTCCCAGTATTTTTAATGACGTAATTGGCCCTGTAATGCGCGGCCCATCAAGTTCGCATTGCGCCGGTGCCTTACGCATTGGATTGCTTGCCCGTTACCTGATGGGGGAAAATATTAAAGAAATCAATATCACCTTTGATCCAAACGGCTCGCTAGTAACAACTCACGAAAGCCAGGGATCCGATATGGGATTATTTGGTGGATTGTTAGGAATGGAAGCCGACGATGCACGGTTGGTAAATTTTAAAGAAGAATTGATGAAATCAGGGATAATAGCCAGTATTGATTATGTAAGTTTTAATGCAAAACATCCCAATACTTATAAACTTAATCTGGTTAACGAAAATCAGCAACATGAAATGATTGCCATCTCTACCGGCGGCGGAATTATTGAAGTTATAGAAATAGATAATTCAGAGGTGAGTATTAGGGGTGATTTTTATGAACTGCTGATTTTTATAGATGAACTTTCAATTCCTGATCAAATTAGAGAGTTGGGTGGAGATTCAGAAATTATTTTACATAAAGGGACAAAATCTTTTATCAAAATAAAATCGACAAATAAATTTTCTGATGAGCAAATTAATATCATCAATGATTTACCGGGAGTTAAATCTGTAAGCCTTTTAAAACCTGTTCTTCCTGTATTGGGACAAAAAAAATTAACTGTCCCTTTTGCTACTGTTGAAGAAATGCTTGAATATAACAAAGATAAAAATCTCGAATTATGGGAACTGGCAGTTCACTACGAAAGCAAAAGAGGGAATATTACACATGAAGAAGTTTTCGAAAAAATGCGCAGTATTAACCAGATAATGTTGAACAGCATTAATAATGGTTTGAGCGGAACTGAATATCACGATAGAATTCTTCCTTCACAATCTCCAAACTTCAAAATTAAAAACGATAAAAAAGAATTAATCGGCAGTGAAATTAGTAATCAAATTATAATGTACATTACTGCAATAATGGAAACAAAAAGTTCAATGGGTGTGGTTGTTGCTGCACCAACTGCAGGATCTTGCGGAGCTTTACCGGGAACAATTTTTGCGACTTCTCATAGTCTAAATAAACCTGAAGATGAAATAATTAAGGCAATGCTGGCAGCAGGATTAATTGGAGTTTTCATTGCAATAAAATCAACTTTTGCTGCAGAGAGTGCGGGATGTATGGCGGAATGCGGAACTGGTTCTGGAATGGCGGCGGCTGGATTAGTCCATTTAGCCGGGGGTAATTTAAACCAGGCGCTGGGCGCTTGCTCAATGGCATTGCAAAATGTACTCGGATTGGTTTGCGATCCAATTGGAAACAGGGTAGAAGCTCCTTGTCTGAGCAGAAACGTAATGGCGGGCACGAATGCTTTATCCTGTGCTAATATGGCTCTCGCAAATTATCTTCATCTCATTCCACTTGATGAAGTACTGGAAACTTTTGATAATGTTGGAAGAAGTATAAAAAGAGAACTTCGCTGTACCGCGCTTGGCGGTTTATCAATTACAAAAACAGCGAAAGAAATAGAAGCAGGTTTGGCTAAAACTCAATTTAAAAGCTGTTAAAAATTAATATTCAAAATGCTGATTCTTAATCACGAAGAAATTTTAAAATCTGTTAATTTTATTGAATTAATTGACGCTTCTGAAAAAGCAATGTTAATTCACACTTCGGGTAATTTTAAAATGCCAGTAAGGCTGCACGTAGATTATAATCAGAATACTCTCCTGGCAATGCCCTGTTTTACCGAAAATAATTTTGGAACCAAGTTAGTATCACTCTTTCCTGGTAATTCAAAAACAGGAACTCCGGTTACACAGGGACTGGTAATTTTAAATGATGGAAAAACCGGGGAGCCGCTTGCAATTATGAACGGAGCAACTATCACTGCTTTGCGTACTTCTGCTATTGGTTCTTTAAGTATAAAATTATTAGCACGGCAGGGTGTTAAAAACCTTGGCGTTGTTGGTGCAGGTGTTCAGGGTTTTTACCAGACACTTTTGGCAAATACCGTCAGGAATTTCAAAAATGTTTTTATAAATGATATCAACACCGACCGTGTTTCTGAGTTGTCGGGGAAATTATCAGAATCACTTCCCGAATTAAAAGTTCATAGTTGTACTTCACCCGAAGAAGTTTTAAAGAATTCCGATGTAATTATAACGGTCACAAATACCAAAACTCCACTGTTTCCTAATAACCCTTCTTTATTCAAAGAGAAACATTTTGTTGGAATTGGATCCTACAAACCCGATATGAGGGAATACCCCGAAACCTTCTTCAAAGAGCTTGATAAAATTTATATTGATACCGAACATGCTTTTGAAGAAACCGGTGACCTGATTACTCCTATTCAGAAAGGTTGGATAAAGAAAGAGCAAGTTGTTTCAATAGCAGATGCAATACAAAATGATTGCAAAGGTGTTAATTCCGGAACAAGCTTTTTCAAATCGGTAGGAATGGCATTATTTGATATAGTAATTGCAGAATTGATATTTAAAAAATCAAAAGAAAAAAAATTAGGAACTACTGTAATCCTCTGACTCTCCCAAATATAAAATCATTACCAAACATTTAAAGAAACCCTAACGCCTAAATGAAAAGTCAAAATGTCAGTTTGGGATTTACTTGGTCGATAAGTAACGCGTATCCCACTGATTGAGACATCACCTTCCTTTAAATAGGTTGCCCTTGTGCCTAATAAATATCTTCCTTTAAAATCCAGGAAAATTGCGCCGGTCTCAGTCTCAGGGTTGCCAGTAAGTAAAATTGAAATTCCACCACCGCCACCAAAACTCCATGCCCAATCGTAATAATTTGTCGAACTAGCAATGTTATCCTGATTATGTTCACCGCTTACGGATGTTTTAGTAAAAAGATACGTTCCTCCAAACAGTCCCTGCAAATAAGGCCTTATTCTGCCTGCAGGTAAACCAAGTTCTAAAACGAGATGAAAGTTAAGAAGATTATTTGTTCTGTCGACATCAACAAAAACATCAGGGATTGTATAACTCCAGGGTTCTCTCCTCGATTCTCTTCCATAAATATAATACCCTACGTTTACTCCCAAACCAAATGGTGATGCCTGACTTGGAGAAATAAACATAAACTCACCGCCTAATCCATAGCCAACTTTATCAACCTGCTCACCGAATTCCCCTTGTGGAAAAGCGAGCGAAAAATTCAGACCTGCCTGTTGAGCATTGATTGAATATATAGAAGATAATGCTAATAATAACATCATTATCTTTAGAATTGTCTCTTTTAACAAAATATTTTTCCCCGATGGAATTTATTGATGTACAAATCTAATTAAATTAGGACATAAAAATATCTAAATTCCGTTATGGAACATCAAATAATTTTGAAACCAATTGGTTTTTTGCAATCAGAACTGAAACAAAGATATGAAACGCCTAGACAGGGCATCCTTGCAAAAGAATCTGATGCAATAATTAATCTTTATACTAAACAGAACTTCAACCAGGCATTAAAAAATTTAGATGGTTTTGACCGGCTGTGGATTATTTATCAATTTCATTTAAATGAAAACTGGAAACCTCTTGTTATCCCGCCGAGACATACCCGTGAAAAGGTTGGCGTTTTTGCTACTCGCGCACCTTACAGACCAAATCCAATTGGTCTTAGTTGTGTAAAGCTTGAAAAAGTTGAAGGATTGAAAATTTACATTTCGGAATCAGATATACTTGATGGTACGCCTATCTTAGATATAAAACCATATTTGCCTTACTCAGATTCATTCCCCGGTTCAGCCACCGGCTGGGTAAAAGATGGCTCGGGAAATATTTATGAAATTATTTACGATGAAAAAGCAGGTAAGATTTTTGAAAAAATTAAAAAAGAAAAAAATATTAACCTTTTAGGTTACGCCAGGGTGCAGTTAGAATTTAACCCGGCTGACATCACAAGAAAAAGGATTTCGAGGGTTGAAGAAGAAAAAAATGAATTTGTTTTAGTTTATCAAAAGTTTAAAATTGTTTACAGAGTAGATGAGAGTAACAAGAAAGTACATGTAATTGATATAAAATATTAAAGCCCAAAAGATTTTTGGATGAGAATTTCATTTCGATTTTTATTACAAACTTTCCCATAAATATCTTATTTTATTTCATACCTTTATAGAAATCATCGGGGATTATGCCGCTTTCCTAAGATGTCACGGTCGTACCGTTATATTAAAACGCTGCCACGGCGCGGCCAAAGCAGCCTATTTGTGAAATGGTTTACGAGTTTTACGGCCTTACAGAAGAAGAAATTAAAATTGTTGAGGAGAGAGTTGGGTGAGGAGGTAAACCACTTAGTCGTGTAATATTTATAGAAACGGAATTTCCCCCAAACAAAAACCCCATCGGGGTGACATAAAGTTTTAAAGAATTTATATCACTCAACAGGCAAACCTTCTATTTCCATAATTTTTAATGCATTTGTTGTGGGACAGGGACCATTGTTCAGCCTGTAATCAAAAATCATTTTACTGTTTTTTATTTCTTCTTTAAAATGATAATTCTTCACACTTGATATTTTATCAGCCAGCTTTACCAGTTCAAGATCGTGAGTTGCAATTGCACCGGTTGCATTTGTTTCAGCAAGCTTTTTAATAAATGCCGAGCTGCCTTTCAGTCGTTCAATGTTATTTGTTCCACGGAATATCTCATCAATCAAAAACAGCACCGGGTGTCCGGGTATTTCTATCTCATCAAGCAGAACTTTTAATCTTTTTACTTCTGCATAGAAATATGAGATTCCGTCTGTTACGGAATCACTCACTCTTAAGCAGGTGAATAATCTGAAAAGAGAAATTTTTAGGTTATCTGCATTTACAACACTGCCCGCATAAGCAAGCGAAATGTTTATTCCCAGTGTTCTCACAAACGTGCTTTTCCCTGACATATTAGAGCCGGTGATTATAGAAATTTCGCCATCGGAATTAAAAGTAAAATCGTTACAGATTTTATTCCCTTTTTTAATTAATGGATGTCCTAATTTTTCACCACTGAAAATAAATTGACTTTCTCCACCTTCAGTAATTTTGGGGAAAGTGTATTCCGGGTTCAAAAATGCAAAATTAGCAAGTGAAGAAAATGCTTCAAGCTTGTACCACGTTTCAAGCCAGACAGTAAAATTTTCCCCTGCAAGAAATTTATACTTGCTGAATTTTCTATTAAGGAAAAGATCGATGGGAAATATTATTCTTATCACGGCCCATACAAAAAAATTTCCTTTCCTTAGTCGCAATGTCCCGGATATCCTTCTAAACTTTTTTACCAGCTCAGAAGGGCGCTGCCCGGCATTTTTAAACGGTTCACATATTTTAGATAATTGTGAACCAGCTTTGTACCTGTACTGCTCAAGAAATTTAAATACTCCGTTTAACTTTTTAAGCTCACCTGAAATATATTCTGCTTCATCAAGAAGGCTCTTTTGTTCTTTATTGCCATAATGATAGAGAGCTATATAAATTAAAATTGTCACACCCCAGTAACCCGGTAAAATATTCTGGAGAAACAAAACAAAGAGTACCACATTTACCGGGGCCAGGATTGTAAGCAACCAGAATATAACTTTAAATGACTTCGGCAGTACTTCATTTTTATTCAATAATTTATTGAGCATTTCACCGTCAAACTCCAGCTTCGAAAATAATGCCGAATTCAAAGTCAGCTTATCCCTGAACCGTGATAAAGAAACCATCTCCCTGATAGTATTTTGTCTTTCAACAATTTCATCAATAGTGGGATTCTTTGTATTAAGCCATTTCCTTAAAAGCCCTTTAGACTGAAGTGACGTTCCTGTAGTAATCAATTGAATCAGGGAGTTGTCTCCAATAAGATTGAGATCGACTTCATTTGGGTCGGGTTTTTGTGGAGAATTATGATCCGATGAAAAAGTAACAGGCGGAATATTTTGCCAATTAAGACCTAAACGGGCGAGGTGCATCGTCTTAATTTTAATCCACAGCCCCAATTTTTTAATTCCGTAATCCAGCTTATTGTGAAAATGAGTAACGATACCAAAGACAATAAAAAATATTACAAGAGAAATTAGTGCGGAAAGATTTGAGCCAGAAAAGAAAAATATAAAAAATATAATTAGTTCAGTTAAAAAAATCAGGAACCTGTAATTTGAATAGCTTTTACCAAGTTTTCGCAGTACAATTTTTTTTGAATTTAATTTTTCAATTAAGCCGGAAAGATATTCTTCCCTGCTCCGGGAAGTTTCGTCTTTTTTTAAATCTGCCATAACATTTTCGTTTGTTCTATTGTTCTGAAATATAAAGATAGAAAAAGCGGCGTTGATATTCTATCTCACAAAAGTGAAGATACAATACTAAATTCACAAACTGTCATGACAAGCCTTATTTATATAATAGAAAATTTATAATACTCTTGCAGGAATTTATTTCCTCTATTTAAAATAAAAGACCCTCACAATCTATGAGAGGATTTTTACTTAAAAGTAATCCGCCTTCATTTCAAGCCTACACGATAAAACTTAAGTCACTTCCGAAACCCTATCCCAGCCGAATCAGGTACTAAATTATAGCAGTTGCTTGTTCACTCGTCAGCAGCTCTTCCAGTTTTCTCTTTAAATTTTCTTTTGCAGTTTCAGTTTGTTTAAAAATAGATTCATGCTTAGAAAAATCAAAAACACGCACATCGTAAATTTCCGGCTTTATATAAATATCAGGCTTTATAAATTTCATCTTTTGTTGATTTATGGAATTCTGCATTATCTGATAGGTTGTAAATACCGATTCAAAAGTAGGAGGATATTCTTTCCCGTTGCTTGTCCTGTAACCTGTAATATCCACTGCAATCGTAATGTGGCAATCATTTAACAAAATATCGTAGGGAATTGGATTAACTACCCCGCCGTCTATTAAAATTCTGTTTTTAATTTTTACAGGAGTTAATAGTCCCGGTAAAGAATAACTCGCTCTTATTGCAGGCAGTAATTGCCCATGTTCAAAGATCACTTCTTCTTTTTTCCAGTAATCTGTCGCAACTATTTTTAAAGGTATATTCAGGTCTTCAAAAGTACATGCACCCAGTTCTGTCTCCAGGAATTTATAAAACCTTTCTCCCTTCATCAGCCCACTGTTAAAAAACTGTGGGTCAAACATAGAAAACATTTTTACAAAATCAGATTTCCAGAGAAAGTCGAATGGTTTATCGTTTCTCGGGAAAAGCAAGCGTTTTAACATCGCTTTCATTTCTTTGGATGAGAATCCCGCGGCATAAAATGCTCCGATAATTGCGCCGATACTTGTACCCGAAATGATTGATGGTCTTAAGCCAAGCTCTTCAAAAGCTTCAATCATTGAAATATGAGCCAAACCCCTTGCACCGCCTCCGCCAAAAGCTATCCCGATTTTTTTCATTTGTTGCAGCATTTTTTTTGATGAATATCTTTTATGTTTCTAATTTAAAACTAAAAAAGCCGAATATTACTTCGGCTTTCTGTAGTTGTTGTAGCGGGGACAGGACTTGAACCTGCAACCTTCGGGTTATGAGCCCGACGAGCTACCAATTGCTCCACCCCGCGATGTATATTCTAATTCAAGTCGCGGCGAAGTCTTTAACGACGAAGCCGGACGTATAATATCTTTACAATTTAAGAACATTTATCAATTTCTTTTCGGGCACCAAATATACTTATTCTGGTATGACTTGTCAAACCTAGTAGACTATTGCGCTGGAATTTTAAGGTAAAGCTTTGTTTTATTTGTTCTCCGGGGGCTGGAGATACAACTATACATTAAAACTTGATGAAATTCCGTCAATAGTCTGAGAACGTGCGTGAATTTCATTCAATTTCTGGATAATCCTGAGAATGCTTTTTCTTTTTTCTTCTATTTGATCGCTTACAAAGTCGGCAACATCCGGCATATTGCATTGTTCAAGAATTTCCTCATAAAATTTGCTCACAGCAGTTTCCTTGCGTAAAGCTTCGTTAAGCATTGCACAGGTATTTTTGCAGGTATGCGCACAAATAACTTCTCTTTCTTTCATTTTGTACCCCACTGGTAAAAAATTCAAATTCTAATTAAACTTTAACACCTTCTGAAACAATTTGTTTTCCGATTGTTAAAGCTTTTTCATTAACAGGAATAAGATGGTGATGTCTTTCCGGCAAAACTTTTTTTAGTGCTTTCAAAATGTTTTCCGCCTTTACAAGCGGACGCTTTTCCAGGAATGCACCAACCAGTATCATATTAGCAACTTTTTTCATATTTAATTTAAGTGCTTCTTCATTTGCCGGTATACTTATCACCTCAATATCATCTCTAGTTGGGGGGTTAATAATACTGGATTCTTCGTAAATCAATAGTCCGCCTTTTTTTACACATTTTTCAAATTTATCTAGCGAAGGCTGATTAAGTACAATTGCAGAATCGTAAGTAGAAACAATCGGAGAACTGATTCTGGAACCGGAAACGATTACTGTACAGTTTGCGGTTCCGCCTCTCATTTCAGGTCCGTAAGAAGGCATCCAGCTGACTTCTTTTTCTTCAATCATAGCGGCGTAGGATATAATTTGTCCCATTGAAAGAATTCCCTGTCCGCCGAATCCAGCAAAAATTATTTCGTGAGCTTTTTCCATTTTAATTTCCTTTTACTTATTCAATTGTTGCCTGTTTTCCCCGGAACTTTTAAATCACCGAGTGGATAATAAGGAAACATATTTTTTTCCATCCACTTATTGGCCTGTACCGGTGTCATTCCCCAGCCGGAAGGACAATTTGAAACTACTTCAATAAAACAGGTCCCTTTATTCTGTTTCTGATATTCAAATGATTTTTCAATTGCTTTTTTCAGTTTGCGAACTGCACCGGCAGTGTGTGCCGCCTGCCTTGTTACATAGTAAGCACCGGGCAGAATTGAAATCATTTCAGTTATTTTTAGCGGGTATCCGATTAATTTTTCATCACGTCCGTAAGGAGATGTAGATGTTTTCATACCGATAAGTGAAGTTGGAGCCATTTGACCGCCGGTCATTCCGTATATCCCATTATTAATGAAAACCATTAAAATATTTTCTCCCCTGTTAATGGTATGAATTGTTTCGGCAGTACCAATAGCTGCAAGATCACCGTCTCCCTGGTAGCTGAAAACAAATTTATCAGGCAAAACTCTTTTTATTCCGGTTGCAACTGCGCTTGCTCTTCCGTGCGCCGCTTCCTGCATATCTACGTTCATATAATGATAAGCAAAAACAGAACAACCAACAGGAGCAACACCAATAGTCTGATCCTGTATTTTCATTTCATCAATAACTTCCATCAGCAATCTGTGAGCAACTCCGTGACCGCAACCCGGGCAATAATGAAGAGGAGTGTCTGTTAATGTTTCCGGTTTCTGATAAACTACATCAAATCCGTTTGTTGATTCATTTGTTTGCATTAAAATTCCTCTTTAGTCTTTTGTTACCAATTGATTTTCAAGTATTTCTTCTACTTTCCCTAAAACTTCTTCAGGTGAAGAAATCATTCCGCCCATTCTTCCGTAATGATAAACAGGTTTTTTCCCGTTTACTGCAAGTTTAACGTCTTCTATCATCTGTCCTGAATTCATTTCAACAACAAGGAAGAAGTTTACTTTATCAGTAAATGAAGCGATTGCTTTTTCCGGGAATGGGAAGAGTGTAATTGGTCTTAATAATCCAAGTTTAACTCCTTTTTCCTTTGCTAGTTCAATTGTCTTCTGGCATATTCTTGCTGATAGTCCGAAAGCAACAAGAAGTATTTCTGCGTTTTCAGTTCCTATTAATTCATACCTAACTTCATTTTCTTTTAATTTCTTATATTTTTCCTGTAGTCCAAGATTTATCTGTTCCATTTTTTCGGGTTGAATAAACAAAGAAGTAATAATATTTCTTTCCCGCTCTTTCGGTTTGCCAATTGTAGCCCAATCCTTATCAGGATATTCAAGTGAACCTTCTTCCGGTAGCTCAACTTTTTCCATCATTTGTCCCAAAGCACCATCAGCAAGAATCATTGCAGGATTTCTGTATTTTTCTGCAAGTGCTATTGCATCAAAAACGAAGTCAGCCATTTCCTGAACTGAAGCGGGAGCGAGAACAATCAAATGATAATCTCCATGACCGCCACCCTTAGTTGCCTGGAAGTAATCTCCCTGTGAAGGTTGGATAGTACCTAGACCGGGACCTCCCCTAACCACGTTAACAACTAAACATGGTAATTGAGCCGATGCTATATAAGATAAACCTTCCTGCATCAAGCTTACTCCCGGGCTTGACGATGACGTCATTACCCTGGCGCCGGCGCCTGCGGCCCCGTAAATCATATTTATTGCTGCCACTTCGCTTTCGGCCTGTAATACAACTCCGTTTCGCTTTGGCATCTCCCTCGTAAAATATTCAAGAATTTCAGACTGTGGGGTAATGGGATAACCGAAATAAGCATGTATCCCGGCTCTTATTGCAGCCTCTGCAAGTGCCTCGTTACCTTTCATTAAACGAGCTTCTCGTATCATTTCTAATGTTTGATTCATCTTTTTACCAAATTTTTATTAAAATCTTTATTAAACTTTTGCTGCTTCTTTTCTTGCTTTTACGGCAGATTTAGGTTCCCTGTAAACAGTTATTGCCGCATCGGGGCAAACTAGTGCACAATTAATACAACCTGTACAGTTATCCTCAATTAGTTCTGCATACCTGTAACCCTGTAAATTTATTTTTGAGGATAAACCGAGGCTCTCCTGTGGGCAGGCTTCTATACAAAGTTCGCAACCTTTGCATATTTCAATTTTGAATTTTACCGTTCCTCGAATCATAATTTTGTGTCTATTTGTTAATAGCTAATATTCTTTGCGCCTATTTTACAAGTTATATGCCAGTTTTGACCCGCCCCGCTTATTTTCATAATATTTAAATATTGTCCATTATTGGCGTTTTTTTTCAATTTTAAGAAAATTTTTAGAATTATGATTTCTTGCATAAGAGAAGAAAAATATCGAGCCTGAGAAGTTAATTATCTTTTTGGAGTAATTATCTAATGATGAAAATTTCAACAGGTATAAAAAAAACGCCTTAAAACATTCGAAATTTTTAAAAAAAGACAGGTTTAAGACTTTTTATTATTCTATTTTTTTTATAAATAAAGATAAAAGGACTTACCGGAAGAATTAATTGGAGATAGGAATAATCTACTAATTAAATAAAAAATTATGTTACTGAGTAAATGAGGTTAAAATGTTACTAAGATTAAAAGAACTTGAAGGTTATAAAATAAAAGCGCGCGATGGTGAAATTGGTCACGTTGAAAATTTCTTTTTTGATGACAGGGACTGGATAATAAGATATATGATAATTAATACGGGAGGCTGGTTAACCGGCAGATTGCTATTAATTTCTCCGGCATCCATTGGAAAACCAAATTGGGAAAACAAGTTTTTTCCTGTCGAGCTTACAAAGCAATTAATTAAAATAAGCCCGGAAGTTGATACTGAAAAACCGGTTTCCCGGCAAAAAGAGATAGAAATTGCAAAGCATTTTGATTGGCCTGAATACTGGATGATGCCGGGTGATTATATGTCAGGAACAATGGCTATGCCGGTTAAAATAGTTAATAAAGATGAGGAGAAAAAAGAAGAAAGGAATGAGAATCCGAATCTTCGTGACGCAAACGAAGTTATAGGTTATAGTATTCATGCTAAAGATCAAAAAATAGGGCATGTTGAGGATTTTATTGTAAATGATGAAACCTTGAGTATTTATTATCTGATAATAGATACCAGGGATTTATTGCCCGGTGGGAAAAAAGCAATAGTTTCAATTAGCTGGATTGAAAATATCGAGTGGGAATTAAAAGAAGTAAAAGTTGAACTTATAAAAGAACAAATTATGAACAGTCCGGAATGGGATTTTTCAGAACCGGTTACGAGGAAATTTGAAGACGAGTTATACGAGCATTTTAAGAAAGCCAAATATTGGACAAAGTAATTTTAACTAATTGAATTTGATCGCCGGTGCCTTTTTAAATAATATTATTATAATATTTAAAAGTGTTCTTTTATTCTATTGTAATAATAAATATTAAAGGTGTGCAGCAGTGAAAAATTCAAAACGTATAATCTTTTTCGCTATTTTATATTTACTGGTCGAATTTTCTGTCTTTGCGCAGAATAAACCATATACCATGACCGACCAGGTACAACTTAAAACCCCATCTAATAGTGTAATATCACCAAACGGAGATAAGGTCCTTTTTACAATAAGAAAGGCAGATCTTGTAAATAGTAAATGGATAACACAGGTTTTTTTAATTGATGTAAATTCCTCAAATTACTACCAGTTTACTACCAATGGAAAAAGCTGCACCAGCCCGGCATTTTCTCCCGACAATAAAATGGTAACATTTCTTTCCGGAAGAGAATATTTGAATCCTGAAACAAAAGAAATGGAATCTGAAGGAACACAAATATGGGCTGCTCCATTGGCAGGTGGTGAAGCGATGAACCTCACTTCTTTTGAAAACGGGGTAGATGAATATACATGGTCACACAACGGTAAATTAATCGCCTTTCTTTCTGATGCAAAAAATGAACAAAGAGAAAAAGAAGAAGCTCTTAAAAAGAAATTAAAAACAAATGAAAAAGTTTATCCGCAAACTAATCCTGTTAAAGAATTAAAAATTCTGGAGGTAGAAACAGGAAAAATTATCTCTTCATTAGAACTTGATCCCGGCGCAACGGGAATTAAATTCAGCGGCGATGATAAATCAATTGTTTACCAGACAAATTATACCGGGGAATATAACGATGATCAAAAATATGATATATATTCAATCGATCTAAATGGAAACAAAAAGCAGCTTACAAATGAAAAAGGTCCGGAAACTTCCCCGGCATTTTCACCTGAAGGAAATCATATTGCGTATATAACCCAAACTTTACCAGATATAGAATTTGCTCAAACAGATTTGAATATTATGAATTCTGATGGTTCATTGAAAATGAATTTAACAAAAGATTTCGATTGGAGTGTAAACAGTTTCGTATGGAAAGACAATAATTCAATCTTTTTTACTGTTGATGAAAGAACAAATGAGCAATTATATAAGATAACTTTGAGTACCGGGAAAATAGAAAAACTGACCTCTGGCAATATGATAATTTCTGATATTTCGTTTTCAGGTAAAGGTGATCTGTGTTACACAAGTGAGAGCGCAACCAGTTTAAATGAAATATTTGTTAATAATATTAAACTAACAAATTTCAGCAGTCAGCTAAAGAAATTTAATACAGGTTCGCAGGAAGTTATTACTTATAGAAGTAGCGATGGGAAATATGATATTGACGGAATTCTTTTCAAACCTACTGATTTTAATAAAAATAAAAAATACCCGCTAATTTTGACAGTTCACGGAGGACCATATAGCTGCTTCAAAAATACTTTTTCTCAGGTTTACGGCACTAAAGTTTGGACTGATAAAGGCTATGTAGTATTTGCTCCGAATCCCAGGGGAAGCAGTGGTTATTCAGATGAATTCGGTCAGGCAAACAAATACGATCTCGGCGGAGGCGATTACGAAGACATAATGGCTGGAGTCGATTATCTTATTTCAAAAGGTTTTATAGATGAAAATAAAATGGGTGTTACCGGGGGAAGTTATGGTGGTTATTTGACTAACTGGATAATTTCTCAAACTAATAGATTTAAAGCTGCGGTTTCAATGTATGGGTTGTTTAGTCTTTTTACTGACTGGAGTAATTCGGTTCAGCCCGCATGGGAAAAAATGTACCTTGGATATTATTACTGGGAAAAACCAATAGATAAGAATAACCAATACATCAACCGTTCGCCGGCATTTTATGTTCAGAATATTAAAACACCAACTTTAATTATGCATGGAGATTCTGATATCTATACTAATGTTTCAAACTCCAGGGAAATGTATCAGGCTTTAAGTAAAACCGGTGTCCCTGTTGAATTTGTGATTTATCCAGGAGCCGGGCACGGTTTAAGGAAAGAACCAAATCAATATGTTAATGTAGTTGAAAGAGCTACAAACTGGTTTGAAAAATATATTCCATCCAGATAATATTATTGCCGAGACAGGGTTTTACCTGTCTCGGTAACTTACTGATTTTTTATCATTTCCGACTTAAAAACGAAAATAGTCGAATATTTGCCTATCTACAATTAGGCATTTTAAATGCAACAATACATTGCTCTTACCGGAACACTGAGCTAATTTTAAAGTGTAAATATTATTATTCAAAAATAAAGAGGTGTTTATTTGAAATCATTAACTAAAGTATTTATCATATTTGTTATGATTACGCTGGTAGGATTTACCCTCGTAGCAAATGAGGAGAGCAATACCGGAACAGATCAGGCAAATAGCGAGATAACTCCTGTTAATGACGCAGATAATTCTACAAATGAGTCCCTGCTTAATTACGCTGAAAAAGGTACAATGATAGCTTCGTGGTACGGACCAAAATTTCATGGTAAAATTACAGCTAATGGTGAAATATATGATCAGATGGCATTTACAGCGGCTCATAAGAAGTTAAAATTCGGAACATTGTTGAAAATTACAAACTTAAAAAATGATAAATCCGTGATTGTAAGAATAAACGACAGAGGACCTTACATACCGGGTAGAAATATTGATTTATCAAAAGCGTCAGCTTTAGCTTTAGGAATGATGCACAGAGGCGTCATCAAAGTTAAAGTCGAGCAAATCAGCCTTAAGGGTATCAATTATCCTGTGGTTGCCTTGAAATAAAAATAAATAATAGTAAATAGAAACTAACCCCGGTTAATAGCCGGGGTTTTTATTTTTAAAGACGAAAATATTTTATTTATTTTATTAATATTTTTTTAAAGCTGTCACCCCGAACTTGTTTCGGGGTCGTTTATGTAATTATGAAAAATTATTATGTATATATTTTTACAAATAGATCAAAAACACTACAATATAGGAATTACAAATAATCTAGCAAGAAAAATTTCTGAACATAAAAATAAATTATTGGATGGAATTACAAAGAGATACAGTCTAGATAAATTAGTATATTTTGAAGTATTTAATAATTTAAATTATGCTATTAGAAGAAAAAAACAGCTTAAAACTGACCCCGACAGTGGAAAATTAATCTAATCGAATCAAAGAATAAGAAATGGAAAGATATATATTTCGAATTAGTAAATGGACGCTGAAACAAGTTCAGCGTGACAAATCAAGAAAACTTAAACAATAAACTCAATAATATGAAAAAACTAAACCTCGGCTGCGGAAAAGACATTAAGGAAGGATATATAAACCTGGATATTGTTGATTACGGGAGTAACCAGATCCACGATATTAATTCATTTCCTTATCCATTTGAAGAAAATACTTTTGATGAGATTTATGCCTCGCATATTCTTGAACACCTGGATAGTTTTCATAAAACTGTAACTGAACTTTACAGGATAACCAAACCAAACGGACATATAATTGTTTATGCACCCTTCTTTTTGAACACAAAATATTTTGGTGAACCGGATCATAAAATTCCATTTTCTATCAGGACGTTTGATAACTATGAATACATCGATAACCGTAAGTTGAAATTTTATGAAAAGTGGAAGCTGAATCACCGTACAAATTACGAAGGGAAAGCGCAGTTTGAAATTTTAGATAAGCGTTTTATAACCTCACATTTTGCACTATTAAAATGGATGGATTTTTTCGTAAATCTTGAGCCGGTGATGTACGAAAGATTTTTTGCCGGAATATTTTCGCCTGAAGAGGTTTACTTTAAATTAAGAGTAGTTAAATAGATTTAAGTATCATTCTTTTTTCATTACTGCCCTTACAACAATCATAAGCCAGCCGGTTAAAAAACAAACGCCGCCAAATGGAGTAATAATAGCAAATGCTGCTGTGTAGGTTATAGAATAAATATAAAGCGAAAATGAAAACAGTATAATCCCGGCAGTAAAAAATACAGCCGACAGATAAAATTTTTCCTTTCCTGAAAAACCTATAGCAAGAATCGCAACTGAATGAATGAGCTGATAAAGCACCCCGGTTTTATAAGTTTCTGTCATTTCCGGAGTTAAATAATCTTTTAATCCGTGTGCACCGAATGCACCGAATGCAACACCTAGAAAGCCAAATATTCCACCAATAATTATCCACGTTTTGCTGTTTTTCATAATTTTATTCAAAATTGTAGTAAGATGTATTCCAATTTATCTTGAACACTTGAATCAAAAATTAGTAAATTACCTGTTCAAATGTTTAACAAAATCGGGTGCACAATGGATTTTCTTAAGAAATTAACCATTCCTTTTTTGCTCATCGCGATAATAGCTATTATATATTCAACATATTTTGCGGGAAATAAAGGATTAGGCTCTTTTGCGAGTTTCGACACTAATAATAATGCAAATAAGGAAATTAGGGTAAAAATAATTCAGGAGCGTGGAATAAATTTTGACATGCAAAACGGGATTGTAACATTTTATGCGGCTGATAAAAACGGAACTCAGCAACTTGTACAAGCACCTGTTAATGAAAAAATAAAAGATGCAAAAATAGTATTATTAAGAGGACATCTCCACGAAGACCATTTCCACGCAACTGAAATAGAAATAGATTAGCAAAGCAATGAATAAATTCGAATTAGTATCAAGTTATCAGCCCGCCGGCGATCAGCCGAAAGCCATTGAAGATCTTACACATGGAGTTTTGGATGGAGATAAGTTTCAGACTTTGCTTGGAGTAACAGGAAGCGGTAAAACTTATACAATTTCAAATGTTATTAAAGAAGTTAATAAACCAACATTAATTATTTCGCACAATAAAACTTTAGCAGCGCAATTATATTCTGAGTTTAGATCTTTCTTTCCGAAAAACGCCTGCGAATTTTTTATTAGTTATTATGATTATTATCAACCTGAAGCATATGTTGTTAAAAGTGATTTATATATAGAAAAGGATTTTTCAATTAATGAAGAGATTGACAGGCTCAGGCTAAAAGCGACAACTGCTCTTATAGAAGGAAGAAGTGATGTAATTGTAGTGGCAAGCGTAAGTTGTATATATGGTATTGGCGCACCACAGGAATATGCTGACCAGATTATCTTTCTGAAAAAAGGTCAGAAGATTGAGCGGAAAAAACTTCTCCGCGAATTAATTGATATTCATTACGTGAGGAACGATCACGATTTCAGTCGTGGTACTTTTAGAGCCCGGGGTGATGTTGTGGAAATAATTCCAGCTTACCAGTACGAAGAAGCAGTAAGGCTGGAATTCTGGGATGATGAAATAGAAAAAATTTCAATAATAGATTCAGTAACCGGTGATGTTCTGCAAGAAATTGACTCGACACCAATTTATCCTGCCAAATATTTTGTTACTAATCGCGACAGAGTTCAAAAAGCAATTTATAATATTGAGCAGGAACTTGAGGACAGGTTAAAATATTTTAGATCCGAGGAAAAATACCTGGAAGCTCAAAGAATTGAACAGAGAACCCGCTTTGATATTGAAATGATGAAAGAAATTGGATATTGTTCTGGGATAGAAAATTATTCAAGGCATATGGATGGTCGCGAACCCGGTTCCCGCCCCTATAACCTGATGGATTATTTTCCGAAAGATTTTTTATTAATCATAGATGAATCGCACGTTACAGTACCGCAGCTCCGGGCAATGTATAATGGTGACAAAAAAAGAAAGGAAACCCTGGTTGAATATGGATTCAGACTTCCATCGGCACTTGATAACAGACCAATGAAATTTGAAGAATTTGAGAGTATGCTTGAGCAGGTAATATTTGTTAGCGCTACTCCTGCAGACTATGAACTTGAAAAATCAGGCGGAGTAGTTGTTGAACAGATAATTCGTCCAACTGGTTTACTCGATCCCCAAATTGAAGTCAGGCCAATTAAAGGACAGATTGACGATTTGATAGGTGAGATTAGAGAACGTTCAAATAAAAAAGAACGTGTGCTGGTTACAACACTTACTAAAAAAATGGCCGAAGACCTTACAGATTATCTTGACAAGATCGGAATTCTTGTCCGTTACATTCACAGCGATGTTGACTCGCTTGAGAGAGTGGAAATATTAAGAGATTTGCGTCTCGGGGGTTTTGATGTACTTGTAGGTGTGAATCTGCTGAGAGAAGGACTCGATCTTCCTGAAGTATCGCTGGTTGCAATTATTGATGCAGATAAGGAAGGTTTTTTACGCAGTGAAAGATCTTTAATGCAAACTGCAGGACGAACAGCAAGAAATGTTAACGGAAAAGTTATTATGTATGCTGATGTAATTACAAATTCAATGAGAAAAACTATTGAAGAAACTAACCGGAGACGAATTCTGCAAACAGAGTACAATAAAAAACACGGCATAACACCACAAACAATTTACAAGAGCATGGAAGAGATTATGAATTCTACTTCCATTGCCGATATTCGCAAAAAAGAAGAAAAGGAATCTTTTGCTTTTTCAAAAGTTGCAGAGCCTATTCTAAAGTATATGGATACCGACCAGAAAAAAGAACTTATTGAGCAATTAACTGTTGAAATGCACAATGCAGCAAAAGACCTTGAATTTGAAAAAGCCGCATCTCTAAGAGATGAAATTCTTAACCTGAAAAAAATGATAAAATAAACATTAACAATTTCCGCGTTCATTTTTAATTAAAATTTTTTAATACCTCTTTTGGGGTATTATTTTTATTCAAAATAATTCTAATCTTATAAAAAAGCACTTTATCAAATTATTCAAAATAAATTTTTAAAACTGTAAGGAACATTTTTTAAAAAAAATTGTATCAAATTCAGTTCTTAAAAATTGATTTAATGTTAAAAAATTATCGGTTAAATGATCCTGAAAATAAAATATATAATCAAGGATTTGAACTGAGAATTAAAAGCCAATATATTATGATGGAATCGAGGGAAATGGGAAAAGCGATATTGCTATTTAGTGATTAATTTAGTTAACTTTCATTAGTATATAGTAACCCCCTCGATGCTTTAATAATATTCAGTTCTTAAAGATAAAATTTTCTCATTATTCTTAGCTAAACTAAATAATAATATCTATTAACAAACACAGGAGAGATCCATGCGTTTCAAGATATCGTTCCTTTCAATAGTGTTTCTGGCAGCAGTTTCAATGGTTGCATTAAATACCACTGTTACTTATGCACAGGAAAAAGACAAAGTAGTTACAGACAACGCCTCAAAGAGTCGTGGCAGCGGTGAAGATGAAAATGTTAAAGATGCCAAAGCTCATAATAATCCTGATATTATGGGACAGGATATGGAAAAGACTCGTACAGCAACTACTAAAGTAATTGTTAAAAATAAAACAGGCTGGTACGTTGATGTATATAATGATGGTTATTTCCAGGGAACTATAAGTCCTTACGGTGATGGCTATTTTTATGATTACGGCGATTCTATTAAATTATATGCTAAAGCTGTATTTGATGATGGTTCATATTATTATTGGGGACCGAAATATGTTTCCAATGATGAATATTACTCATATACCTGGACGCTGAAGTACTAAGACCGGGCGTAAGAGATAATGAAATCTTTAAGAAATTGCCCGGAATAAAAAACCGGGCTTTTTCTTTAATAACGCCTCATAAGTTGTATGGAAATTTAGAAATATTTTTTATAAAACCTAAACAGCATAAGCAAGATTGTTAAATTTTTCTATAAAAATTTATTGAGATGCTTATCAAAATTTTCAATGACTTTTTATAAATAAATTTTACATAACATTTATTGCCCAAAAACCAGTTTTTTAATTTAATTGTAACAAAAAGGATAAATAAATGAGAAAGTTTTTTTCATTCCTGGCATTTTTTCTGCTTATTCCAACGTTTATGTTAGCTCAAAATATTTCTGATGTAATTGAAGACGCAATGCCTTCAGTTGTAACGGTTGCGGTTTATAATAATCAGGAATCATACCGCCTGTTTGGATTTAAGGAGGGCAAATCCAGAGGCAGTGATATCGATATAGCATATCAAAAAATTCTGAATCTTAGTAATGCTAAAGGCAGCGGCTCAGGCTTTATAGTCGAAAGAAATGGGAAAAAATATGTTGTTACAAATGCACACGTTGTAGAAACTGCTTCCGACCGGCCTGGTAGTATTTATATATTTAGCATATCACAAAAAAAATACCGCGTAAAAGTATTGGGTGGCGATTCTTTTTATGATGTTGCTGTTCTGGAATTCATAGATCCTCCGGGTAATGAAATAACCTCAATTGATTTTCGTAAATCAGGTGTAAGGGTAGGTGAATCGGTTTATGCAATTGGCACTCCGCTCGGCAAATATCCTTACTCAGTATCTGATGGTATTATAAGTGGAAAAAACCGAGTACGCGATGGAGTTACTGGCAAATTCGGATTTTTGCAATCAACTGCTACTATAATTTGGGGTAACAGCGGCGGACCTTTAATAGATACAAACGGAAAAGTTGTTGGAATAAACAGCCAGATTGAAATTGTTGAAAAACCGAATCAGTCCTTTATTCAACCCCAGATTAATTTTGCACTCGAATCAAAGATTGCAGAGAAAGTTGTGAATGACGTTATCAATAATCATGGATTTGTTAAAAGGTCATACCTGGGAGCTGAATTTTCTCAAAGATATAAATATAACAGCTACCGGGGTTCCTACGATGCACAGGATGAAGAACCTGTTTTATCAAACATTATTCCGGGATCACCTGCTTCAGCTTCTCTAAAAAATATGGTCGGTGCTACCTTATTGAAAATTAACAATACTGAAATAAGGAATGTAGATGAAGCACTGGGTGAAATGGAAAAGGTTGCCCCCGGTGAAACTGTAAAAATAACATTAAAAAAGAATAACAAAACCGAGACTTTCTCCCTATTTACAAAAGAATTAGATAACAATTATCTTGCGGATATGGCAAATTTTATACTGGGGACAGAAAATGCATTAAGAATATCAAACAATCAGGATGGAATATTTATAAAAATACCAAATAAGGTCGGAAGCTGGAGAGTTATGTCTGCAGGTATAAGCTTTGATAATTTCAAACAAATGTGGATGGTTAAAAACCTGGGCGACCTGGGAGCCGCGTTACGTTTTGCAGGAATGTATGGCGTTGTGGATTTTTTCGTTGCCAATCTCGAGGATGTTGCAAATACTGTTCAATCAAGCAGGGTTATGTTTTCCGGCAAAAAAGATATCTATAAAATAGCTCTTTGGTATTAACGTAATATTGAATCCAATATTTGTGTTGTTTTTTTGCACAAATAAATAGAGAAAATATTTATTAACAAAATATTTAGAAGTAAAATGAAAAAGCAAAAAACAAAAATCGGTTTCGCGCTGATAATAATCGCAATTATTTTTTCTATCAGCCAGGTCACTTTCGCCCAGGATAACAGCAAGGGTTTTGCTACAATATCAAATGATATTGCAAAATCCGGAACTGTCAGGGCTGTAATTGTTGGCGTTTCTCATTATAAAAATATTCAATCCCTTGAATATGCTGACAGAGATGCCAAATCGTTTTATGCTTTCCTTCGCTCTGCTGCCGGTGGTAATGTGGACTCTACGAATATAATGCTTTTAACAAATGAAAAAGCAACCTCTGCCCAGATTTTTAGTGCGCTCGACTGGATAACAAATGAATCCAAAGAAGGTGATCTTGCAATTTTTTATTTTTCCGGACATGGAGATTTGGAAACAAAAACTATAAGACAAAACGGTTTTCTCCTGGCGTATGATTCACCCGAAGCGGCTTACATGGCCGGCGGCACTATTGGCATTAATTACCTTCAGGATTATCTTGAGACAATAGTCACTAAAGATAAAGCACAGGTGGTTCTGATTTCCGATGCCTGTAAATCGGGTAAGCTGGCTGGTGGAATTGAAGGAGCAAAACAAACTACGGCCGCACTTCAGGCAAACTGGAACAACATTATTAAAATTCTCTCCTCTCAACCGGGTGAACTTTCCTATGAAAGCAAAAAATGGGGAAATGGCGCAGGAGTTTTCACCTATTACCTGCTAAAGGGATTAATGGGAATGGCTGATATGAACCACGATAAAGAAGTTGCACTCAAAGAATTAGACATTTACTTAGCAATGAACATTCCAAAAGATACTGACTTTAAACAAAATCCGACTATAAACGGCAACGCGAAAACCATTATTGCAGATGTTGACAGCCTGACCTATGCTTCCCTGTTGATGGAAAATAATATAAAACCAACCGGTGAGCTTCTGGCAATGAGAGGAAATGAGGCTACAACAAATGCACTTGATACTACAACTTCGGGATTACTTAAAAAATTTAATATCCTACTTGATGGAGGAAAATTAATTGAACCAACAGGTTCCGGAAATAATGCATGGGACATTTATAATTCATTAAAGAATCGTGATGATCTATCTGCTATAGTTTCTTCAATGAAAAGTTCACTGATTGCCTCTTTGCAGGATAAATCACAGATTGTAATTAATTCATTTCTCAGGGGAACAGACCAGGCGGATACAATTAATTTATATACTGCATATGAAGAACTGGAACTTGCATATAACCTGATTGATAAAAATTATATACTTTATGATCCTATCAAGGCCAGGTATCTTTATATGAAAAGCCTAATCTATAATAATACGACTGAAATTGAAAATAGAATAAAACTTCTTAAAGAAAGCGTGGAAATTCAACCTGATGCTGCATATGCATTGTGCGAGCTAGGACTTGCTTATCGATATGCAAAAAAATATGATGAAGCAAAAATGAATTTAAAAGCGGCAATTGATCTTTCCCCAACATGGGCTTATCCATGGAATAATTTGGGCATAGTATATGCTGATCTGGAAGAGAATGATTCCGCATTAGTTTGTTATAAAAAATCTTCAGAATTAATGGTCTATGCTAAGCCTTATTATAATATGGGAATAATTTATGCTGATACAAAGCAGTATGATAAAGCGATTGAAAATTATAAAAAGGCGCTGGAAATAGACCCGGAATATCAGCAAGCCTATAATAATATCGGGCTTGTGTACGAAAAGCTTAAAAAACCGGAGGAAGCAAAAGAGAATTACTTAAAAGCTTTATCAATAGACCCTTATTATGCAACAGCTTATTATAATTTAGGCATATTTTATTTTGATAAAGAAGATTACGATAATGCAATCAAATATTATGAAAAAGCTATAGCAAATGATAAAACATTTACTAATGCATTTTTTAATCTGGGATTGTCCTACTATAATGTAAAAAATTATTCCAAGGCGCTTGAAAATTATAAGATTGTTATTAGTCAGGATTCATCTTTTTATAAGGCCTATAAAGGGATAGGAGATATATTTGAGGACTTACAAGAATATGAAAATGCTATTACCTATTATAAAAAAGCAGTAACTAAGAAAGCAGATTATCCCACCGCAATTTTTAAAATTGCATACTGTTACAAGGAATTAGGTAATAATCAGAATGCTATTGAATACTATAATAAAGCTATTGAATTGCAGCCGGATTATCCTAGCGCATATCATAATCTTGGGATTATTTATAATGATCTAAATGATAAGAATAAAGCAATTGAATATTACAACAAAGCAATTTCCCAGCAAAATGATTACCCAAGTGCATATTATAATCTTGGAATTATTTATAATGATCTAAATGATAAGAATAAGGCAATTGAATATTACAACAATGCAATTTCACAGCAAAATGATTATCCCAGCGCATATTATAATCTTGCAATTGTTTATAAAAGTTTAGACAACTTAGAAAAAGCTATAGAGAGTTATAACAAAGCAATATCTTATAAAAAAGACTATGCCAATGCCTATTATAATTTGGCTATAATTTATAATGAAAAGGGTCAAAAGGAAAAGGCAATTGAATGTTATAAAAAAGTAATTGAGATCTCGCCAAAAGATGAAGCTGCTTATAATAACCTGGGATTGATTTATAAAGATCTGGAAAACTATCCGGACGCAATTGAATCTTACAACAAATCAATTGCTATCAAACCCGATTATTTAAAGCCCTATTATAACCTAGGTATTGTCTATACTAAATTAAAACAAACTGAAAAAGCGCTTCAAAAATTCAGACACGTGCTTGAACTTGATTCAACTTATTCAAATGCTTACTGGTACATTGGCGATACATATGATGATCTTAAAAAGTATGACATCGCTGCTGAAAATTATAAAAAGGTGTTAAACTTTGATCCTGATGATAAAGGGACAATGTATAGAATTGGATACGATTACAGAATGCTGGAAGATTACGATCAAGCGGCAAAATATTTTAAGCAAATTCTTCAAATTGATCAAAACTATGCTGGCGCGTATTATTATCTCGGTGAATGCCAAACAAAGCTTGGTGAATATGACAATGCAATTTTAAATTATCAAAAATCAATTGAACTAAATCCGGATTCATATAATGCAGGTTATTATTACATAGGAAGTATTTATGACACTAATTTGCAACAATATGATAATTCAATAACTAATTATACAAAGTATATTGAATTTAATCCCGGGTTACATTTCGGTTACCAGGGACGCGGTTATGCTTATTTACACAAAGGTGACAACAATAATGCTCTTTTGGATCTTAAAAAAGTGACAGAACTAAAACCGGAAGATCCTGCCGGATATTATGACCTCGCATGTTATTATTCACTCAATAATGATGAGACGAACAGCATAAGTTATCTGGAGAAAGCCTTCATTTTCGGATATAAAAACTTTCAACATATTAGTGAAGATAAAGATCTTGATAATGTTAGAAATGACGATAAATTTAAAAAACTGATTGGAAAGTATAAAAAATGAAAAATCTTTTAATATGCATCAAAAAACAGAAGAGATTAATAAATATTCAATCGGAGAATAATATGCGGAAAACGTTTAAGCAATATTTCGGAATAATCATTTTTTCTTTGCTTTTAGTTTCATCATCCTTTGCTCAGACAAAGCGAGCTTTAATTATCGGAATTGACAAATACAAGCCCACAGACCCCAATGCCAAAACTTTAAGAACTATATGGAGCGATCTGGATGGATGTGTAAATGACGCATTATCAATGAAAAACATAATTGAATCACGATTCGGATTTAAAGAAAATAATATTACCCTGCTTTTAGATAGCACAGGTACTGTTGCGTCTAAAGCAAATATTTTAGCAGCTGTAAAAAAACTAACCGATGAAACAAAAAAGGGAGATGTTGTTTTCTTTTATTATGCAGGTCACGGATCAAGAGTTAAAAATTCACTTTCACCTGAAATGGATGGAAAAGATGAAACCATAGTTCCATCAGATGCATGGAAAACTACTGAAACTGATCTGCGCGAAATTCGCGATAAGGAAATAGCAACTATGCTTCAAAAGCTTGCAGATAAAAAAGCAATTCTTACCTGGATATTTGATAGCTGCCATAGCGGCTCAATAGCCAGGGGAATAGAACAACCTGAAACCTACAAGTCAAGATTTCTTCAGCCGCTTGATATGATTGACGTTGCCGATCCAAATCCTGCTCCAGTACCTGAAACTGATCCGGATGTTTTAATTCTATCATCAGCACAGGATTTTCAAACAGCAAAAGAATACAGGGATGAAAATGGAACACCGCACGGGGCATTTACGGCTGCACTTATAAAAGTTTTGAGATCGAGCTCTGTAAATCAAACTGTTGATGCAATATTTAAAAGAGTAAAAGCAATTATGCAATCAAATGGAAGTTCACAGGAACCAGTTATTGCCGGAACGGATACCAGAAGGAAGGAAAATCTCTTAGGTATTGATATGGGAGATGTATCCGGCAAAACTGTAATCAGCATACTGAAGAACTCAAGCGGGGAAATAGAGCTGCAGGGAGGCTATGCTTTAGGAATTGCCGAAGGAGCTGAACTTGTAAAGATTAAAACAAGTGAGGATACAAAAAAAGTGAGATTAAAGGTAACTACAGTGATTGGATTAAATAAGAGCTCTGTTGAAGTTATTGAGGGTTCAATTAATGATATTGAAGCAGGGGACCTTTTTGTAATTGATAAATGGACCACTTCCGGAGGTGCTAATCTTTATGTGTGGTTACCTTCTTGCGAACTTCCTTTTAGTAAGATAAAATCCTATGTTGCGGAATTTTATAAACTCAAATCCTGGAAAAATATAACCTGGGTAAATGATCCGACTATTGATGATCCAGATTATGAAATTTACTATGAAAATAATTCCTGGTATTTAATAAATCGCTCTGCAAACAAAACAAGTGATCTCGGTGAAAGTCCTTCTGCGGATTTTGTTAGCAAACTAATACATGAAAATGCTAAACTTTTTGTGAATCTTCCTCCTCCAAAAGAGCTATATGATATAATCAAAAATCGCCTAGGTGATCCTGCAAGTACTGTAGTACTATCAGATGTCAAATCAGCTAATTACTTTTTGACTGGAAGAATATCTAATGGAAAAGCGGAATATTCATTTGTAATTCCGGGAATCAGCCAGAATGATACAACATACAAATCATCTCTTCCTATCCGAACTGACTGGATTGATGTAACTGACAAAACAGTTCTTTCTGCTTCCGCACAGAAACTGGGAGATTTTGCATACAAACTTGGGCAAATACGTGCATGGCTTACACTTGAAGCTCCGCCTGATGATGGAAGCTTTCCTTACAAACTTGTAGTTAAGAATTCCAGAACCGGTGAAATAGCAAAAACTGGAAAACTTTATGAAAACGAAACTTATGGATTAGCACTTGAATTGGATTCTCTTTTATTAAAAAGTTGGGACAGAGAATCCCGATGGATTTATATTTTTGGAATTGACAAAGATGGTAACAGCACTCTTCTTTTCCCCAGAACAGCAAGTTCAGTTGAAAACAAAATGCCTCCGAATGAATATCCATTCCCTCCTGAAATTCAGGTTGGCGCAAAGAGACTTTTTAAAGTAGTCCCGCCATTTGGATATGACACGTATGTAATGCTGACAAGCGCTGATGCAATTCCGGATCCCACGGTATTCAATTCAACAGGAGTTAGAACAAGAGAAGCAACTCGTGGCGGAAACCCTTTATCCAGTTTGTTAAGAAATGTTGGCTCTTCAACAAGAGGACCAGCACCCGTTGTTCCGGCTACCTGGTCCATTGAAAGATCAATAATTCAAAGCGTACCGAAAAAATAATAGAAATACGTTGATAGGTAATCTTTTTCTTACTAAAGAAACGGCTTTTTTAAATTATTAAAATTTGTTATGTAATCCTGTCTATTTTCTTTGTAAGAATTTCACATTCTTCTTCGGCATAATCATCGGGAGTTTCACAGACTCTAACTTTTAATCTGTGAATATTAGAGGGAAGAATTTGATTTCTGATTTCATTTAGAAAATATTTAGTGATATTTTCTACGGTTGATTCAAAATTAACTTTTACTTTTTTTGAGTTTAGTTCTTCAAGGAAGTCAACAACCTGTTTATCTTTTTCATTAACCATAAATGCGTGATCCAGCTTTTCAATAATTGGATTTATTATTTTTTTTAAATCATAATAATCCATTACCATTCCGTTTTGATCGATAACTCCCTCAAGCTCTACCATCATTTTGTATGAATGACCGTGAATATTTTTACACTTTCCGAAATGCGCTGGTAATCTGTGCCCCATTTCCCAGTTAAACTCTTTTGCTATTTTCATTACACACCTTTTTGTGCCGGATCCCAAACAAATTTATGCATCTGCAATTGGAATCTAACATTCAATTTATCTTCTAAAACCCAGTTCACTAAAGTTAATGGCTCAAGCTTTCCCAATATAACAGAAAACAAAATCTCAAATTTGCCCTCAAGATTATATCTGGAAATTATTTTCTTTGTCCAATCGTAATCTTCCCTGTTACCGATAACAAATTTAATCTCATCTGACTTTTTTAAATAACCAATATTTTCATAAAGGTTCTTTTTCTTCATTTCACTTGACGGACATTTTAAGTCCATAATTATTTTTACTCTTTTGTCAATATCCTTAATTGGTAAGCTGCCTCCTGTTTCGAGCAAAACTTCATATTCAGAGTCAGCTAATCTTTTCATTAGTTCAAGGCATTCTTCCTGTACAAGTGGTTCACCCCCTGTGACTTCAACTAATTTACAATCGTATTGTTTAATTTCTTCCAGGATTTCATCTATTGATTTATCTTTTCCTTCATAAAATGCATATTCGGTATCACAGTAAGTGCATCTCAAATTACAATAAGTAAGTCGGATGAAAATACATGGAAGTCCGGCTTTGGTGCTTTCTCCCTGGATTGAATAATATATTTCATTTACCTTCATCACAGCTTTAAAATAATGCCTTTTTTGCAGAAAAATGGGTTTAAGAGTTTAAAATTAGCAAAGTAATATTTGACATCAAATAACTCTTTCCATATATTTAGAGTCTATTTTTAACTCAAATTGAAGGATTTTAATGGCTAGTCATAAGTCTGCAAAGAAAAGAATAAGAACTAATGCAAGAAAACGGGCTGTAAATACTCTGATTGAATCTAGAATCAAAACAACATATAAAAAAGCATTAACAGCAAGTGAAAAGGAAATAGCAGAAAAATTATATAAAGAAGCAGTTTCTTTGATCGATAGAAGTACAACTAAGGGGAAAATTCACAAAAATAATGCTGGAAGGAAAAAAGCTTCGCTTACCAGACATTTAAATTCTCTTCAAGCTGCAAAATAGTTTGATCTAACTTACCTTGTTAAGCCCTTCATCCATTTGGAAGGGCTTTATTGTTTTAAATATCAGACACATCCTTTTCACCAACAATTTTAGGAAGAAAATATTTTACCTGGCTTCCTGATTTTACTTTTTTATTTACCAGTACGCTGTGCTCAATCTTAACATCATTGCCGATAACCGAGCCAAATATATAACTGGTTCCTTTTATTAAAACATTTTTACCTATTCGCAAAGGAAACTCGTCGCTTCCCGTCATATTAACGCTGGATTCTATTCTCGAAAATTTTCCAATTCTTATATTTCCTTTAATAATATTTCCCTGAAGGATCTCAACATTATCATCAATGTTAAGATGTTGATTTTCAAATGTTGAAAGGTAAACATTTTCACTTATCATAGCATTTTTACCAAATCTAACATTCCCTGCTATGAATGTGTTCTTGCCAATGCTCAGGTTATAATTGAGTTTTACGCCACTACCTATAAAAACCCCTCTATCGATTTTGATATCTACCGGGAATCCTTTTTTATCCATTTTCAAAATATCTATTACAACATCCTCATGAATAAAAAAATCATCGGGATCTTCTATTTCTATAATATCTTTTAACTGATCATAAACATTTTTCCTGGCGACATTTTCCATTTCTTTTAAAACAGACTTATTATTAAATCCCATTACAACATGCTGCTGTTTCGGACTCACTGCCTGAACAGAATATCCTTTTTTATTGAAGAGCTCAATTAAATCTGTTATGTATATTTCCTTTTGAACATTATTCCCTTTTAATTTATTTACAAGATTTTTAAGCCGGGTATATTTAAAAGCATAAACGCCTGAATTAAATTCATTATTATTTATAAGTTCATTTTTTAAATAACAATAAATTTTGTTGTTAAAAGTTATTTCTAATGGTTTATTTTCCGGCAAAGCATGAATATCTTTATTTTCGATGATTCTAATTACCTTGCCAAAGTCTTTCCCAGCACTCTTTCCCTCTCTATCTTTATCTTTTACCCGGATAATCCTGCCGTATGAATTTTCTACTGGATCTCCATTATAAATGCCGGTTAACACAATCATATCGGATTTTGATTTTATAAAGTCCTTTCTGAATTCCTTCAAGCTTTCTCTATTAATTAATCCCATATCGCCAGGAAGTATATAGACAATACCATCAAAGGATTTATTCCTAATTTCATTTAAAGCAACCTGAACAGCGTGACCGGTTCCGTTTTGTTTTTCCTGAAATGCAAAAATATTTTTATCTCTCTTTCCAATTGCTTTAATAACATCTTCTGCTTTAATACCCACAACAATTATCGAATGGATATTACTTATGCCGGCTATACAGGCATTATAGACTCTTTGGACGGTCGGGATTCCCCAAATCTTGTGCAGCATTTTTGATTTCTGTGATTTAATTCGCTTACCATGACCGGCAGCCAAAATTATTGCTACCTCCTTAAAACCTTCTTCAAAATTTGATGATAGTATTTTTGTTAGATTATAAATATTTTTGGGTTTAGCGTTGGTCACTAACTACAACTCCGTAAATTGATAATATATTATTTAATGATAAAAAACTTAACTAAAGCCTTAACTATATCCAAATTAAGGTATTATTATCTCTTACAAACATGTATTTTATTGAAAACTTATTGTCGAATAATAGGGAACAAGTCATGAGCAAAAAATTTCTGTTAATTACAATTTTGTTTACAGTAGCAAGTCTAAATTCTGATTTT